>Ga0209780_1005018_pt1 | contig 10360 bp, 6 predicted proteins | sample WorMetexBAHAMAS2_FD_187384 | JGI IMG/M metagenome (GOLD analysis project Ga0209780, IMG submission 187384) | Marine gutless worms symbiont microbial communities from Max Planck institute for Marine Microbiology, Germany - Inanidrilus exumae... | ecosystem: Host-associated > Annelida > Digestive... | reverse complement strand
AATAAACTTGGAGGATATGTTGAAAAATGAATCCATGATGCCAAAAAAGTTTGTTAAGTTTTAAACCGGTATAAATTTATTTGTTTAACTTGTTCATTTTTCCTCATAACTTTTAGGCCTGATAGTGTTGTGGCGCTGGCGGGGAAGTATTTCATAGGGTGACTGTGCTTTAAGCCCCAGTGACGTCATAATAATTAATGAAGTTATCGTTATAAAAATTTCTCATGTGAATAACAAAGTAAGACATATTTCGGATTTTTGATATTTTAGAAATCAAACAACATACAGCAATTTGTAAATTATTTATTGAATGACCCTCGTATGTTGTAGTACAGTTTTACAGACATGACATATAATATGATAGGATTTGTGGTCATCGTATTTGGCAGACATTGAGTGCAAATGGCAAGGAACGTATTGATGAGCAGTTTTTAATATGGCACAGCATGCTGACCATTAATGTGAATGAAAGGGACAAGGGTGACACAGTCACTGTACAAAAAATAAAGGAGTTTCAGTGCATGAAAGCAGTGTACCACAGAAGGAATGGGATGACTGTGCTCTACTGAGCTGACAGAATAAGCACCGAAAGGAGTTGTCATTAGGTTTTGTGTTACTGCAGAAATGGTTGGTGGGGATTGAAAAGGTTTGTTCTTGAGAAGATCATGCGTTGTGATTACTCTGCATATTTGTATATTTTATATACTGTTTTAAGTGCGTTTATATACATGTTATTTTGTTTTCTTAACTTGTTTGTCATATAGTTTGTAATTTATTAGCGAGTGTTACATGCATACATTTGTCCCTGAAATTTTAAGGCGATGCTTCCGGAGCTCAGTCTGCCGCTGAGCCACAGCCAGTGGAGAGCAAAGAAGAGCCGTCTCGCAGTGAAAGTGATGGACATGGACCAGCAGACACTAGTAAGACGGACCATGATACAAGTGCAATGGACGTCTCGACGCTGGATTCATCCTCAGCAGATGCTGGAGCATCATTGGCAGAAGACTCGTCTTTTGTAACAAAGTCAGCAAACGCATCAGCATTTGACAACTCATCACTGCAAATGAGTCCTCAAAAGAACGCTACACTTACTTCAGTTGCTGATGCTGTGACAGCGACAAAGATTGCTGCAGACGAAGGTGGTAAGACTGCAACCGAATCACCAATGCCTGTCATCAGCGACAAATTGGTTGACAGCACCACTCTCTCTTCTCCTGGAACGTCCTTGACCACTTCACCAGAAAAGAAAAAGAATGAAAAGACGGATGACAGTGTGGATAAGAGCAACGTTTCTGAAGACAGATCTGGAAATGTCACAACTTCTGCACCAGTCGTCAACAAAACGTAAGCACTCCGAACCACACACAACTTGCCAGCTGTGTAAGGATGATTTCTATCGTCTCCACATTGAAGACTGTGTTCCGCTCCATTCATAAGTATATTTTTTCTTTGTCTGGCCTTTCCGTGGGCTAGACTTATGACAGAAATTTTCTTAATCCTGTTTTGATAGTTCATCAGTGTCGAGGAAATGGATGCGACAGAAGGAATGTGTATTGAGGAGTATGTAATGTATAACTTAAACGTAAGTTTATTACCGTGTCATATTATAGGATAGTTGTATGCAGTAGCATTGTGAGAGCCATATGACCAGGCTGTAGGAGTTGTTTCTACGTCTTGAAGATGTCAACTGTCTGCATTGCCTCTTCTGAATCTGCACTGGATGTTTGTGCCTGCCAACGCCCTTCTGCTGCTCGATTCACTAGAAAGTCACTGCTGTGAGGTTCCAGCATTATTCCTGCCTCGATGCCTCTGCCGTGCACATACTGGCTGCACAGTCATGTTGACAGTAGCTCCAGTATCCTACTTGAATCTGACTCTTGTTGCAACATACAGCGGATGACTTGCTTCAGTCCAGTTAAGAATGCATTTGTCTGCCAGAAAGTTATTGATCTCAAGTACCTGAACGTCATTTCTGCTTTGACATTATTGCTGAGTAGTTAAGGAGTTACTGACTGACTGAAAGGCTTTGCTTTGCGAGTTCTCAAGTCTCAGTGATGACTCCATTGCTTGCAATTAGCTGCTGTTGCAGTGCTGTGCCATTGCAGTGCTAGAATGCTGATTGAAAACCCAAGTCCTACTTGATTGATAGGAGTTTTAAGTGTCCATATTTTCAAACTCTTATTTTAAATATGCCAAGATTGTTGCAGTCTGATTATGTTGCTCTTATTTGAATAACACTGTTAAATTGTCACATTTTAGAATATTTACACTGAAGTGCACCTAAAATTATTGCAAAAGTACACGTAGGCTTCCTTTTTACTTGCCGGTTTATTTCTAATCCACTTTATTTTTTCACATTTAGTACAGCTCTAATTGACATCCAGAAAACGTTAATTACTTATTTTTAGGGCTGTTGAATTAATGCCTTAACTAAAGTGTTAAGGAATTAATCACGATTAAAAAAATTAATACCACTAAAATATTTAATGCAAACTAGTCACACCAGTAGCAAAATTCAATACATACCTCAAGATAATCGAACTTTTACTCCTTTAGTGAAGCTCAGCTATCGCCGAGAGACCCACGCGACGATCTCTGTCAGTTGAAATGTTGTTCTACTTTTGTACGAGTAACGCAAACATATCACATGTTAGCTTTAGGAGCACCTTCAGCAACTGCCACGTTTTATTCCGTTACCTGCATAGTTTTGTACACGCATTGTTCAACTATTGCACACCTCTGTTTGGCACCTTTGCTGGGGTGATTCCTTTGGAATTTCGCAGAGATTTTTGGTATCAGAAAACAAGAGTCCCTGGGCTATCATACGGCGCTGTTTGCATGATCCTTGGTTTAGCCATCTTAGTAGAACACTTGTGACAGACAGACGGACAGATGGACACACGATGACGGCAAGTACCGTGCTAGCATAGCGTCTCGCGGGTAAAAATTAATCGCTTAACACCTTAGTGATTTCTGATGCTGTTTTTTATTTGGCAAATTTGAAATGTTTCCCACTGCACCCAGCAAAGTTTGAATTGTTTACGGCTGTAATGTAGCTTAATGTGCCTTCTCTGTTGGTAATTACTTGCAGCAGTATTACTGTTGTTATATTAATGTATATAGCACGCCACTGAAGTATAATTCTGTTTTGTAGCAGTGGCATGGAAGATGCTAATGCAGGTATGCAGCATTCAAATGGCAATTTTTTAAATTTTTTTTGGCAGTGTTAAATTTGTTAGATAGTAACGAGTATTTTGAATTTGGTAGTTATTGGTTTAGTTTGTGGTTTTGAGTCAATTATTAGTCAGCCAAAATTTGATCGGTTGAATCAATTATTGTTTATGAGATGCCATAATCAGTAATCGAAATCCACTCACAGAACAGTTGGGTACTGTTGCTTATTGTAATTCATTAGTGAATATACTGTTGGGATGCCAGCTGTTGTTCAATGGTGGTGGTTGTGTGATATCCAGGTGGCGACAACAGTCTGTGGGTCAGTGGCTTGACTTCAGCGTTTCGTGCTGCTGACCTTAAACAGCTGTTCGGCAAATTTGGAAAGGTATGTTTTGAAATGTGACATTGCGGTATTCAAGCCGAGGCATTATTGCAGGATGAACTGACTTAAGACATTGCATCTCCATACTGCAGTAAAGTGTGACTCTATAGTAGATAGATGAGACTTATCGGTACATGTTGCAAGTATTTGTTGAAGAATTGAAATTTTTTAAGGTTAGAAAATGTGAAATTATAATACACCCGAGCCTTTTGTCTAAAACTGACAGGTACTAGTTCTGAAGTAAATTCTCATACAGCACTATAATAATTATAAAAATGTATTGTCATTTTATACAGATGCTGCTAATTGTATCTGAAACATTAATTTCAGCCGATAGCATAGTGCAGTTATGTATATTTTAAAACTTGGTCTATATCAAATTCAAAGATTTATTGATTTTCCCTTTTTGTTGCAGGTTGTTACTGCAAAGGTTGTAACAAGTGCAAAAAGCCCAGGTTCAAAATGCTTTGGTTTCATCGTCTTGGCAACTGCAGAAGAAGCAGAACAAGCCATCGACAACTTGAATAACACCGAGGTTCATGGGCAAACAATAACAGTCGAGAAGGTGCTGTTTCTGTTTGCTGTTACTGACTGTGCTGTAATGAGCCGTAAATAGTAGCTTTTTGCTATAATTGACTGCAGGACACATCGTGTCAGTATTCACTACAGGGTCCATTTTGAATTTGTTTGCCCCACAAGGGCAACACATTTATAATGAAGTCGGGGATGCCGTAATTATTTGTAATTATTGCGTACTGGTATCACTGACAATAATAGGTGCCTGGCGTGGGAATGCAGTATGGGTAAGAGTGCAACACAGAGTTAGGGAAATGTAAGGGAATTTCACAGTGCCTGCAGAGTGATGGCCCTTATTAATGTTTTCTGCATAACCTGTGACCTCCAAACGCTTGCATGCCTATCATATGGTAATGCAAAATGTTGTAAAATTTGTTTTGCTGGGTGTAAGACTGTGCGGCACGGTTGGTCTGCTATGCATCCAGGATCGACAGAAACGGGCCATTCTGCAACCACAAGCTGCTGCAAAGCCTCTTCAGGCCACTACGACACTTTGGATCAATGGTCTTTCAACAGACACAAAAGCTGCTGACCTGAAAATGTTGTTTATTAAATATGGCAAGGTATAATTGTTAGTTGTTAGTTCAGTTGTTTATCTTCAGCTGATTCAGTGTTTGCAGCTGCATCTAGTTAATGATAGTTTGACAAAATAGAGTGCTGTGCAATAGATGGTTGAACTGGAGAGAAGTGTGCACAGAAATTAGGCATTGAATTTTGAAGCTTTTTTTTAAAAACGTTGAATTTCAGTCTGCAGTGTGGTTATTATTCGGCTCGAAGCTTGGCTTCAGCTGAATATTGGATTCACTATATGGCACTTTTTAGCGGTGTTCACGCGTTTGGTGTCGCGATGAAAACGTTTGTAACATAATTTTGACAATTTTACCTTATGGGATCATTTAAAAAAGCACACAAAAATTTCTAATAAATTTTTAATGTCTTCAACTTCAGGCTGCCATAATTCCACAATGAATATAGATGCCGGAAATTCACTACCATGTAACTGTCTACAGGTTTATTTTTTTCATTTTTACCATTGGAATCAATTCAAAGTCATTCCCCTGGCCTGTGCACTCCATACAAGAAACCTCCCCAAATTTTTTGTGATGTCCTATGCAGCACGGCAGATAACGCTTACATCACTTAGTTGCAGGCAGCCAATCACCATCGACTATTGAGTTACGTGACGCTAGGCCTCGTCTAATGCAGGAGGTAAACAGCATGTATACAGATATCCGAGTGCTTCGAGCCGAATACTATATTGTGGGCATTCCACACAATACAGCCATTAAGTTTGTGTTTATCAGTTTGCACTGACTGGCAGTATTGATGCCATCTCACCATTTAGCATCCGCAGACTGACTGTTTCTTGCCACTTGTTCACATGGCTGTGATGAGAAGGAGAGGGATATACAAGTGGTGAAGGTGGTTATCGTGATGTTCAATTACGTGGTTGATTCGTTTGCATTATTTGAGTGAGCATGTCATTTGGCTGGGCATTTAAATCTGAATAATCAAAAGTGACTCACTGAGCTGTACTGCTGATAGAATGTTAGTTACTCTACATCGAGTCCGGTTAGTACTGAGTTGGGCGACTGTTTTGTTTCGCCATTATACCATCTTGGTGTGTAATCAGCCACCCAGCCAATGCAGCCTCCTGTCCTCACTGGGATGGGAAATGAGTACCGACAAAAGGGCTGTGAAGCTCAACGGCTTAGAAGTAAAAGCAGGTACGACTCATTCTACTAATGGATAAACGTGGGTGGAAAGTAAAACTGTGATCCCGTGTTAACACGTGCCATACCTAAGTGCCATAGAGATAAGCAGTGTATACAAATGACGCTTACTTTGCTTTTACTTTAGTCAGATGTGCCTGAAGTTACAGTTTAGATAACATAAAAGTTTCTACTTGAAATTAGTGGTAGTGCGAGCTTGATAATAGTTAAATATTGGATGTTCAGGTGACAGGGGCAAAGGTGGTGACAAGTGCCAAAAGTCCTGGAACCAAGTGTTTTGGGCTTGTTACGATGTCTTCGGCTGCTGAAGCTGATCTGTGTGTTGAACGCTTAAATAAGACGGAGTTCCACGGACGAATAATTTCTCTGGAAAAAGTAACTCGCGTTTATTTGCACTTTGTGCTGTTCCTTTTTTATTAACATTTTCTGTGAGTAGAGTAGATGTGAATAATGTGTCGTAACTCGTTGGTGCTGTTTAAAAATGTGACATGCACACTGGTTTAATGGCATGTTTTGGTGGAAGCTGGATTGGCCTGTTGCCTCTGATCCTGGTGAGTTAAACTGCACTCCCATAGTCCCTAAGTTCACTAGTTTACTAGGCAGACAGTCCATGGGTGACGGCAATCATAAACACAGCATTCAGCTGCCATTACTTTCTGCAATGCATGCGGTTACCTTCCCAGCTTATGAGCATCATCACGCGCTTGGTTTAAGAGTAACGTATATATGAGGACGTGCCTAGGATCACTGCATTACGGCAGAATGGCTGGGGATCAAACTGATGACCTCTAGATTGCCTTAAGTATTGTACCAAGATGTCCCACCTGATGTGATATTGGTTATTAGTTGCCAGATGCTGATGCTATTGCTAATAGCAACCAGACCAGAGGAATCACTCATCGTATCTCGTTCTTCCATCATCCATTAACGTGACACTTGGGAGAAGGAATGGCAGTCAGTTTTGTTTATGTTGGCGGTCCCACGCCACTGCCCAGTACACTGACGATAGGATAAAAAGCCGGTAAGTTAAAGAATAAGAGTAACTCGGTTGAAGGTATTTTATCTGTTTGCATACAGGCTAAGTCTGAAGTGAAAACGCAAACTAAGCCAAACGTTCCGGTATCTGTGAAGGCAGCCACGGAAACAAACAGTTCCACCGTGAAAAAAGGTTTGCATTTTTGATGCTGGTCTAATGACGTCCGATCGTGTAGTGGAATGTGTTAGCCCTCTGCTCTGAAGAGAGATACTGACTGCAGTGGCAGTACACTGTTGTTTTGAGGCCTTGTGTGGGCCCGGGGCAATCCCCCTTCCCTCCTTATCCCTTCACTTCCCCACCTTCTACTCTGTTTTTTTAGTATCTTTTCCTTTTTCCTTTCTTACTCTCTTCATCTATTTTCTTGCTTTTTTATCCCTTCCCATTCTACCAGTATGTTCCCACTTCGTTTCCAGGCCGGATGTTGTAGGAGGCGACTAAACCTGGCTTTAGTTTTTTGTGATGATTTTATGTTATATGTGTTTTTAGTTAAGGATGCATGCTCTTTTTTGTCGTATTTGATTTGGTTTTGTCTTGCGGTGTGATAGTTGCTTCCCCCTGTTGTAGGTGCTGGCGTAATAATTTAAATAAGCCTCACAATCCTTTTCCCTTTTTGGGTGGCTGCATAACACAAAGGGGCCAGGGTTGAGGTTAATATATTGCTGGCCTTCCTTCACTGGACAAGGATAGCTCTCCACCCCCGACCTTTCATCTCTGATATAGCCATATTTGTACTAAAAAGGGACATTAAACTCCAACTAACTGATAACTAACTGTTGTTTTGAGTGGTGGTCTAAGAATGCTGCTGATAATGAGTAAAGTTTTAATACTTACCTTTGTTTGAAATTAATGACAGAGCAGTACCCACTTACGAGCTGGCGGATTTTGTTGCAGCTAAGTTTTGCTACCTGTGTGCCCAGGTGCCATTGCTGGCGGGAGATGGTGTATTCAGATTAGGAAGAAGATGCTATAGAGTTTTCCTTAGCATTGTTACCTGCACCATCTCAATAACATATGAAACTGATAAATAATTTTTGACTTTAAAAAGGCTCCTAATGTACTAGTGGCATTGGAGACCCAGCATAGAGGCAGTATTGCCGTACAATTAGGAGTCATTGGGAAAAATGGCCGTTAAACAGAAATAAATTAAATTCATTTATGTACATGAAGGTTAAAAGCTACCATACACATTGGAAGGTCGGTAGTCATTAGTAACAAAGAAGCTTAACTGGTGTTAGCCTTAAGAAATGCTTAAAGCCATCTAAATTCATCCACAAACACCGATGCTTTTGATTATCCAGCCACCTAACAGCTTTGACACGCACATTGAATGTTGTAAGCTTGACAAACAAACATAAAAAACTTGAAACCAAAAGCATTGTCTTGAAGGCGTATAATAACTGGTGATGTATAATCAGTTGTTAAAATAATTGTAATGATTGGAATTTTTTAATGCATAATAGCTGCATTTTCAACTTACACAGCTTTAAATTGTTTTGTTTGACTAGCAGATGAAGAGAGGAGTGCTGTGAGTAAAGCTGCTGCTGAGACAACGTCACAGAAAGAACAGAAAAACGTCACCCAGACAAACGCTGCTGCTGCTGCTGCTGCAGATGCCAGTAAGCCAAAAGAAGGTACTGGTTATTTAACCATGTTTGAATAAGCAACATGTGCTGCATGTTTTAATGCCTGATTATGCTATGTGAGAATAGTTGTAGTAAGAGTTGATTTTGATATGTTTTGTTTAATTAAGAAACCCAAGACTGTATGACAGAGTAACAATGCAATGCATTGACTTCCATGTACTAGTGAAAATTGATACCTATAGTTTCTATATTACCTTCTTTTTACCTTCATTTTAATGTGTTTGTATACATGAACATATTTGAATGATTTTGATTGTACTTGTATGTTAGCGCGGTATGTGCTGTCATCTTGTGTCTGTCTGTCTGTCCATCTATCCTTTTGTCTACAAAGATGGCTAAACCTAGGATTAAACAAACAACGCCATACGATAGTGCAGGGACTCTAGTTTTCGTGTGCTAAAAATCTCTGCGAAATTCCAACGATATTACCCCAAAGGGGGCGCTGAATAGAGGTGGGGTAGGTTCAAATCTGTGATTTTTTACCAATATCTCGTTACATTTCATAAACGGTGCATGGTTATTATGGAAGGCTAACTCGTATGCGCTCTGTTGAATGGCGATATTTTTAGTGACCCCTAAGCTAGAATCGTCAAATTTTGCACATAGGTACACTATATCAAGTCCGAGCTTTCAGTTAACAAAGCGCCTGTAAAAAGGGCATGGTCAGGGTCACATGATGACCCTTTTTTACTTTTGATGCCCGTGGTCATATCTCCAGAACGGCTGAAGCGTGAGTCCCCAATTTTTGTATACAGTCCCAATTTTTGTATACAGTGTAGCATATATCAAGTGTTAGCCTTGCGATTACAAACTACCCCCTAATGGGCGTGGTCAGGGTATATGTCAGCACGGTATATGTCATCGTGTGTCTGTCTGTCTGTCACAAGTCCTGATTTCTGCTAAGATGGCTAAACCTAGCATCACGCAAACAACGCCTAGTTTGCCGATGCCAAAGATCTCGGTGAAATTCCAACGGGGTCACTCCCAATGGGGGCCTTAAATAGAGGTGGGGTAGGTTCAGATCGGCAATTTTCGACCAATATCACATTATATCTCAGAAACGAGAAGATAGGAACAGTTACTTTGGAAGGCTAACGGGAACTCCTATGCGCTCTATCGGATGGCGCTCTTTTTTGAGTGACCCCACATACCCCAAACCACCCCATTTTCCAAATTTTGTATCCCTTTTTATGTCTTCATAGTGGGCGGAGATAGAGACTTCAAATTCGGTAGGCAGGTTGATAGTGGCAAGTCCTAGCCCATGGATGACAAATCATCTCTGAAATGGGCATGGTCAGGTCACGTAAAACATTTAAATTTCGTTGGGCACCAACCATATCTCTGCAATGGCTGAATCCAGAGTGGTCAAATTTTGCATGCATGTAGGTTATGTCAAGTCCCAGGTCTAATCACCAGTAAAAGTGGCGTGGTCAGGTTATGTGACCCACTTTAAATTTTGATGCCCGCAATGATCTCTTGAACGTCAAGCTGGAATGCCAAATTTTGCATGCAGGTAGACTGCATCGAATCCTAGCCTACGGTGACAAATCACTCCTAAAATGTGCATGGTCAGAGTCATTGGCCCATTTTAAAATTTTGTCCCCAATATCTTTGTAATTGGTGAAGCTAGGCACTTTAGGTTTTGTGTACTGATTGATACAGAGAAGTACGAGTGCATGCATGATATATTGCTTTCATAAAGGATGTGTTCAGAGTCACAAGACCTCTTTAAATTTTGGGAAATAAGTGATAATATCTCGCTAAGGGTGCAAGATAGAAACATAGTTGCAATGGAACACTAATAGGAAATCGTATG
>Ga0209780_1005017_pt1 | contig 10361 bp, 9 predicted proteins | sample WorMetexBAHAMAS2_FD_187384 | JGI IMG/M metagenome (GOLD analysis project Ga0209780, IMG submission 187384) | Marine gutless worms symbiont microbial communities from Max Planck institute for Marine Microbiology, Germany - Inanidrilus exumae... | ecosystem: Host-associated > Annelida > Digestive... | reverse complement strand
CTTTCGCTCAACGGCTTGATTTGTTTACATAGTGTGTTAGACAAAGCCGGCTCTCAGTCGGTTTTCAAACGCACTTAAAATCCTCGCATTTTCATTCATCTAGCACACGTGCTGGGCAGTCAAATTTGCCAGCAGTGGCAGGTGAACATTGCACAATGCACTCATGCAACAGGTACGTTCCAATGGGCCGAGACGTCCCTCTCAAAACTGCCCCACCCACGGGCATCTGGACCCCATCTAAAACAATATTTCTTGTGTCCACATAAGTCAAGCGGCATCTCAATCAGTTCAGCCATTCTGCACAGCTCACCCGTGTGCCCAACACACAGACATGCTATGTGTGACATCTGCAGCAACAGGTCACATCTATAAACTACAGGCAGGCAACAAGGCCTAATAATAATAATAATAATAATAATAATATTGTTAATATTATTATTATTAGTGGTATGGAGATGGTGTAGGTAACAACAATCAGAAAAACTCTACTAACTTCTCTCTAATCCAAATGTACTAGTTGCTGACAGCAATGGCACACAGGCAGTAAAACTGTGTGCCAAGTCTGGGGCGCCCACTAACACAGTCTGACCTGCAAAATGGTCATAAAACAATTGTTGTTCTTATCATCACCACCACCGCCACCACCACCATCATCATCATTCTGGAGACACACAGGGACTAGACAAGAATGAATACATATGTCATTAAATGTCACTCAAATGTTGTTACACTACGACATAATACAAAATCTGCACGTTATGAGTTACAAGTGCAAGAGATAAAACAATGAAAGACTTACAAGATTCCAGAAGATGACAGCACGACTGTCAACAAGCTTGCTGCTATCCAGACAATCTTCACCTCGCTGTTCCATCAGCATCTCCAACTCTTTACGTAGGATAACTGGACTCAGGTATGGGTAGCTCAGAGAATATTTAATGACATTCAAACTGCAACACCATACAGATTATAGGTCTACATAAAGACATATAATACACAGGCCAACTTCAGATACAAATACAAAGAAACGTTTAAGTTCATATGCACAATATGTACCACTTATGAGTAAATAATCACTGAGCTCAGAAAATCGAGAAATAATGTCTGTAATCACCTGTCATCATCGTATTTACTTTCACCATTTTCATCATCATCATCATCATCATCATCATCATCATCTTCAGAGTCGAGCACATTACTGCAGTCACTACTTGCAAGTTTCTTTGAAGTTCCTTCACTAAAATGATGATTCTCTGCCACGTTGTTTAGGCTGCCCACTGACTGTCCGGCTAAACTGTCCTTCGAAGCTCCGCTCAGATTTGCTGGACATCTGCGTACGTGACGAAAGTCCTGCAAATATTTAATGATATTGATACGCTTGTCTAAATTGCAAATATGGTACGATATGACATGATGCAAAGCAATGAGAAGCTGACAGGAAAACATTGCAAAGCTGTAAATAAAAATTTAAACTAGAAGATGGACTTTGACGCACTAGTGTCAACCTGGATGTCTTCACCAAATCGATGGTCTGCTGCTACCTTGACCTTTGACCTCAAGAATCTAATCAGGTCACAGGTAAGGACTAGTGAATATTCCCTGTCAGTTTGATCGAAATTCTTTAAGGCGTTCGTGAGATATCGTGGTAACAAAAACTAACAATATCTGTACCGGACAAAATGAACGAATGAATGCGGATGACAGACAGCCTGAAAATAATAATTTCTTCACTGATGCTGTTGGGTGGCGAAAGTGAAAGCAAAAAATCAAAAGAATTTAACAGGTGTTCAAAGTAATTTGACAAAAGGCCGCATCACCGTCTTGCCACCTCTCAACAACAAATCATGTACTCATGAACAGGTACGTTACAATGGCTGGCATATTCCCCCCTCAAAAGTAACCCTTCCTGTGGGGGGGATCTGGACCCCATCTAATACATGGTTTCTTGAACCCACGAGTCAGCCCCCAAACAGCATCTTGATCGGTTCAGCCATTTTTGCACAGCTCACCCAAACAAACAGACACACAGACCATGCTACAGGCGACATCTGTAGCAATGAACTGCATGCAGACGATGTGGCCCAAAAATGAGTAGATCAAACAATGGACAACAGCTATACAACAGTTTGAAGACAGAACAAAGCACAAATGTTCTACTGAAGTCCTAATGACGGCAGCACAAGCTCCATCATAGCAGCGGTTTACCAGGTGAACCACCTGGGTTAACCGGTTCCCTCTCACTCGCCGACCACAACAGCAGAAATCATCCGCTGGCCTTGAGCCACTACCAGGCTCCAGAGGCAAAGGGCGTTGCTTCCCTTACACCTGGTTTCTGACGCCTGCACCACAGTAATAGTAACAGTTACATCATCCAGAGGGGACTCAGTAGAGCGCATACCTCCACAATGCCGCAATGAAATCGGCAGTGTCATTACCAGTCAGCAGCAGATGTGTATGTGCAAGTGAAGTGAATAAATACTGTACTGACCGTTGTACCAGTACAGCCGCAGACATGCATACTGGCCCCACTATATGTCAAGCCCAGCAGTCAAACTGTGATGACACTGAAGATTAACTGGTATCCAGAATATGGTCTGGATTATTTCCAAAATGTAATCAACTCTTCTCTGGTCCACAATTTATCTATTCCCCAAATTGCAAAGCGTTACCCTTGCCAAGCTGTGGCAGAGATAGTTAATCCTTCCATTAACGCTATGACAGTGTTGGTTGGATATCAGGAGGCATACGGTCTGAAAAAATCCTGCTATGGCAATACACCAAGTTGTCCTTGCAGATCAGTAAACAGCCAGTGTAACTCGCAGTGACAACAGCAACCATACTGGTGAAACAACAGCTAGGAAAGTAACACGATAAAATAAAATGTTTAAAAATTAGCCCCGTGCGGGAATGACGGTTGACTCTTCACAACTGATGTTTCTGCCTAGTTCAAAGTCAGTGACACAAAAACTAGGACAAATATAAAAAATCTGACCTGATCAAATTTAGTTATAGTACCCTAGTTTAAGAAACAGTGGTCAGTTTCCAACTCCCAATGAGGAGATAGCTGTTGAAAATGGGGAAGGATTTCCAACTTTCAACGGCTCATGATCTTGACCTTGGATTGGGTCATACTGCATACCATCTTGCATCACTCATCAACCTCTACCTCATGTGAAATTTCACTGAAATCGAAGAAACTTTTTGTGGACGGATGGACGTACATACGTACATACAGACGGACGGATGGACGGACCTTTGAGACAGACTATATTAGGTCGACTCCGAAGAGTCAACCTAAAAACGCTGCCATACTCACAAAGACTCGAATGTGAAGACTGACATTAACTTGTTCTTCACAGAATGCACAGCTACAATTTGCACACAATTCGCTCCACCACATTACACACTTGTACAAAATCTGCTCACAATTTTATTCACAAATGAACATTATGAGACACACGTCTTTACTCCTCATCTGCAGAGCATCAGCGCACTTTGGCCAGTACTCATTTCCTAATTACTCATGTTGGTTGCGTGGCACAGTGGTAGAACGTCGGTCTTTGGCCGGCGAACTTTCCCTGTATGCGCTCGACCTGTAGCTGACGGGTGACCACTTATGTGGGTAATGTGGGTAAACCGTCCGCTATAGGTCAATCAACCAGGCCAACTCAGCCTTTCATCCCTTCGGGGTCGATAGATGAGTAGTAAGCTGCAATTGGATGGCTCTTACCTCAGTTAGCGGTGGCGCCATCTGGTGAACGCTTACGAAGGAAAGGCAGGCATGGTGTATTTGCAGGTAAAACTGTGTGATCCATGCCTGAGCGCTTTGAGATATACATAGTATATAAAAGGTGCTATATAAATACTCTTCCTTTCCTTTCTTTTTCCCATCCCACACAGGGTAAGAGGCTGAGTTGGCCTGGTGGCTGGTTACATACCGAGGTGGTATCCCTGCCCAAAGATGGTCACCCATTCCAGTACTAACTGGGCCCGATGTAGTGCCACTTCATTGATGCACCCAATGCTGTTACCGATGTGTCAGCATGTTCAGGTATTAGGGTCAGTATTTCCACCACACATTAATCTTCCGTTAACATTAATGGGAGACTAACTCCATTAATTAATAGGAGTTATTCTCCCATTAACGTAAATGGGAGATTGATTTGTGGCGGAAAAACCAGCCCTTAGTCCCCAATCTGAGCAACAAACTTGTTATGAAGAAGGAAATAAATTTGTTCATCTATAATAATATGACAAAGGTGATGCAGAACCAGAATATAGGGAGCATTGTGCTTGCTCTCAAGGGTCAGTTGGTGAACCACGAATGGCTGACATCCAGACGATGATTTCCGTGGTTGGCAATGATGTTTTGCTCTTACACTGTTGGACAAGTGACCAGGAAGACATCCAGCACGTAGAAATCCATGACCGACCACTATTTTAACTGTCATTTTCCAGGTGGACCTAAATCAGCCAGTTCCACCTCGGACCTCTTACTCCACATGATCCAGACGAAAACCTCTGAGAATAAGTGGAGTGTAAAAATACTGTTCCTATTGTCCACGTCCTAACAGGGAGTAATTTCGCAATAAGAGGCCAAACTCAAAGTGCATGTAGAGACGTAGTACTACCTCGTATTGTAGTTGGAATCGTCCAGTGACCATCCAGCCATGATCTCTTCATCATACAGCAGATTCTGACAGTTGCCGCACTTCGACGTACTGCAAATGTCCACTCTCTCGGCGATGTCCCGGTGACCTGCGGTAACTGCAGGCTGCGGTCGTCGAAGTCCGCCTGTCTCCGTCTCACTGTACTCATCGTCAGCTGGCACCACCTGATCCAGACCGCAGTTTGAAGCACCTGCACAACACACGTAGGTTAATTACCAATACAAACGCATAATTTAAACAGCTGTTTTCCGGGTACAGCTGGATTACCTGGCTGCATCTTTGGCTCTCGTCCTCCATCTATTCAAAAGAGACCTTCGGCGATAACTGGCGTATATATCAGTGACACAAAAAATGACAAAAGTCAACCGACTCATGGGTCGGCTGGAACAAGTCGACATAATTGAGTTGAAATTAGCTGTAAACAAAAAACTGGCATTATGGGTTGTGCAACAGGCAAAAAAAAAGCATCATGCAAATCCCACTACCATTTGTGATGTCTGGAATGCATTACCTGACACCATGGTTCCAGTTAAGCTAAATCTGTCTGGCGTCCAGGACGCTGGGGCTTTCAATTTTCGGCGTCCAGTGACGCCAAGGTATTAAAATTTGGGCGTTCACTCCCACTATTTCATAAATACGTCCGTACAGACGACTAATGTGCACAAATGGCATAAGTTTGCAAGTGCTCACGATCGACAGAGATGTGCCCATAGATAAATTATACAAGTTTAAAATATTATAGGCTCGGACTCTATGTTAGTTAATTAGAAACGTACAGATTAACGTGGTATGAGCAAAAGTGCTTCTAGGACACGGTACACAAACTAAAATTGCGGGCACGACTTTGTGATAAGAAATGTTTTTAATTGTCTTTTGAAGGAAGCCAGGGAAGTAGCTGTAGTGACACTGGTTGGAAGACTGTTCCATGCACGAGCAGCAGTCACACGGATAGATCATTCACCGATGGTGTGACATACGTGTGCTAATTAGCCAGGATGCCAAGATAACAGTTTTTCGGCGTCCAGTGACGCTGGGGTATTCCTTTTTCGATGTCCAGTGGACGCCAGGCATGCCAAAATTCGGTGTCCCCACGTGATTTTCGGGCGTCAGGGACCGGGACGCCCACTAACGGGAAACCTGCCTGACACAGTAGTAGAAGTTCAAGTGTGAATGTCTTGAAGCAGCCACTGGGTTGTGTTGACTTACTTAACTACTGCATGTTTTAATTTCCAATCTCTAGCAGTATTTCAACTGTGTGTATCTTCACAAAATCAAACAGCACTAAGATGACAAACTAACTTTGTGCTGTAGTTTGCCGACCAAGATCTTTCAACGGCACTTTGTTGGATTTCGGCGTCGAATCCTCCTGACCACCGGTTAGCAAATCGGCACTTGCAGCTTTCAGTGAGTCACGTAGACCGCGGTAGCGGACAGCAACAGCAGAGGCCGCCTTGTGCAGTGCACCGCTGAACGACCGCCGTCTTGAAAGAACTGCCGCGTCTGGAACCCTCAGCCGTTCCACCTGTGGCAAAGTCCGTGAACCGTCTTTCAGAAGTGAATCGGTAGATTGATGGAGGGATGACCGGACGTCCGGCTGTGTGCGAAGATCCTGGGCACTCCGACTCCTTGAAGTCAAAACATCATCAACCCTGCTAATGTCTTTCCCACTTTCTACCCTGGAACAGAGAACATCACGGCTATCAGAATCTGTCTGGTCCTTCTTCAACTGACTACTGTCTTCTGGCGACGAGATTGTCACTGCACAACCACAAACGCCGTGCTTGTCGTCTGAAACGACTTGTTCGGATTCTTCTGTGTACCACAAAGAACCGGTTTCGGCATTCGTTAGATCTTCAGCACTCTTAGACATGTTGTATTCCAACACCTGTTGCCATGAGGCGGCCTGACCAGCCTCCATTGACTTGCTAGCACGTTTCTCTTTCGTTGCCGGTGATGAGCATCTATCTGTCGGCAAACACATAATTACAGACGGCACTGGTATTCCTCATCAGAAGACTGTTTAGACACCATTGACCACAGACGAGTTCATCCTCATCACTCTAATACAAGTTCCTTGGACCCACATGAGTCAGCCTCCCAAACAGCATCTCGATTGCTTTAGCTATTTTTACACAGCTCACCCGTGTGCCCAAAGGAACACACACAGAACCAACTAAACCAGTGCACACACATCATACAAGACACGCGGATTTATGTAAATAATAATAAAGTAGGCCCGTACGGGACTGGCAGTCGACTCCTATTTACTGCCAACTTCAAAGTCACATGACACAAAAACTAGGACAAAAATAAAAATCTGGCCCCGATACGCTTTAGGTATTGTGCCCTAATTTAAGAATCCGTGGTCATTTGCCAGCCACTGATATAAATGGGAGGAGATAGCCTTTAAAAATGGCAGAATTTCCGACTTTCGAGGGCTCGTGACCTTGACCTTGGAACCGGTCATACTGCATACCGTACATCGTTGAAGTCGTAAAAACTTTTTGTGGACTGACAGACCTACGGACGGACGGACAGACGTACGGACAGACGTACGGACGGACATTTGAGACCCACTTTATTAGGTCGACTCAGAGGAGTCGACCTAAAAATGCAAAACTCTGCCTACCCAAAGAGGAATGACTAGGCTGAGTTGGCCTAGCAGCTCACTGCAATTCAAATGCTTAATCACAGTAACAGTACATGGTGAAGCAACTGCATTTGTTAAAATTGCCTGTAGCATTCTAAACTACAAAACATAATCACTTCAGTCATAAAATGAACATCACCTGTGGAATTCCCAAGGGACGCTGCGGGAACTTCGACAGTGCGAATGATTGGATTTTCCAGTGACGGCTGTACTTCACCATGTATGATAGAATATTCAGCATTCTCTGCTTAACACATCAGCGATAACACTACAGGGCATGACGCATCAATGACCGCATATGCATAGTTCTCCATGCGTTTTCTGCATAGCAAGAAAGATGCCGTTTAATGTGTATCTTTTTTTCTCATTTCTCCAAATGGTCAATAACACCAGCAGTAGCTGTTTCGTTAATTACAGATATCTACTGTAGGTTTCACCGGTAAATCCACAGAAAATACAGTAATCAAATACTGTTTACACAACGACTAACAAGACACAGTGGATGATGGCAAACTTCGCCCCGATAACCATCACCTGGCGAACTGGTCGAATGTGTCATCTGTGATTCTGGCCCATGTGCTCCATGTGAAAACTCGACGTCATCCACAAAACTGGAAGTACATAACCTGCTGCATCGTTGTCAGAGAAGGATCGAGCTACGGCAACAGGTAACATGTTCGGAAAATGTGGACTGTGGTTTCTACATGTGAGACGACAGACAGACAGTTGAACACACAGACATGCTGATCGCAATACTTCGCACCCTTACTGGGGACGGCATAACAATTTGTCAGCTGACGGTGTCTGAGAGCCAGCATACAGGCAGCAATAAAGTCCGGCTGTGAATAAAGAAACAATAAGGCCAGGCCAATGGTTACAGTTAGTGCCTTATGCTCATTCAGTGATGGCTAGGTGGTAGGAGAGACAGACGGCCTGTCATAAAACTGTATTCCATGCATCATTCTTCGAGAATGGGTGGAGGAGGAAAAGGACAAGGGCGAACTGGGTGACCCAGGTTTACTTGGAGTAATGAATGTTAAGTGAAAGTAGTACAGAAGCGAGTGGCAACAGCAACAGCAAAGGACCAGGGGCCCGATTTACAACATATCTTAGGACAAACTTAGGAAAACGTAGGATAAAGTGTGACTTAGGAAAATCTTAAGATAAACTTAGGATGAACTTACGCAAAACTTAAGATCACCTTAATAAGAAAAATACAATTTCTGAATAATAACTTGACATTTATTCACAGAATTGTCTGCACATATATAGGAAGAACTTATTAAGTGATACAATTGCTTTAGTAAATTACATGTAAAAATCTATGAAAATCTTAACTTTATAACTTAGGATAAACTTAAGATAAACTTAGGAAAAACTTATGATAAACTTAGGATTTTTCCTAAGATTTTTTTGTAAATCGGGCCCCAGCATAACAGTTACGTAACACCCAACATCACTTTGGTTTCTTTTACAGAGCAACTTCTCACATGAGCTTGAGAACAAGGTCAAAGCTAGATATCGAAGTATCAAGGGCATGACTAACGGTCAAGGACATGCTTCATGGTGGAGGCAAATGCCTGGACGATTCTACTGCCAGTAATGACTTACTGCTCGATGGCATGACATTACAACTGGATGCAGACGCATGCACTGAAGTGAATGAGTAAAAGTGACTAAATCAAATTATACACACAGCATTAAAAGCAAAAAGTCACTAGGGCACTGGAGTTTCGCCAAACAAAAATGTGTTTAAAAGTCTTTTGAACTGCCCGAGTTCAACGTCAGGCTGTCGCAGTGTAGCGGGAAGACTGTACCATACTTTCGGACCCGCCACCGAAAAACTACTGTCTCCAAGCCGAGTGTTAGTTCGCGGGACAGTAAGGACATTGGCGTCAGCCGAGCGAAGACAGCGCTGTCCGGAGTCAGCGATAAGCTGGCAGTCGTCCGCGAGGTACGATGGCATTTCGCTGCGCAGCGACCTAAAGACAATAATCGCCAGTTTGAAGATGACCCGCTGCTTCACTGGAAGCAGCTTAATAACCTTGGACTCAGCGCCCACGAGTCTGATGAATACGTCTTTATGTACCTGGCACTGTGTGTTTCGGTCCTGTGCTAATGACAGAGGAGCTGTGGTCCGCCTCGTCACTGGGACGACACTGTACGCCGGAACGTAGCACTGCCACTGCCATCACGCAGTGGCGCAGTTTACGCCAACGAGTACTGGACGGCCATCGACTCTCGAGCACTACCTGTCAATGTCAAGTGAACTAATGTCACAGTGGTGATGATGACGATGAACGTGGAGCACAAGTACGACACAAGTGGTGGTGGCGTGGCGTAGTGGTAGCGTCGTTGGTCTCGATCAACGAGGTTAACCTAAGCTGAGCCCGGTTAGTACTGCGATGGGTGACCGTGTCCGGGTTCGACTCCCGGAGGCGGCACTTCATTTATATATGTAACCAACCACCCAAGTCGATTCAGCCTTCTACCCTCTGTGGGACGGTAAAATGAGTACCAGCCAAAGGGCGGTGATGCTCTGCGGCTGAGGAGTAATGGCAAGCATGGTGTAATTTGCAGGTAAAACTGTGTGATCAATGTCTGAGCGCATTAGAGGTAGTTACGATGATGTGCTATACCAAATAGCAAGTAAAACTTGGACACAACTGAAGTCAGTATCATGAAATGGACATGCAGGTTTACTATGGAAGTAAGGAAGAAAACAACAGAGCTCAAAGAACTGTTGCAGTTGGAACCAATCAGACTGGTAATAAAGACAGACTGGTTAAGTTAGATACGTGGAATGTAAAAATAAAGACCACACAGAATTGGAAAGAATGTGAAAAATGAATGATTTTCGCATCACTTTGAACACTCACTTATTGTTTTAAACCTGCTTGTGAAACTCAATCTAGCCCAGTTCTATTTCAGTTGACAGTCTGTGCAACCATTGACCTTTTTAGTCTATGAAAACTAGTTCCGTAGCTATGGTTGATTGCCTTGTAGTTGAATTAAATAATGAGGAAATATAGAAATGACAG
>Ga0209780_1005016_pt1 | contig 10363 bp, 9 predicted proteins | sample WorMetexBAHAMAS2_FD_187384 | JGI IMG/M metagenome (GOLD analysis project Ga0209780, IMG submission 187384) | Marine gutless worms symbiont microbial communities from Max Planck institute for Marine Microbiology, Germany - Inanidrilus exumae... | ecosystem: Host-associated > Annelida > Digestive... | reverse complement strand
ATACGCCAGCGACCATCACTAGTCTGGCCCCCCTACAATATGTGTAGGCGAGCGAGACGGCTAAAATCACACATTATCAGCAAATAACAGTTTAGACTTCAATCAACATTGGTACCTGAATCCAAACAAGTGAATGTGAATGTTGTAAGCGAGAAATGCCAGTTTCTCAGTGTTCTCACTTTGAGATTACTGCATCTGTCTGCATATAACTGTCAGCAGAACTAAACAATAGTTCACCTGTGACAGTGACACTGGTTGGTGGCACAGAAAGATACTTTCTTTCGGCACTTCAACCAGTGGTATATGACTGCAATAAATATAGATGAAAGCCCCGTGAAAGAAGGCCAATGTGTAGTTGACCAGCATCAGCTAACTAGCCGAAGCTATTAATGTAGGTAATGTATTTGTTATTTGTTTTTAATTTCTATTTTTTCTATATTTATTCGTTTCTGGGCCGTGCGCTAGATTAAGCTGGTCATCCCGTCAGCTTTTGAGCGCACGTTAATCTACCGTATCGTATCGTATTGTAGGTCTATGTTGTCTAGCTTCACGTGATGTTGGCTTCCTGCTGCTGAACCCTGTAATCTTATGATGTTCGTAGAACTCTGTGCCATCACTGACTATGCCTATAAATGGCCATCGAGACTGTAATCAGTGGAGACGGTCATGGCCCGCCCACGTCTATTTTTTGTCACTTTTAATTGTTAGGCACAAAGTTTCAGTTGAAAACTGAATATGCACTGTCCTTTGTAACCATAACCAAAAACCTTACTAAACCAGCACAATCAGTCAGTTTTGATACTAAAACCGAATTCCCATCAGTCTCTATTGAAGAATTTCGTTAATATATACCTCAGCCGCACTTTTGCCTCCTTGACAGTGGAAAAGGCCGAGTTCAAATTCCACCTTTTCATCTCTGCCCAACGTGTCCAGACAAATATTGCTCGATGGATTACGAACCTTTAACACACAATAAACATGCATCCAATCTCAGCTGTTAGTTAGCCCACAGCAGGTGCAAAAAGTACTGCAATCAGCATATCTGTTTATGTTTCTCGCATACCTCAAAAACCACATCCAAATATCACAACAATATCTGTCCAAATTTCACAAATATTTTTGTAATGTTACCTGTGGCTATGGCATGGTCCTCCTCTGAAGGCAGTGCAATACTTTATGTACTTCCAGCTTTGTCGATGACGTCAGGTTTTCACACTATGGAGCCAATGGGCCAGAATAAAGGACGACATTATGTGTCATTGAGTTTGCCGGTGGTGGCACTTGTCAGATGTCAGACAACATTATCTTTGATTGAGTTTGACAGACGGCAGAAACAGGGGGCGAATATGCTGTCTATGACTGCACGATTCGTGTTCAATGGGCTCCTTTAAAGGCAACCAGAGCTGGTTTGTGACAGGCCTAACGTCTTTCTGTTGCCGAATTAACAGTTTCAATGGAGCAATGGGAACTTTACAGACTTTAGCACTAATTTACAATTTATGTATAACCAACAATTTTGGTTTGCAGCAATGCCATGACAAAGAACAAGGTTTCAGCCTCCAACGACAAAGCAAAAACGCTAAAAATTTTTCAAGGCCAAGGCAAAGACTTAGTCTGCTATCGAGTATTCTTGAGATAAGGACAACAGATGGCAGACACAATATACAGCATATTAAAACGAAACTCAATTGTCGCAGATAAACTGCACGCGCAATACTCTAGGTCACAGACAACATCGTGTAAACAAAGGTAGATGCTCAGTGTAATAAACCTATAGTGGTCGAATTAAATTGACAACACTTGCGACGGTGGACGTGCCATGGAGAAAAAGCACAAAAACTGCCTAAGTTTGGAGTCTGGAACAAGATTCCAGAAAGAAGTACCCTTAGTTCTAGAGATACCTGTATTCCCGTAAAATGCAATGTAGGATATGCCAAGGTATGCCTCCACTGTGAAAAGCAACTTATTTCAACAGAACACAAACTTGTTACAGACAGACTGACCGACGGACATCAAGCCATAGCATATAGACACTACGCACATCCATTGCGTATTTCACAGGAAAAATCACACTAGCAATGCATAGAACAACTAGAAAACAGGCACTCGTATCAACATGCAGACCCGTGCTGGCAGGTAGCATAGCAACGTATGGGTATGTAAAATACAAAACATGGTCAGTAGCAACCATGTGACCATGAAGTAACCAAGTGACCTAGACCTTTGACCTTTTGACCTCTGGGCCAATGCATGCTGAGCGACTGGTTTAGAGCATACGTGTACCAAGTTTGGTGTTAATAGTTCAAGCCGTATTTCTGTTACAGCACAGACAAAGAGACAGACAGACGCGACTAAACGCCCAACCCACGATGGCGGCTATGCCGGCGTGGGTAACAATCACTGAAGGTTACAAATCATCAAATACAGAAAATTTTACACCTGAAAATTATACCACAGATATCTCAGTTCACACAGTCAAAGTGAACCAGAAAGAGTAAGACTGACCATTCCATATGCAAAGACGTCTTCATCGATAACAAACTTCTCGGGATAGACGTTCTCAAGGAACCATTTGAAGCTCTTACAGTTCAAACGTTTGCGGAGTTCTAAGCGATCGGTAATATTGCCAGCATCCTTGTTCTGTGCAAGAATAAAGACAAAGACTTCCAGCTTACTGGGAAAATATGGTAAACTGTACACAAGCACACTCAGATGTTGCAACAAAACCAAAACAATGAAAACACAGATAATATGTAGGTAATTACCAACAACACAATTACCACCATTGCCATTTTCATAGCCTTTTTCCAGGAAAACCTGAGTTAGCTAGTGCCCATTTTGTCTTCGTGAACAGAACCTCTGGGGATGAGTGACACATATAATGGGTAATACAAAGGCAGTAATGTGACAATCACTAAATCTAAATAGCTGAAGATTATAGATTGTTTTGCAAGGGGATTCACTTATACAATTGGAAATGATTAACAATTGTCAGGCATTTAAACTTATGGCTTTGTAAAGCAACACAAAGCAGTCAGTACCACAACACAAGGCTGTCCTTACTTATGGACAAGTTCTTCTCTACACATCTGCGGCTGATGATCATCTCACCATTATCTCTGCATGAATAGATATAAATTCAGTCAACTGCTAGCATGAACATGTGTGTTATATGTGGGATATACCAATGGGATATGTCTACAGTGCCCACAACTTGAACAGCCATTTAAATTGCTAAGCATAACATCAATCTGTCCACTGCCTGGCATCACGTGTAACCTACGATGGATAGCTGCTTGCATACCACTAAATCGGAACGATGAATATAGTACAGCCGTTTGTATTCATCCATCCAAACTTCAGCCAGGCGTTTTGAGTTGATGCCATGCGAGTCTTTGGCTGCAACATCACATTACAGGCACTTCTGAGCACAACTGAATACATTACAAGCCATAAAATAGTGTGCAATAAATAAGTCGAAACATGTCCAATGAAACTAAACATCCAAAATATTCACTCCACCTCTTGTAATGTTACTATCATAAGTTAAGACTGTGCAGCTTTATGGCTAAGATAAACCAACTACTTCTGACCTGTTATTACAAAACTTTATTGCAGCAATGTTAAATTATTTATAGTAATCTGTTGCATTTTTCTACTTAGCTATAATTAACTGTTACATAACTGAATTATCGCTCCATCAATGTTTGTACTGTTTATTTTGTTTCTTTTTGTTATGCAGTTTTGATTTTTTTTCTGAAGTTATGACCTAACGGTGGGACAGTAATGTATATATAATCATTACCCATGCCAACTGTATAGCCGCCGGCATAGCCTAGGGCGTTCAGTCACGTCTGTTTCTCTACACTCTAAAAGGAGAACGACTTAAGCTACCAGCACCAACTTCGGTAAACATATAGTCCATGGAAAGACCTCGGCAGGTCAAAAAATCAAAGGTCAAATCCAAACCCTAACCGCCCAGCGTGAGTCTGCATGTCGATATGACTGCACATTTCTCTTAATGTTTTGAGGTTTCTGCTTAGGATTAATCAATAGGCCTATATATGACAAATTTGTGTACCACTGTATTCATATTACATTATGGTCACTTTTGCCACACGATCATTTCATGGTTTCTCCTCAAATAAGCATGAACTTTCCAACTACTTGACAGCTAAGATGGCTGCATGATTGGACTCATGACTAATATGCATAAACGAAAAAGAACACAATACCAGGGAACGTGTACGGATGAGCGCCGCGGAATATGTGCCCGACTCGAGAACACGGAAGAAACTCAAGAGATCCACCACACATCCACGTCTGTATAATCAAACACACATTAACAGCCTGTTGTGCCTGGTGAGGTACAACATGCTCTCTGGCTAATTTAACTAAATATCAAATCTCAGCTTTGCACCAATACAACAACTCATCTGATAGACTCAAATTAGTTAACCTTGTGCTAACCCGGCTCAATGACGGCTAAGCAGTTTAACAGCAACTTACTGGTAATGGCACAACAAAATCATCGCTAAACATAGATAAAAACTGTCCCATACTGCAGTTAACATACAACTAAGGTCAACTCAGTTTGGTGCAACTGAAGTAAATAACTCACGGCTTTTGTTTTTCCAGAATTATATAAGGTTTCAAGGAAATCTTGAGCAAGACTTTCAACCCAAATGACAAACATCCTACTAGAACTTTCAGTTTTTGCTACTGCATACCTACATAATGCACCGCCATCAGATTCCAACAGAAAGAATGAAGTAAGAAATGTATACCCGAAATGATATTTCCAGGTTTTCTCCACCCCACACCGACATGCCGGGGTCATAAGCACCAATCTCGTAAAAATACTTGCGATCGACAGCAAACAGTCCTCCGGCCATCGTCGGCGACCTGCAACATGTCAGCAAGGCGATGCTAAAAACTCGTTTCACTGCTTCACTGTGGTAATGCTATCATTGCCGAATCCTACCATGCAAACTGGCGGATCTAGCTGAAAATAGCAGCAGTAGTGTTCCAGGTAACAGACTCGCACCTAATCAAAAGTAACAAATTTTTCATCATCATGTGGATATGCATGATGAGGGCAACCAGAGAGCAACACCCAGCGTTGACGTGGATGCCTTCACAACCACATACTTAGGCCTGCTGTGACCTTGACCTTTAACCTCCTAAATCTAACCAGGTCATCAGTAGGGGCTATTGGTTATTCCTTTCATCGTGATTGCTCAAGTAGTTCATGAGACATGGTGTTCACAAGATTTGACCTTGATGGCCTGCTGTGACCCTGACCTTTGACCTCCAGAACGTACGTCAGTCAGGTCATTGGTAGAGGCTAGTGAATATTCCCTGTCAGTTTTATCAAAATTGTACAAGCCATTCATGAGATATCGTGACCGGACGAACAGATGAACTAACAAATGGACGAACAAGAGAGCTTATACTGTCAGGTACCAAAAGCATATAAATCTGGTGTGATACATTTAACCATTTTGATGCAGAACAACACTGTATAACTGCCATAGCATAAACCATGCATGTACAGGATTGCTGGAGAACATAGTGAAAACACTGTTGTAAAAAAAAAATTTCTTCTGCAGTTTATCCAGTGCAATTGTTCTTCGGCAAAAACTTATTTCATATTAGCAGCCAAGCAGCACACCAACCATGCACATCTCTGAACGACAACATGAACAGTTTGTTGGTAAAATACGGATGCAAAAAAAGATATACCCGGCAGTGTGACTGTTTTTCATATAAACTTTTTATGCTAGTAGTCACAGACCTCATAGTACTTGCAAGATGAACACAAAAGCCATCACTCAAGGTCATACCTCTTTAGCACAACGAACATGACAAACATAGAAAATGCTTGCTGCTCTTGCTTATTTACTGTTTCAAATTCAGGTCAGCTTTTAGCTGACCATGCCTTTGTCTCATCTCGCAATATGCATGCAAAACTGACAATTGTTTCCTCGTTCAAATTTTTCCCCATCTGCGACTAAACTTTGACCAACAACTTTGACCAGCAAACCCGACCTAAACAGAGTTAAGGTGAACCAACATGCCAGATACATAGGCTAAAAATCATTCCGTTCTAAAGTTATCATCCAGATACGCACATTCACATACAGACTAGAGTGCTCTGCGCGGTGGCCACTAAGATGGTCCGTAAAAAAACCGGAGACACGGAAGAGGTGTGAACCTGGCTGGGTCTGCTTGAGTCTTGCGATGCTTTTGTTCCCGGTCGGGAACAGATCGCCACGTGAAATGAAGACTCCACGTGAAACCACCAACAGCAAGACCGCCCTGCCGCGAGAACTCCATCGTCTTGTCGTTGATTGCATCAATCATCGGACAAATCACAATGCTACGATCGGTTGCAATGCGATCAAGGATCGGCTCCAACCTGTGCAGACAAAATCCTCACTGAAAACTGTCAGCTTACATTGTTATGACCATCAAGCTTTAGTGACATGGCAAAAAATTCTGCCTCTTCGAGACGGGACCGTTCCGCTCTGGCTGACCCTGTGCAAAATCAACGGTCAGGATGACAACATTGTTACAGAGTGATACAAGGGTTATTCGGATCACGTGGCATTAAAGCTTGATCGTCATAACAATAGCAAACTGGGAGGCAGTCTATATAGAGCTACAACACACAGCATAACACTCCTATAAGCAAGATAGAAAGAAGAGTAGCAGTATACACTATACACAGTCAGTGGTTTAATCAGCCTTATTTGGTAGCTGGGTTGGGTCCTCCCCCAACAAAGATCAATTTTGGGGATAGCAGGGATCTTTGTAGACAGCTGAAGCAGATTTTTTGCCGGGTATTGAAGGGAATTCAAAGTACTGGACGGTAAGCACTGATTACTACCACCAAAATCACCCAACTTTCTTCACATCCTCGAGTTGTTATTGATTAACCAGTTTGCCAGTTAACTTATCCTAAATGGCAACTGGTCACCATCACTGTGGTTCGGTTAATCACAATTTTTCCCGTGTTACCTCACACAAATCTGTATCTGGTGCGACCAGCAGGATAAACAATCACAGCTGTAGCTAAAGTGCACTTAATAACCTCACTGACAGAACAGTTATCCCAAGTCCAACAGAGATGATCGGAGATGTAACTCCACGCATGGCCGTCCACTGACCGCCGAGCAGACAGCCGTGTGTGTATGTTACATCTCTGCTCTGCATTGTCTGCAGCCAAGTTGCCAACTGATATAAGCACGTTTAAATGATGTCGCTGTGACGTTGCCAATGTTGCTGACAGCAATCAAGGCCACGCCGTCCAACCAGTGGGCCAGAGTGTACCACACCAGTGGTTAACCGGTCTTTTTAATCACGGTTAACTAGTCACAATTATTGGGCAATATTAACAACTCTACATCATCCTGTTTTGATCCAATAGATGATTCTGAGAAGGAACAATGTAAGCTTTTTATGAATTGCTGGTTCTTTGATGCTAGTACAGAGTACTCATATCAGACTATGTAATGAAGATAGTCATACATGACGACAGTGAGTGTTGGACGTTTTATCTGCCATCTTTACTGTGCACAGACATAAACAGTAAGGACTAGGTGGTAAACTAAAACATACATCAGTAATATAATAACTAGCAATTATTGAGAAAAATTGACAAGAACTTTATTACAGTCACAAAGAACGATGTTAAATTATCAAAGCAGACATAGTAAATTTCTGCAGACAGTGTGACAATAAAAACAGAATTCCAGAGTCGGTAACGACATCAGACTGCTAACTTTTATGGCAGCGGCCATAACTGTGTGGCGATAGCGCATGACGAATATTGTCACACGCATGACAGCCGACAGATAAACTGCCGTTATTATCACTAATGACCATGTGATAATGGTTAGCTGAAAATAACAATTTCTTCGACATGCCAACTGAAAAATAATACCAGACAACGTTGGCTTCACAGTGTGCGTCTAGAAACACGAGAACGTCGCCGGACGCAGCATCGGCTCCAGTAAGCCGGGCACGAATCAGACCAAGTCGCTCGGTTGATCGCACAAACTTCACAATATTGTCTGGCCACGACTTCTGTATCGTCTCCTCCAACTCAGCACCGACATCGGCTGTCACACACACAACCAGCATGTTGAAGTAGTTGCAAGTTCACAATAATTCAGACAACACAGTCTATAGCATTACAATGGAACAACAAGAAACTCGGCTATTGTAAACTGATCGTGCATGAGTGTCAATACCCAGACCAAAGACCAACCACAAGAAAGTTTGCAATACGTAAAATAACCTTGAAACTCGATCAAAGTCATTGGAAATGGCATTATAAATCCTACTACCAACTTGTGGTAACCACATGCATCTATTCCAAGATATATAAACTGTTTAGTACCCAATGCCCATGACACGGATAGTTTGCGGTTAGGACTTGTAAAATCATAGCCACTTATGTGATATCCTACTCATCTGTAAACACATCCTAGCTAGAATGTACAATGTTTTCCAAGAAATTAAATTTAGAAAGGTTAAATTTAAACAGACGTGCATTGTATACATATATTATACCGACATATCATACAGCACAAAAATTAAAGATGAGAACAGTTTAAATGTAAAATATCATCATGAAAAATGCGACTTATATTCAAATAAAATAATAATTAAGTCTGGTTTTATCAGTAATTAAACAGTAATGAAAAAGAGACCAAAAAAAGTCTGAGCCTCCTACAGCTATTTGGAAACTGCACACAAATGCAGTGATGATCATAATTTTCAGAAGCCCCAAACCATATGTCATGCTTATCACACAGAACTCCTAACATTTGCTGGTATGCAATTTGTCAAGCCGTATTGACATCCGACTGATAAACGGTGACCACCTGGCTTACTGAACAACTTCAATGAGCGAAACATTCACAAGCTGCAGAAGTGTACAAATAATCACACAAAGACATAGATAAAATTACGTCGATCGCTGGCATCATCCAGTAGCACAACTTCATGAAGATATTCGGGCGGTGTCCGGTTAACGACGCTGTGTATCGTACGCAGGATGGCTGATGGTGCCTCGTTGCAGAATACTATCACGACGCTGGCAGTTGGCAGATGCTTCGGATACTTAACGGCCTTGCAGCTAACCACACAAACACATCAACTGAGTTGACGTCATTCCTTTGTTATTAACTCTCTTATGCCAGTACTTAATAGCATAAAAAAGCCAACAAGAGTCAACTTAAACTGTACCAGTACCTTCATGAAATATGTGCACATGTAATAAAAACTGCAATTCGGAAGAACTGAGATTCACAGATGGATACAAAAAAGGCATCCACCAAATGTAACATTTTAACACATATTTCACACACAACATTAAAATTATCCCAGAACATTAAGTTTCAAATCATTAATAACAGACTCAACATTAGCATACTCTGGATGTCTATTGTCACGGATCCGCCGATCCAAAGCCACTTTGTTGCTGGCAATAACATTGAATGTTTCTTTTGCAAACAGTCCGTCTGCTTCAGCTTGCTCTTCTGGAGTCAGGTACACCGGCTGACCATCCTCACCTGGACCCTGTATAGATGGAGAACGTGAAAGTGCTTTCTTGTACCTTTTACGGCGATATTCGACAACCTAAATACAAAGCATCAAGTGCTAGTAAAACACATACAGAATGTCATACATAACTATAACTATACATGCCCACACATCACCACCACTGCCACCGTTACGATGGCCATTTTCCAGACGAACCTAGGTTAGCCAGCACCCCTCGATTTTCTTTTCCTCCACTTGTTCTGGAAGAGAACAACTGGGATAAGTGACACAGGCTTTATATGGGTCAGAAGCTCTGCACATCACCAAACCTACAGTATCAAAGTACTGCAGAAATGAGCACTGAAGGAGTGGCTATTTTCCAGTTAAACTGGAGTAAGCCAACTGCCCAAATGATCATGACAGTAAATGGTACAAATTTTGGTGTGACTATTCACTTCTGGCACTAAACAGCAACATAACGCACTTGACTCTACCTTTTACTCATCCACTAACGACAAAGAATACCCTTCTTGCACTGATGTGCCTTTAGAAAACCAACTCATTCCTTATCCACAAACAAACTCCTGAGGCTAACCAGACATCACATTTCATCTTATCATGGCTAACTTTGCCTAACACTATGTTCTGTCATTCAGTAACAATCTGCACTAAAACAAAAATTAGCCAACATTTTTCTGCACTTAACTAGACGTAGACGTAGACGAAAAATACGAGCGCAGGCGTGGAGCCTCTTTGCCCGCCTCTTCAATGAGCAAAGACTACTATACAATTATGTAAACAATTTCTA
>Ga0209780_1005015_pt1 | contig 10364 bp, 9 predicted proteins | sample WorMetexBAHAMAS2_FD_187384 | JGI IMG/M metagenome (GOLD analysis project Ga0209780, IMG submission 187384) | Marine gutless worms symbiont microbial communities from Max Planck institute for Marine Microbiology, Germany - Inanidrilus exumae... | ecosystem: Host-associated > Annelida > Digestive... | reverse complement strand
AGCCATGCGTTCACGTAAGGATCAAATGACGCTGCGGAAGTAAGGGGCAGTTTTCAGGAAACAGCACTCAGAACACTGTAAAACACCGAGATGGCGGTGTTGGTTCGGTGGTAGCTAACCGCCATGGTGGCGGTGAAATTTCAGTGGTGATTTGATTTGGAAGACATCCCGTTATGAATAAGGGAAGTATTGCACTAGATAATGTTTTTATGAAGATTTTCACCAGTTAAGTAGAGTTTTTGCTTTTTTGGTAATGTAGTCCTGACAAATGGCCTAATATTGGCCAGTGTTTGATTGTCAGTTGTATGTCAGTCTAAGAATTTAATTACTTATGCACATATATTTTATTCAGTGACAGTAAAGAGTACTGTAACATGCTGTTACAAGCACAGGCTATGCCTTTATGCTCATCTCATGTGCATTTTGCAGTCATTTTTATCCACACATGCCGATAGGCAAGGTGTGGATATATTGGTTACTGTTTGTTTTTTATGTGTTTGTATGGTTACGGATTTCTCCTCTGAGGATAAAGCTAGCAGCATGGATTTTTTGCACGGTGGTTCATCGGCGTCCAAGGCAGGGTATCTCCCATTTTTGTGAGCTTTGCTTCCTCAGAAGGACGATGAATGTTCCAGTTAGTGACTCCAGAGCGTGACATGGGTACATTAGGTCTGGCAGTGTGTGATGCTTCTAGGCTTTTGTGTCTCACATGTCTATCAAGTTCGCGCAGCGTTTGGACGTAGGATCAGAATATGTGGATATACGTCACTCCCCGAAGATGGACGTACTTGTTGTTCAATTTTGTTACAAGCAAATTTGTAGTATAGAAAACAACAAAACTGTTAAGTTACCTCGTGATCATTGTGATGCATTGCGGACTTTTTGAATGGCGATTTGCTTTGTGGCTAAATGATTGCCAGTACTTCTCTGTAAAGCAGTCTTTGTCAATGTTTATTTTTCATGCCACATGTTTGCAGGAATTCCTAAAATAATTGTTAAAAGTTATGATTATGACATTGTCTGCTGTAGTCTAAATGTGTCATCATCTTACTATGTTTAGCAGTTGCGATACACTAAAGTATATTGTAAACTGTACTGTGTAGATTTGACAGAAGAAGAAAAGCAGTTGTTGGCAAATATTTTGATATTCAAGAAACAACTTTTGCTGGATATTCAAGTTTGTTTGCTGTTTTATTGTCACTTTGCTGCAAATAGTAGTAGTGTGTATTAACAGAACTTCTCATTAAAACATCTTTTTCATATTACTAAGCCACATGGTACAAGAGGCTCAGCTATCACCGAGAGACCCATGCGATGCTCTGTATCAGTTGAAATATTGGCCGACTTTTGTACGAATAATGCAAACAGATCAAGTGTCAGCCTGAGAAGCACTTTCAGCAACTGCTACATTTTATTCCACTGCCTGCATAGTTCTGTTGACGCATCGTTGCACTAGGCACTAGGCACAACTATCACACCGCAAGCATGTCAACAGACTTCCGTACAACCAATCTTGCTGATGTCAGCTGTACCATAACTGTGATCAACCAACGTTGACTACTACTAATGTTGTAGATGACACTGCATATTACTCTGCCAGTGCACCATCATGGATGTGAACCACCATGGCGGATGGACACAAAGGTTTCAAAAAGCAAAATGGTTTATTACATTAGAAAGTTTTTCAATTGTTAGAAGCCATATTTGTGTTTGGAATAAATTGAAACTGTAATGCTGTGGAACTGTAGAAACTGCAAGAAGACATCAGTGAGGTGACAGCTGATCTTGAGTCGATCGATTGCCCTGAAGAGAAGTAATAAGCAATAGTCATACTGTTGCATTGTCTGTTTTGTCTGTCTTGTCTTTCGGTCATACTTATTAGCAGATTAATTTAATGCTGTTTGAAGTTTTTGATGTTTGACACCTTTAATCTGGTTAGGTCAACTCCTCGATAGAGTCAACCTAATAAAGTTGGTCTCAAATATCCATCCGTCTGTGCATACAGAAACGTCAGTTGCGAAGAGTCGACGGTCAGTCCCGTACGTGGCTAATTTATTTTTGAATTAACTTGTATTCCATTAGATTACATATAAGAACTGATTTCAAGTTCTGTTTCTTTTGGCATTCCACCAGTTATTATTTTGTTATGTTTCAGAGTAAATCCAAAGTCAAACAAGTTGGCTGTTGGTCGTAAGAAGTTCAATATGGATCCGAAGAAGGTGAGAAGCTTCTCTGTTTTTTGTCTCTATCAGAATGTGAAATTTTAAGAAAAATCAATTCTCATACCTATCAGGTCATTCCATAAATAAGTTATTAAAACATCGTCATCCTCTGAATTTTCAAAATGTGAAACATCTGAAATACAAAGTTTGTAGCAAATTTAATCCTGAGTACCAGTTTCGAGTTCTGTTATGATAATACGATACAGTACGGTAGATTAACATGCACTCAAAAGCTGACGAGATGGCCAGCTTAATCTAGTGCACAGCCCAGAAACGAAAAAATAAGGAAAAAATGAAAGCAAAAACCGAGTAGCTCAGTGCAAACGGTCCAGGCAGTACTCCATAGAGGCATCCTGGAGGAAGAAGTGAAACTAAGGGGTAGGATTTGTGAAAGAGGAAGGTTTTAAGCCGGGAGTGTAAGAGAGAGGGAGTTATAGATGTACAGAGTGGTGAATCAGAAGAGGAAGAAGTGACTGGTGAAGGAATAGGTGAGTCGGAAATGAAAGGACCAGAATGAGGTTGATGAGACAAAGGGAGCTGATTCCAGAGACAAGATGAAGCATAATGAAAGGAGCGATCAGTTACTTTTAGAGAGGATGAAGGTGGCCGAGCAAGAGTAATGACAGATGAAGAGCGAGTAATGTGAGGATGTTGAATGGAGATGACTGAGGCTATGAAGGTATGGAGGTTGGTAGTTGTGAGAACTTTGTAGGTAAGTGAGAGGAGCTTGTATTCGATGCGTTCAGTGATCCTGAGCCAGTGGAGAGAGCATAGGATGGGAGTGATATGACAAGACTTAGAAGTTTTAACGACAGTACGAGCAAGAGAGTTCTGGATCTGCTGGAGACGGGAGACGGGATAATTGAGGCTTAGGGAGTTTATAGCAGAGAGAATTACAGTAATCAAGTTTGGAGTGGACGATAAAGATAGCAATGGTACAGGCATATGACGAATCGAGGTAAGGCCTGATACAGCGAAGTTGACGAATGTAAGTAAGTAAGTAAGTACATTTATAAGGCGCAATACATCTAAAATAGGTCAGTAGGCGCCACGGTCCTCAGCCAAACAAATGCGTTTTTAGTAACCGGCAAAACTCAAAAAGTGATAGTTCAAAGTCACGGTGATGAAGTGGTAGATTGTTCCACAGATAACCAGCAGCAGTGAAGGATCAATCTCCCAGAGTTGTACGGGTTCGTGGATCTTTGCAAGTAGCAACATCAGACGATCGAATGTGAAATGCGGTAGTAACGGGCTTTGGAGAGAGATGTGATTTGGTCTGAGAAAGTAAGGTGTTCGTCAAAGAAGGTTTCGAGCAGAGTGGGAGGTGTCAAGTGAACAGTTGTGTATTTTGGCAAGTTGGTTTTTGAGTTTGATGAACAAGAATTCAGTCTTAGAGGAGTGACTGTGATGTAATTTTTAAACATTAAATATGGCAACGTTGCAGTTGAAGCATTCCATAATGAACATAATGTTATTGTTATTTATTTTCTATGGACAAAAGCATGTAGCACTATGCCATTCACTCTACGGTGCTTTTAATGTATGGTGACAAATGTTTTGTGCAAATAATTCCGATGCACATGATGAACACGGAGATAATCCTCGGGCAGGAAAAAGAGGGCTCGATGGTGTCCTGTATAATCTGTGACACATTGATCAGCAGCCTCAAGAGTTGTCAGCCACAGTGGCGTGGGCTGAAGCTGAAAGGTGTGGCTAGCCGTGGACTGGTGTCAATTCACTGCGCCAATCAGGGCTAGCCAGATGATAGGCCACGTCTAGAGGTGCTATAGGTACCCAACAAGCTGCTCACTTCCTACTGCAACCACATGAAAGCCGATGCTATCACACCAGGCAATTATAAACTCTCGCCAGGGTCTTTAGCAACCGTATCAGTTGATCTTGCCGACGGCCGCGTCATCAAAACGGCTGGTGTCCAGGAATATTATGTAATCACGACGTAATGACGGCCGTTCCGTCAGTCAGACGATCATCACAGTTGCATTAGCACGCCAGCAGTGGTCGTGATCTCAATCTGTCGGTTGCATCCAGCATTCTTTAATGTTGGGACTGACAAACTGGTCTGTAAAAATGAAAGTCTGTACTATGGGAGTCCGTTATAACAGTATTATCAGACATTGACATTAATAGAAACTCAGCCAGGACCAGGAAAAAAGTCCGTATTAAGTGAGTGTCTGTTATAACCTGGTCTGTTCTAACAAAGTTTTACTGTATGCATGTAGGTTTTTCGTATTTTGAACAGAATGACGCCATTTTTGTAGCATATTTGTGGAACGACCCTAATACGTTTAAGTCATTTAAACAGTCTTAGTGTCTGATTGTAATTTTTAGTTCAACTCTTTGACAGTCGACCTAATGAAGTCGGTCTCAAATGTTTGTGCATACCTATGTACGTACATGCGTATTTCCATCCGTCCACAAAAACTTCCTTTGATTTCAATGAAATTTGGCATGTAGGAAGAGGTCGATGAGTGATGCACGACGGTATGCAGTATGACCCGATCCAAGGTCAAGGTCACGAGCCCTTCAAAGGTGGAAATACTGCCATTTTCAACAGATATCTCCTCCGCCATTTGAATGGGAGCTGGCAACTGACCACAGATTCTTAAACTACGGCACAATAATCTAAATTTGATTGGGCCGATCTGTCGATATTTGGCCTAGTTTTGTGTCGCGTGACTTTGAAGTTGGCAGAAACGTCATTCATATAGAGTCGACCGTCAGTCCCGTATGGGGCTAATTTATTAATTGTTTAATTGTAGATGTTATAGTAGACTGTTCTTGCATTTTATAGTAGGCAACTGTGAATCTCCTGTAGTGATTTTGATAGTGTTGTTACTTGAAGCCCAGTCCAATGACTACACGGAAGAGTGAATGGTAGTTTTTGAAAGTTAAATGCAACAGCAATTTATGTCCTAATTTGCATTTCTATTTGATTTTTTGTGTCGTTATTACAGGGCATAGAGTTTCTGACTTCAAATGGATTACTACAGGAAAATGCTGAAAGTGTGGCACAGTTTCTTCACAAAGGCGAAGGCCTGAATAAAACGGCCATTGGAGATTATCTTGGTGAAAGGTAATTCCCTTGCTACTTGCTACGGACTACAACTGTACAGTGAATAATTTGACAGAAATTTGGCTGTATTAATTAATATTTGTGATTTCAGGACATTAATGTACTTGAAGTTAAAAGCATTCCAGGGAACATTTGTGGATCATTCAATGAAATTGTGTGTGTTTTTTGCATCTTGTTTACATTAAACGTTTTTCTGTTTCTTTAGAGCATTGATGTGGTTAGTTGGCCAGCAAAAATCCCACTTTAGCAATATTATAATGTTCCATAGTTAGACTTAGTGACTTGGCTGTACTGTAATAAGCATCAGTTGAACAAAAATTAACAGCATCAGTATTTTTAATGTTTTTCTGTAAGTGTGGCCATTTTGAGTAATGAAGATGTGTTGATGAATTCATGAAATGTTTCGTTGAATTCTGTAGACATGACTTCAATATTGCTGTACTGAAAGAATTTGTTAATCTCAGTGACTTTGCTGGAATGATACTCGTTCAAGCTCTCAGGTCAGTTTTTGTTCTGTCATGTGCATAGCTCCTTGTTCATTCCCATCACTTTTTGTACATGGTCAATGGATCAGTGTATCAGAGGATCATTATTTGCTGGATTTGTATAAGAGTTAAACTTTTTCTTATTGTAAGGAGGAGCAATTAATTTTAAAGACTGAATTAATGACGTGAATTTTGAATAATGCACGTTAATTATTGCACTTTTAATACATTCTTTATTATGCCGGCATTTGTCTGTAAATACAGATAGATGCTTGCTTTGGCCTTCAAATTTAGGATGGAAAAGTATCATAATATGAAATGTAGAGTACTCAGTAAATTAATGATTAACTAGTGCAATTTGTTAATTTTATGATAACTTGCATATGTCGGTTATTCAGATAATTATTTGATGATGATAGATATTTTTATTTTGTAATCTGTTAAAGATCTGAGTTCTAAACAGTGAAATAATGAATTGCGTGTTTTTTTGGTTCAAGAAGTGAAATTAATGGCTTCAGTAATTGGTTATATTTAGTTGATAAAGAATTATTGGAACATAATGACAGCAGTCGTAATACTAACTTTATGCAATGTGTTTATTAATCTTAATGACTATATTTTGTGTGTATGTATATATGCACAGGGAATTTTTGTGGAGTTTTCGTTTACCCGGTGAAGCGCAGAAAATTGACCGAATGATGGAATGTTTTGCAGAGAAATACTGTGACTGTAATTCTGACATGTTCAAATGTACAGGTATCTCACATCCTGCTCCCGATTTCTGCTAAATCGTCGTAGGTTGTTTGTGTTAAGCTGAGTTTACCACAACACGGTAATGTTACAGCCTTTTAAAGTATTACAGGTTCATGTTGTCTCGGCATCACCAGCTGCTTGGTTAGTGCATTAGAGCAGTTTTGGCCAAATTATGTGGAGGTTATCATGGGGACTGATACAGCGGGTGCCACGTTGAGTGAGGAGCATTGGCTGAAAGTGGGGACTAAGCCCTATTTGACCCCATTTCTGGACTGCATTTGATGGGTCCCACAAAAGAATTACGAGGGCCAAGCTCACCTTGCTCCAAGCAGTTGGAGTAGTTGTCATTGCTAACACCTCCAGGTACTCGTAAAAGTGGCTGCTTGGTGAGAATGCATTTTCTTAACCATTGATTGATGGCTGCTGCTGTCTAACAGATTAACAAAAATGGAAGATTACTTAACAGTTGGAAGTTTTTTCACCGTTTTTGTTTCAATGTTGTTTGTTCTTTATTACAAAGTTGACACCACTGTTTCCTCCAACAGATTCCGATGACAGCATGTTATTTACGACACTAGTACAGTGACATGAATGATATCCGTTCAGTGATAATTGTCTCGCTGTGTTATTTTAGATACGTGCTACGTCCTGTCATTTGCTATTATTATGCTCAACACGAGCCTCCACAATCCAGCGGTCAAAGACAAACCAACAGTCGACCGGTTTGTCGCAATGAATCGTGGCATTAATGAAGGTGGCGATCTGCCTCGAGAGCTACTTGAGGTACTCACTGCTATTCTACAATACCTCGTTTTTATCATTAATTCAGGGTATGGTTATGGATCTGTGGCCCGTGGCAAGGGTGCCTGGCCAAGGACAAAAAGTGCATTGTTTTCAAAATTCCATGACCTCACATTAGGTCGGCTATAAGCTTGGCTGATATTTCTGTCTGAAGGAAGGAAAAGAAGGTAGCTTCATTACTAAGTGACAATCTTTCATCTGCACCATCCAGATTCAGTTTCTGTCTCTGTGAATCATTGCATAGCAATGGCACAGAAGCCTGGCCAAATTTACTCAGATGCTCCGGACAAGACTAATCTAACAGTTGGGCACACCAAAACTCTTGAACTGAATGAAATATGATGTTATCAGGCATCTTTTGGAATATTTGTGGTTAGTTTATACTTTAGTAATTTGACGACAGGCAGCATTATGCCATGAACAAATCTTCAATCATTTGCAGCCTGTAAGCTTTCATTTAAACAGTTTCAACATTTAGGGTATTCGCACATCATGGAGTGTCGGCACAGTATTGATACTTCGCTGAGCTGTTGCGTGCGTGTGCTGTTTCTAAGCATGTGCTGCGAGCCTGCAATTGGCTGACACAACATTATTCATCATGCGGTCATGCCAATACGTTGTTGCGACGATCTTACAATTGGTTGCCATGTTTCCCCCAAAGTTGCCCTTTCCTTTGTTGGCATCTGCATCCCATTTAATACATGGTTCCTTGGGCCCACCCAAGTCAGCACCCGAAATGGCATCTCGATCGGCTCAGCCATTTTTGCAGGGCTTGTGAACGTGTTCAACAGAGCGACCAAGCGAGCAATCGACCAACCACGCTACTCTGTGTGTAGCAATAGGCCGCTTTGCTACATGCAGTGCAGCCTAATAATAGCATATAAATACAACTCACTGTAGCAGCTGACCATTGTACACAGTAGTAAATGTACAGTTACAGCTGGAGCCATGACTCTTTCTATTTTCAATCTTTGTTTAGCTGTCTGGTTCTCTTGAATTTATCTGGGTTTGGCTCAGTCTCCCAAAGGTGAACGTTAATGTTTTTTGAGCAGGTATTTATAGGCGAGATTCCCTTCCTGCTGTCCAGCCAACAGCTTCAAAACATTGAAGGTAAAGAAATACAACTGATGACTCAAAATCTAACTCGGAAAGTTTGAAATAATGTACAAAATAAGATAGTTTCTGTTTTTGATAACTTAAGGGAGAATGTGGTTTGTTGTGTATTTGTCTGCCTTTTTACCAATGTTGTCCGTGTTATTTGATTAGGATTTATACAACAACATTAAGAAGGAGCCCTTTAAGATTCCAGAAGATGATGGAAATGATTTGATGCATACATTTTTCAATCCGGTGAAAGAAGGTTGGCTGTGCAAGCAAGGTATCAATGTATATATTTCATCATTCTGCACCAATGCATTGCTGTCACAGCATTTTGTACGTGCAGGCCACAGTTGTTGTAGTAAGAGCCAGTTACACGAGCCATGATTAAATTGTGACTTCACTAGTGTTCACATAACTTTAAGTAATTGTCAACTCTCCACTTAAGTCGAGAGTCACTGCACAACCAAAACTTTAGTGTTACTTAATGAAGTGGAGAAAGAAGCAGACGTTAATGTCGTAGCAATTTCTGTTGGCTGCGATTTCTGTTGGAGTTTTAAAATAGTTTTTATACCTACGGACGTCCATGATTGGTTGCTGCAAGTCACGTGATAACACATGTACTATTTTACTGCTGCTGGTAGCCAGTGCAAGCAGCACTGGTCAGGAGGCCAGTGACGCCGAGGGGGATCGAAGTGGTCAGTGTCCTGAGGGAGGGTCAGGGAGTCTTGCAAGAAAAGTGGATTTTGGTAACGTAATTGAAGCACCCAAAGTTCCTTTTTTCTAAGGTGTGTTTTGCATAAGTAGCATTACAAACAGAAATGCTCTGTAGAGCCAGTACATTACTTAGTACATGGTCTGGCAATTCATTTTCACGGTGTACTATTATATACAGTTTACACTGGAAGTAGTTTTCACTTCTTATGTCAGTAACAGAGGCATCAGAGACGAGGACGTGAGTGTGGACTGTGAAGCAATAGTTAACTGTCACAGGAATATTGTTATATTCTTAAACATGCTGTATTCTAGTCCTTTTTATTTCATTAATGCTACAGTCATATGCAAGTTTACTGTTTTTAGGTCAACTCCTCCATGTCCACCTAATTTAGTTGGTCTCAAATGTCAGTCAGTACATCCGTCCGTCTGTCCGTCCGTCAACAAAAAAGTTTCTTCGATTTCAATGACATTTGATGTGTAGGTAGAGGTCGACGAGTGATGCATGATGGTATGCAGTATAACCCGATCCAAGGTCAAGGTCACGGGCCCCTGGAGGTCGGAAATTCGGCCATTTTCAAAGGCAGTATCTCCTCCCCCATTTACAACGGGGGCGGGAGCTGGCAAATGACCACGGATTCTCAAATTAGGGGGCAATAATACCTAAAGATTATCTGGGCCAGATTTTGGATTTTTGTCCTAGTTTTTGTGTCATGTGACTTTGAAGTTGGCAGTAAGTAGCCGTCCAAAAAAGTTTCTTCGATTACAGTGAAATTTGATATGTAGGTAGAGGTCAATGACTGATGCATGACGGTATGCAGTATGACCCGATCCAAGGTCAAGGTCACGAGCCCTTGAAAGTCAGAAATTCGGCCATTTTCAAAGGTTATCTCCTCCCCCATTTATAATGGGGGCTGGAAAATGACCACAGATTTTTAAATTACAGCAAAATACCTAAAGCTTATCGGGGCTGGATTTTTTATTTTTGTCCTAGGTTTTGTGTCACGTGACTTTGAAGTTGGCAGTAAGTAGGAGTCGACCGTCAGTCCCGTATGAGGCTAATTTTTTCAAGTCTACATACAATATGCATGCTGATCTGCTCATGTAGCTTGCACAGTGTGCTTTTTTGACAGTCAGAAACATGGAAATAAAAATCGTTATTTAACTTGGCCTAAAATCGCTGCTTAACTTAAGAGG
>Ga0209780_1005014_pt1 | contig 10364 bp, 8 predicted proteins | sample WorMetexBAHAMAS2_FD_187384 | JGI IMG/M metagenome (GOLD analysis project Ga0209780, IMG submission 187384) | Marine gutless worms symbiont microbial communities from Max Planck institute for Marine Microbiology, Germany - Inanidrilus exumae... | ecosystem: Host-associated > Annelida > Digestive... | reverse complement strand
TGAGTAGGGTGCACCAACGTCACAGACGACAGACAGACAGACAGACGACAGACGGAATTGCGATCGCATATAGCAAACGTAACGTAATACGTTGACGTTTGCTAAAAACTAGCGACAGAAACATCGTCACAGAAATTCAATTGGCATTTGGTTTTAGGCCTCCTAGTGATATAATTACCGATAGAATCAAAACTTTTTGTACAAATTATAAGTCATGCGAGAAACCAATTACATAAGCTTTCGCAGCTGCCTTTATAGTGACGGATTTCGTTGTTAGTTATTGTTCGATATCAACTGGTTTATACTAAAATATATTATAAATTGTATTGGGGAATGTTTTGCAAATTTTGATCTGCTTAGTTAAGTTGTTTGCTTTTCTTTCACTTTTTATTGTTTTTGTGTTATTTTTCTTATCTACCGTTCTGGTGAATAAAGATGAATCTAATACTGATTTACCAAAGTTAAACAACGTTGTCGCCATTTTTTCCGACATGTGTCCGGAAAAAGGTGTCACTATATTTCTGCAGCTAATTTTGCTAAATGCTGATCGATTTTCAAAGTTCTTTTACCAACAGACTTAGCGGTAAATTCGTAGTAAAGTGATAATAAAATATTCCACCACCCCTCAAATGCGTCGCTACACTACCTTGTGAAATTGTTGTGCTCAAAATGTTATGTTCCAGAGCTGAGTGGAGCGAACTGCCATGCAAAAAATTATCCATTACAAACAGTTTCTGAAAAAAATCATCTAGTTATGCTTGCGCGATTTTGTTAACTAACGAAAAGATATTACAGTTATTATGCCGAAAACCCCAAAGAATCGCCAATTGTACGCATCCACAGCAACGACGAAGAAAGACGTAGCGACAAAATGCCTGCGCATACGATCATCGTTAAGACAGTCGCTGATGGCAAATGGTCGAGAAAACGCCAGTTTCATACTGTCGATCACGGAGTCAAGGTTATTACTTCGCCCGCGGGACCTGTTACGCAGTCCTATTGTGATGACTACGTCTGTGTGTGTCGGTCTGTCTGCCTGTCCGCGAGGATATCTCTGGAATCACACACGCGATCTTTACCAATTTTGTGCACGTTGCCTATGGCCGTGGCTCGGCCCTCTTCTGGCAGGGTAACGAGACCACAAGAGGAAGGTGCAATTTTTGGGGGTTTTCTTCCCCATTGACAATGCATTGTATAGCGTAGCATCTGGGACCCATACAAAACGGCTAAACCGATCGAGATGCCGTTTGAGATAATGAGTGGGTTTGGCCTGAGGAACAGTGTGTTACGTGAGGGTGACGATCCACGAAGGCAAAGGGGCAGTTTTGGGGAAAACATGTGCCCGACAAGCCTCACACCCTATGAATTGCGAATTGGACTGGTCCACGCAGCAGCACACAACAGGGGCAGACGCTTGATTGCAAGCGTTGGACAAGTCTATTATCGGCCGCGAACTAGCTGGGGATCTAAGATTGCACACCGCGGGCGAAGCCTGATATCTACGACTGCCTTGTTGAGGGCTGTTATAGTAAGTTGATGCTGTTATAACAGTTACTGCCCGCCATACGTTAAGTTTTATCAGTATTATTTGACAGCTTTTTGAGTGGACCAAGAGCGGACATTGTTGTATTCTTGGTCATTATCTATTGAGCTATGCTGAGCCACTAGTAACGTTGTGTCGTCAGCATATTTGATGATGACATTTTGTGGCAACAGAGTGCAAAGGTCTGATGCATATATCAAATAGACACGGACCAATGCCAGACCTTTGAATGATGGCAAAGTTATAGGCAAAAAATGTAGTGGCATTTTTTTCGGACACGATGTAGTGCAAAATTATAGCATATTCGGTACAAATAAAATCGTCTACGAATACACGTTACTTTCATTTGACAAACAAGGAGCAACAACTTATGGTGCTTAACGTTCCTGGTGGAGTCATATCAAAGCTAAGCTACAGCTAAGACTCTGTCGCCCTTACACTTGGCTGCGTTGTGGCGCTGCATGCGGTAGGACGTTGGACTTGCGATTTACAGGTCGCGGTTTTAATTCCGCTTTCACGTAACATAGGTCAACACAGCCTTGCATCTTTCCGGGGTCGCTAAATCGAGTACCTGCTTCGGCTATGGGGTAAGACGGGATTCTAACCTCTGCCGGTTGTGATCCCATATTAAGGCATGTGAGTTTCCCGTATATAGCAGTGCTAACTGATATACAGTAACACCGATTTACTTTTTTACTTGGTTGTAAAAATGACCAGCGTTTATTACTCATTCACTTGATAGAACCGCCGTCTGTAATGCTAAGTTTACAAAATATCATTTTGCTTCCTTTCAGAGTAAAACCCACTAGTATAATATGCAGATGATCATCAGCTTTTGATAATTATTATTTCGTCCCCAGGCCCCTAAAAGGATATTGCTCCTAAATCCCCACATGGAGGACTTCCGTCTTTCAGACCTCATGACTAACTCGCCTTCCCAAAAGCTGGACCACTTAAGGGACGTACAGTACTTGTACCCGGAGATAAATGAAAATTCAGCGCCTATAGGAATTTCTGTTTACGGTGCACCGAATTCGTGACTACGCCTACGTACGGTGGGCAGAAAATACGGTATGTTGTGCAGTTTTCCGGTTGGGTTTCTCCTCCAGAGTGTGAAAAGCACCCGATTTACCTGGACGGCAAGCTGTACTTCGGGATCACTGTCATATATCTCTGAGAATCTAATGCCGGCCACTTTGCTTGCCAAAGTCATATACTCATTCATAAACGTTCCGTTTTCAGGCAGAATGAATTCGCCTGATTGGAAGAATTCGAAGATGCCGTTGATTTCGTCGAAATGCAGGTTGCGGAAGTTGCAAAGAGTCACCGCCGGAAAGGAAACTGCTTCCGATTTCATTTCGACCGTCACCTGCAACGGTGACAGCGGCAGACCTTAGCTGTATACTTCGAATACTTCTACGCAACTCCCAACAAGCGGAACGGCCTGTCCAAAGATATCTCGAACCAGAAAAAGCCAACTCTCACAAGAGTGCAAAGACCCACGCCGGCACTGATTATTTTGTGACTCGTGACCTCGACCTTTGACTTTTGACCTCAAAATAAATCTTTTCCCAGGGCTTAGCGTTGAACATTTGTATGCCAAGGTTTACGATCCTACCTGCATCGGTATTTACCGCGCAACGCTATGTTATCGCGGTATATGCTGTCGTCGTGTGTCTGTCTGTCCGTCTGTCTGACACAAACCGGCACTGCACCAAAACGACTAAACTTAGAATCACGCAAAACGCCGTACGATAGCCGAGGGACTCAAGTTTTCTGATGCCAAACATCTGGGCGAAATTCCAACTGGGCACCCCTTACTGAGGCGCCAAACAGAGATGGGGTAAGTTCAAATTGGCGATGTCGGCCAACATCTCGCTATGTCACAGAAATGGTGCAAGATAGGGACATAGTTACTACGGAACACTAATTGGTACTCGTATGAACTCTATCGAATGGCGCTATTTCTAGTGACCTTGAGTGACCCCGAACTATCAAAAACCACCCCATTTTCGATATTTTGTATCGCCTTTCGTATCTTCGTAGTGGGTCGAAATAGAGACTTTAAATTTGGTAGATAGGTTGATCGCAGCAAGTGCTAGCCCATGGATGGCAAAATATCCCCGAAAGGGGCGTGGTCAGGTTACATGAACCATTTAAATTTTTTATGGGCACCAACCATATCGCCGGAATGGCTGAAGCTAGAGTGATCAAATTTTACATGCATGTAGGTTATGTCAAGTCCCAGCATAATACAATACAATACAATACAATACAATATTCGTTTATTACGAGTGGACAGAACGCAGCTCAACACGAGAGAAGTAATATAGAATACAATACAATACATAAATAAAAGTAGAGAATCGTCAATCAATACAAGTGATTGCAAATGCGCTGAATGAAGTTACTGTCATATAGTTTGTTTATTTTTGGAGTAAGTTGCCTATTATGGCGCCTTCGCCTGAGGTTGTATGGTGTATCGTCTGGAGAAAGGGGGCTAGTAGGTGGTTTGGGTGGTGTAGGATTTTTACAGAAGAACGCTTCGTCAGCTGCATCAAAGATATCGGTGATATCAGTTAAGTCCAGGGGACAAAAACCTTGGCGAAAGCTGCGACGCAGGAAAGCATTTAGACGCTGTATATCTGCGGCCGAGGTAAAGCCTGACCAGGATTGCGAGGCATAAGTAAGTTTGGCAATAACTACTGCCTGTAGGACGCGATGAATAGTAGCTGATATGCCATGCAAGCGGAGGATCCTCAGTGCATGCAGGGTTTGTGAACTGGATTTGATAACGTTCTCAATATGCTCGGCCATGGATAGGGTGTTAGTCACTGTAACGCCTATGATTTTTAGTGTGCCACAGCGGGTGATGCCACGCAGTGGAGGGGTGGAGAGCGGAAAAAGGTAATTTACCTTTCTTTGAGGTGAAAATAATTTCAACAGACTTGGATGGCAAACCATGCCTGAAACGGAAGTGGTTATGTCACGTGAACCATTTAAGCTTTGGTGTGTACCAACACTATGAATTTTCACGTCGATCGTCTCAGGTGCAGTCTACTTAGGCGGACGGTCAGACTAAACTGGCAACGGTTATCGGTCAGCAGTTTATCACACTGACCGTGGGCATCTGTGTACAACACGGTGGGCCTGAGGCACCGCGTCGGGCGGGTCTGTCAGCGGCAGCGGCGATTTGTTTTCCTTTTGTTCGATCAAATCTCATACGACTTGATCGTGCAACTATAGTCCATTTGCCGTTGCCAATGCACAAACAAAAATTTATCTCATACTGTCACTGCTGACGAATTTAGTTACCCAGTGTTTCCAAAATAGCTACACTAATTCGTGGATTCGACGCCAGGCTGCAGTGGCTGACCAACCATTTTTAGTTTTTGACTTTCCGGCACTCTGGCGCTCAACCCTGAGCGCCAGAGTGCGGGAAAGTCAAACTAAAAATGGTCGGTTAACCGGTCTGGCGTCGAACCCCTTAGTCACTGTCACCATTTTGGAACTCTGGGTAAATGGGTTGACAGACTAAAATGTATATGTATTCTTCATTGACCATGTAGCCTATATGCGAAGTGTTCGCTCGATCTCACCTGTTTCGGATATTGGAAATATCTGTCCATCTGTTCCGCTGTTCCCTGGATGAACATGATCATACACGTAACGCAGACGACCACCCAGAATAGTCTGTTCAGACGGGTGGTCGCTAGGATCGCTCGCGGAACGCCGAGTAGCGACGTGTCCCCTGCGAATCGCTCCAAGACGTCGCGGATCGTCGTCCATTTCCCGTCTTCTTCGTCCTCCGGGACTTTGTCAACGTCAGCGGACTGGCTTTCCGGTGTCCGGCACTCTCCGTCGGATTTCGTTGAGTTGTTCTCACGAGGGGAGAACATCGGTTCCACTTCTGTCGTCGTCGGGTCAACCTCTTCGGCCCCGGCTGATCTGGCGTCATCTTGCCTCCTCTGCATACCGTTCATTGCTTGTCGTACCTGTATAAACCAACAGCAGAAATGTGAAACGAGAAGGCACTCGGTGCCGCGCATACTCCGCCACAGTGCGCTAACTCTAACCCTAACACATAACCCTAACCTTCCGAAATCTAACCTATTTTAGCTCAGTGTTCCCAAAATAGCTAGCTTAATTCGGGGATTCAATGCTAGGCTGGCTAACTGACCATTTTCAGTTTTTGACTTTCCGGCGTTCTGGTGCTCATGGTTGAGCGACAGAGTGCCGAAAAGTCAAAAACTAACAAGACGCTCAGTTGCTGCAGAGGGACCGCGCGACGCGCTATGTTAGTAAATTCTTACTGTGTTTCACGAGGTATTGGAGCTAGAAAGGGTTCAAACAGCAAAAATTGGCCTTCAAGGTCATTCAAGGGCATTGGCAATGGTGCCATTCGATATTCGATATACGATTTCTTATCAGACTTCAATTGCAACCATGTCTTTATCTTGCACCGTTACCGAGATATTATCACTTATTGCCCAAAACTTAAGAGGTCATGTAACCCTGAACACATGCCTTCCGGCAGTAATCCATCATTCGTGCACTACTACGCCTCTGTATCAATCAGCACACGACATTTGAAGTGCCTTATTTCACCGACTGCAAAGATATGATATATAATTATATGGTGTATAATTACTGGTCACTTAAATGGCCCTGTAAAGCAATCGGTCGGCTGTGTCTGTGTGTCTGTTTGTAAGTCTCTGTGTGTCCGAACAGTAACTCTCAAACGAAATGATGTTTGACACAAATAGCTTGTAAGATGGTTCAACTTCACCCTATTTATTCATATTCGAAGGTCAAGGTCACTGGTCAACGTTAACAGAAGAAAATTCACGCATGCATGCACATGAAGAGAAAATTTTCGTCTACGGACGCAAGTTAGCAGGCGAGACAAAGTCATGAACGACTCAAAAGCAGACGCAAATTTAAAACCGAATAAGTAACAGCTACAGATTTATTATTTTCTGTGTTTGTTAAATTCTTCGCGCTAAAAATCATCATCATCATCATCACTTGGTATTTTTAAAGCGGCCTAAGCAGAAACGCCACCACAAGGACCACTATAGTCAGAGTAAGTATACGAGCAGTATAAGTCAGTGTTGTGACAGCAGCGGAAAAGTATGTCTTCAGATGGCGCCGGAAGGTTGACTGGGACGGAGCGGAAAGTCAAAAATAGCCAGGGCAACCTCGAGCGAGGGCTTTCTAGTTTTAACTGCGCTCTGACAGGTTAATTCTAGCAATCCCAGTACACGGCGTTCGCATGTTCGGAGGTACCTCATATAAATGCATGAATGTTGCTGCCGAAATGACGCCAGAGATAATATAGATCTATACTCTCGACTATACATCGCTGAAGCCGTAAAGAGATACGCTTTATATTCAACTACTCGCCGGACTCATAAAACAAAATTTGGAGCATATTCGGCCTTGTGTATGGTCACACCAAGCAGGTCTCGGCTGTTGTAGACGGAGCGATGCTTTGTTTCACGGCCAGTATGTTGCACTAAACCACTTTGCTGCAGTCACAGTTGATAACATTCTCACTCCAGCAGACCCGCGTACTCGTGCGAATCACCCGTACAAATTCAGGACCATCAGAGCAAATACAACAGTATTCAGGAACTCATTCTTTGTGAACACTATACCAGCATGGAACAATCTACAGGACGAGACTGTGATAAGCAAGACGGTGGCGACGTTCAAGTCCCGCCTGAAGTCTGAACACTGCCAATAGCATCACCTCCTTCTCATTGGCGTGAGCTGGGAGGTTTGCCAAATTATGGACAGATCCAGATCCAGATTGCAAACAAAAGTGTGCGCCGTGCAGAAAGTGTGATAAACTGGCGACTGTCGCACGACGTTGATGACACTTCGACGGCCGACAAACCGTGATGAAAAGCAGGAAAAAATCGGCTAAGTTCAGAGTTTGGGACAAGATTACAGATTACAGACGGAAATTCTCTAATTTTAAAGTTACTCGAATTCTGTCATGAAATAGTATCGGATAAGCCTAGGGCAGTCTCTGTGGCAGTCTCTGTGCCAAAAAGCAGCTCGATCTGTTCAGTCGTTTCGACACAATACCGGCGTATGACTCACAAACAACGGGGGCGCCAAATGTAAATGGGGTGGGTAAACATAGGCGTTTTTCGACCAATATCTAGCCATATGTCAGAAACGATGCGAGACGGGGCCATAGTTACAATGGGAAGCTAATAGGAAATCGTATGCGCTCTATCGAATCACCGGTGACCTGAGATAATCAGAATTATATCGTATGGCGTTGTTTGCGTGTTAGCAAGTTTCGCCGTTTTGATTGAACACTGGCTTATTTCAGACGGACATTGGACCATAGACCGCGCTGGCATAGCGTCGAGCGGTAATTATGAGTATAACTAAATAGGTATAAGTGCACTGCCAAGAGACAACTTACATGTTCTCTGCATTTTCCCAACCAGCAAGCCTCTGACCTCTGGCCTACCTATTATAAAAAACAAGATGCAGACTACAGATTTCGTCTCCGGTGCCGCAACGCACAGACCTGGACGAAACATGACGTCGTGCTTGATTTTGGCCCACTGGCCCCATTATTGAAAACCAGAAATACATAACATATTGAATTGTCGTCAGAGGACGACCGAGCTATGACCACAGGTAAGAGATATGCGAGCGGACAGACAGACAAACAGACAGACATATATACAGATACACTGATCGCAATACTATCCCAACTAACGGGGTCGACAATAGAAATCGAGTCACTGTCGAGAACATATATTTTTATTTACCAAATGTGCAGTCAAATGAGATAAGACGTTGACATGTAGCTGTAGAGTCGCAAATGCAGACAGTTGCGACTGCATTACCCTACCCGACTCGTCATGACGGGCTTGAGGAAACGGAAAGAGAGAAAGGAGAAAAGATAAAGACTAAAAATTGTTGATTTTCGTAATAATAAAAGGACAATCATGCGTAAGACTGAACGGTACGCGGTAGAGCTCACACATCCATCAGGCTACATTACAATCGACACCGTGTCGTTACCGACGACTAGCAGGTAAATCGGGCTAAATTTTTTTCCGCATCGCAACTGGCTTTATCAAATTCACTTTCAATTTTGACTTCATGCAATCGACTACGGGAAAGTGTACTTTTGCCTGCACCGTTTCTTCTGAGCTACTCGGTTTTTGATTTTGATTTTTTCATTATTTTTCGTTTCTGGGCCGCGCGCTAGATTAAGCTGGCCATCTCGTCAGCTTTTGAGCGCACGTAAATCTACCGTATCGTATCGTATCGTATCGTATCGTACAAGGGGCAGATGCGCTAACCCTAACCGTATTCCTGAATTTAGTCATCTCTCCTTTGGTCCGTGATCTACCAGTTTCCCAAATTTCATGAAAATTCACCCGTACCTGTTTGAGTTATCGTTTCAACAAAGAAACAAAAACACAAACAAACAAACAACCGGCGGTCAGAACAGTACCCCGCCAAGAACGGCGGAGATAGAAAACGAAATTTCAAAGTCGATTTACTTGCCTTTCGGTGCAATAATGTCCAACGTCTCGACTGCCAGAACTCGCAGCCCACTTAAATGACGGTTCTTCTTATGGCCGCTGCTGCAAGTGAGTGGTGCTGCAGCATAGCAACCGACTAGCATCATTCGCCGACCGAGTTCTATTGCCGTCCATTTAACATTACGACACGCTCTCGAGTACATCATGCGAACGGCTGTTGAGCGCGCGATAACAGTAAAACTAATTTTCATCACCGATTACGGTCCCCCACGCATCTGTGACAGTACATCGACCGAGACTATGGCTTTGGCTATTGACGGCTAGGCCGAGTTTAATACAGTCATTGCAGTGTCGTAATGACACTGGAAGTGCCTCAAGGGAACTTGTAGGATCACGCTAGACCTACCTTCACATTCGCATGTCAGTCAATGCATTACGTCTATAGACCTGCTACTTAACTCTTTCGATGTTGAAATAAAATCTATTACTTTGCCCCCGGTGCTGAATATAATGGTAGAAATAACAGTAAGTCATTTCTGTTAACCTGCCGACTATTGTCGACACATACCGGTACGTGACATCGCTGCACTCTGCCCCTTGTTGTCGACTTTTGTCCAAAACCTGTATACACATTTAAAAATAAAAAATAACATCAAAAATAAAATCAAGACGTACTACTATACACGCGACACTAAAAATACAAAAAATATAGAACACAAAATAAAAAATAACCAAAAGTAGTGTACGGTGGTTATAAAACATTACACTTCAGAAACTGCGAAAAATTTACTCGTGCAATAGATTGTCTAAACCTAGCGAGCTACGACGTTTTAGCGGTTTCGAATCATCTGATGGATAAGATAGTCTGATGGTCTGAATGTGCCTGTTGATCGACTTAAAGTGTTAGTCCAGCAGTGATCTCAGTAGTCGCATGAACTATCCTGCTACGCAACAGTTCGCCACGATATGCAAGCCCGTTGAATTTAATCTTCATGAACTTGTAGCATAGCGGCCTGACACGCATGACCAGAGGACCAATGAACCTCTTGCTACATAAAATGTCATTATTCTCCGAGATCGGAGGACAATCATCCGCCCAGATAATACCCCCGTGAAGATGAATTCCTCCATGCGATCGCCGCTTCCACATATACCGGTATACCATGTCTCGAACAATCACTTTCGTCCCTTTAGTGACTGTAGAACTAGTTTTTATACAAGCCACAATCTCGCTACGCTCGATTGTGGCTTGGCCGCCCGCCGTAAACCACGCGCCGTGCCGCCCCCTCTCCTTC
>Ga0209780_1005013_pt1 | contig 10365 bp, 7 predicted proteins | sample WorMetexBAHAMAS2_FD_187384 | JGI IMG/M metagenome (GOLD analysis project Ga0209780, IMG submission 187384) | Marine gutless worms symbiont microbial communities from Max Planck institute for Marine Microbiology, Germany - Inanidrilus exumae... | ecosystem: Host-associated > Annelida > Digestive... | reverse complement strand
GCCACGGCTCTTGCATTTTCAAATAGCCCTGACTTTCATTTTTTCAAATATGTAAAAATGTCAAAATGGCCAAAAATTGCATAAAGGCACTTTTGGAAATTAAGCGACGAAATATGGAGTTGAATCCGGAGACATATCGCAGCATATCGAAATGAACGATCAGTTATTCGTAACGAGGATAATGATGATGTTGATAGCCAAGCGAGAGTGACAAGCGAGTGTTGCGCCGTTTTATTCTGAGATAACGCAAATAATGAGAAGTGCGTAGTCTATTAGTAGCATTGTTGAAAATGACTTTTTTGGACTTCTCAACGCAAAGTGAGAAATCGGTTAGTTTTTGACATACAGATTTAGAAATAAAAATTAAAAAGGTGGACAGATGTTTGGGACACGAGTCACACGACGTATATAGCGAAAGCATTAAGTGTTCATTAACGGCGCATTGTGTTCTTCTTTTTGTCGATAAACAACACGTGATACCAGCAACCAATCATTGCAGCAGATGACGCCGACTGGTCTGCCTACAAAACGACTCACACCAATCAGTAATGAACAAAGTTGTATAGACGCAGTTCGTATAGCATCATTTGATGAAAGTGGGACGTCAGCTGTTACTCTCATTCACTGATAGCTCTATTCTTCATGACGCCTCGTATTTTTCACTAAAATGACATATTTTTTTACATAGACTGACATTGTTGCATATCAACTGTTGTGATTCTTCTTTTCCCGCCAGTGAGGTGTAGCAGTTGCAGCAACCTACGCGCAGCAAGTAGCTAATGCATTCGTCAATTCGTCCGTGATTATCATTTGAATAACAAATTTACGGACAGTTTGGCACTGACGAATACGTTATTTACGTTAGCAGCATTTCTTTAAAAATGTGAAATTTGTGTAATTTTTGTAAAACTTCTGGAAGGGATCTGCAAGCGTGCTAGCAAGGAGATTTGATCGATTTTATAATGATCTTTAACTATATTTTAGAAACAAAAATGCAAAAATTCAATAATACCAAAACCGTTTTTAATCGATATTTGTTATGGCGCTACTGTATACTATGCTGCGGAGTTGCGTATGTCCCGAATAAGTTGCCTATATTAATATTTTTCGAGTGTAAGAATTTCTTTCGGGCGCTTCTACGGAGGTATGAAAACTTTCTAAGCTAATTATAGTTGACGATGTGTCCATGCCATGTGTTTTGGGAGCAAAGCAAAACCACCAACTGGCCTGTTTTGAAACACGTTTCGTTGATTTATATAGGACGAATATCTCGACTTCTGTCAACGATGCGCATGTGAAAACTTACAGCACTTTAAGCGTGTAAAGTGCCGCCTAGGATGAATCAGGACTTGAGCCTGGATCTATACCCTAGCTAGGCACTTCAAATCTCGTGTGCTGATTGATACACAGGAGTACTAGTGCATAAAATATGACCTCCGAAAGGGATATGTTCAGAATCATGTGACCTTCAAATAAATGGGAAATAAATGATAATTATTACTCGTTATAAGTGCATAATAGAAATATGGTTGCAATGAAACACTAATAGGATTATAGGATGTACGTTACCTATTGAGTGGCACCATTGCAGTCACTATTGCTGTTTGAAACAGCAATAGCTCCCATACCTCGTGAAACATAGCACGAATTTGCTAACATAGCGCGTTGCGCGGTCCCTCTGTGTAGCTAAGCTTCTTGTCTCAAACGAGATCATATTTTCCGGTTTGTTCAGTGTGGTGAACTGGTGACGGTCGTCGGTCACCAGTGTATCACACTGACCGTCGACATCTGTGTACAGCACAGTGGACGCGAGGCACCGCGTCGCATAGGTCTGTCAGCGGCAGCGGTGACTTTATACTTCAGCACGATCACTCAAAAGTTACGGATGAACACTCATGAAATTTTTGAAAGAGACAAGGAACAATAATTGTTCACGTTGACGTTCGCTATATGCTATCGCCCGTCCGATGTAAGCGACAGTTCTGAAGTCTCAAGCGACTTAAGCGCTGTTCATAAGGGTCTTAAGCGACATTGCTTTTAAGGCGACAACAACCTGAGCGCCACGGCATTAGTTCTAAAAGGACATCCTAAGCGACAGTTCTGAAAGGTCTCAAGCTACTGAAGCACCGTTCATAAAGGTCTTAAACGACATTACTTAAACGAGACGCCAAAGAACACTGCAGTGACAGGAAAAAGTAGTGCAGTTTCCAGCAGGTGCTATGTGCAAGGAGCAGGAGTACCAGCTAAGCCTATTGCTTAACACAAATGAATAACAGTAACTGCCCCATGATTAGCACAATATCCAACTATCTAATAATAAATAAACTTCAATAATAAACCAGTAAATGCAACAAGAATTATTTTTACACCTTATAGCTGTTATATACCATGAAAATCAATAACATAGCAATACTATCAGTATTAGGTCTAGTTAACATTATTAAAGTTAGCATCAATGCAAAGTCTTTCCCTGATATGTACGCTCCGCACAAGAAAGATATCTACCCGAATTTTCGGCAACGTTCGATGTCCGATATTGCGTATTAAAACCAATAGTACACCGCAGTGCTGGTGCGGCCTAGCAAGCGATATATTGAACAAAAGCAGACTGAATTGGAAACTGAAAATAAATGACACGGCAGATAACACTGGCATCACTCAGTGGCAGGCACGTGACACTAAGTATCGCTGAATGCAGGAACTAAACAAGTTGTGCGTCAGTAAATAAGAAAACAGTTGTGTCACCGGTCGAGTACTCTGGTAGGAAACGCTCTTCGAGTCTATATGGCAGTGCATCTCCAGATACACTGCAACATGTGTAGTGCATGGCTACAATGGTATGCAGTGGCGGATCTACACTGTAAAGTCTGAGAGGCCAAATTGGGCCGAGACACCGAAGGCACTGAGAATCGAGACACACATAGCAATATGGCAACCAAGGGTCTTGGTATCTTGGGGGTCATGGCCCATTGGCCCCCGTAAATCTGCCAGTGATGGCACGAGATGGCTAGGCCAAGTTTGCAGATAACACAGCAATTTACTAAAAACCTAAAATGGAGAATTAAATCAGACACAACTAGAAGGGCTCAGTAGTGCGCATACCTTTCCCCCGACCTTGACCTTCCAAAATGTAATCACCTCGTCCTTTGTGGCCAAGGGTATGACTGACAATATGGCAACCAGGGGTCTTGGCATCTTGTGTTGTGTTGTGCATCTGTGTTGTCTTGCACGGCCTTGCACCGCGGTATCTTGCCGAAGTACATGTATGCGTACCGGTCGCCGACGTCATGGGCCGCCGCAATCTGTGCTCCGCCACTCGAGGTCTAAATTTCCTTCTGTGCAATATGACAAGCTACGGCTGACGAGCATTTCGTACCCCGGCCCTCATGCCTGGAACTCACTGCCAGAACATTTGCGACAAACCACATCAATCGAACTTTTCAAGCGCTCTCTAAAACGTTTTTATTCGGGCAGATAGCGCGCTTAGCGCATTAGAGACATTCCGTGTTAAATGGGCTATATAAGTTTACTCATTTACTTACTTACTTACTGACGTATTATAGCTCTAATTATAGTCTAATTATAGCTTTATGCTGTTTGTTCAATATGACCAAGACCAGTTGAGCACCAGCTGCATGAAGCTGGTTCTCGAACGTCCTGTTATTCGTCAATGAGCTTAATGCAAGCCAACGAAGTATAAATAATCTATAATTGCAAGGTGGAAATTCTGTAGCAGATTCATAAATTCAAGACTTCATGCGCAGTACCTGCCTAGCTATCGTTTAATTTGCTAAACGAAAGTAGGTTTTTTTTGGTATTTTGAAGTACGTGTGCGATATCGTCGTAAAAAGGTTCACGTTCGCTATCTCATCTCGGAACGGGCGAAAACACAACTGTGCACAGGTTAAGAACTGTGAACAGCTGTGTTTTCGCCCGTTGCGTTGCATTTATGGTAGTCGCTTTGTTTCGACGTCGATTGACCAAGACGTTGACGACGAATTCACCCTTATCCTCTTAGTTACTTGATTGTATTGTTAAAATTTGCCCAGTCTTCTGCGTCTCTTACGCTAGGTTTGTAGAATTTTCAGTTTCATGACATTGCTGAGTGGCTGTCGCAATGTGGATGGTTCTTTTTCTTGCACCTTGTCTTACTTGCGAGTACGTCCTTCATGTTCCTATCGCCAGTGCAAAACTGGATTTGTGTAATAGTCCACATTAACTGATTTAACTGCTGTTTGCGTGAATTACAGACTGTTTGATTTTTTGGGTTTTGGGGGTTCCCGATCTGGTTAAGACATGATGTGGGGATGGCATGAAAAAGTTTGAAAACCACTGCATTATGGGGTAATCCGTCATCGCAAGGCTAGCATTTGATATATTCTACCAGTATACAAAATTTGGCGATTCTCGCTGCAGCCGCTCCAGGGATATGCATGACTGTGGGCGTCGAAATTGAAAATGGATCATGCGACCACGCTCTTTTTAGGGGTGGTTTGCCACACGTAAGCTAGGATATTATATAGTCTTCCTGTTATATAAAATTTGATGACTCTAACTTTAGCCGTTCCAGAGATATCATCTGGAGCCACAAAATTACAATGGGTCACGTCACGTGACCCATTGTAATTTTGCGACTCACGTGACCCTGACCACGCCCCTTTTAAGTGTGATTTGTCATCCATATGCTGGGACTTGAAATAGCCTATATGTGTACAAAATTTGACCACTCTTGTTTCAGCGGTTTCAAATATATGGTTTAGTGCTCACCAAAATTTAAATGGTTTGCATGAACTGACCACGCCCCTTCCAGGAACGGTTTGCCCTCTATCGGCTAGCTAGTGCTACGATCAACCTTCTACCAATAGAAACTTCAAAGTTCAACGTCTCTATTTTCATCAACTACGAAGATATGAAAGGCGATACAAAATGTCGAAAATGGAATGGTTTGGGGTAGTTAGGGGTCACTCAAGGTCACTTGAAATAGCGCCATTCGATAGAGCGCATACGAGCTCCCATAAGCGTTCCATAGTATCTTGCACGATGCACCGGTCCCTCTGCGGTAGCAGAGCGTTTTGTACTATTTATTTATTTATAATGACTTCGTACATGTGTACTCAAGAGTACTCTACGAGTATTGTATCGTCCAAGTGGTATAATAGCGATTTAATTATTTGGCACAGAAGCGGACGTCGCGGAACTACTCGACCGCCCTTTAGGGCGTGTCTCGTGTAATGACGACAACGGCAAATGCAGTCCACACGCCACGTGTGTTCCTACGGACGTCGGACGTGTTTGTATGTGTGAATCGGGTTTCGTCGGCGACGGGTTTACCTGTACTGCTGGTTAGCAAATTCGATATACTTCACCTTCTCTACATGTATTTCGCGTTGTCTACATTTTATGTAGGACTCCAAACAAGTAGCCTACTGCAAATATGCTCCAATTTCTACCAGCTAGTCACTTGTGCAGCAAAATGTCAATTGTTAATAATTACTATAAAACGATTTAATTTTTTAAGTAAAATATTCCATAATTTGACAGCTTTTAAAACATCTAGAAAGCCCTCACTCGAAGTCGCACCAACCACTTTAGCACGCATAAATAACTCGATAAACAAATGCCTACCGCTGCCGCTGTTACTTAATTATGGTTTCGAATTGAGGTCTGTGTATTACTCGATCATGCTTTTGTGTTCGCTCATAACGTTCTGTGAATTTTTCCTTTTGTGACCGTTAACACAGCATGAACCACAGCCACGTATTTGCGTCAAAGGTCATTTTGTTACAAAAATTTACAAGTACAGAGTTCAAAGATAACCAGAAATCGGAAATCGCTTCGTCGTACTGAAACTTCATAGTTAGGTCATGTAAATATTTATGTTACAGGGCAAGGTTATGCTACGTGTGTATAGGTCACGTGTAGTTTTTACTAAATTTTATTTTATTTTCGGTTTTGCATGATATAACTTCGAATGACTTTGAACAGATACTGGCGGCAAAAAAGCTGAGATTTGCTCAAAACCAGAACGTATGCGGAAAAACTTCGTGCGTCTGACGGAAGCCATGAGTAGAAGACAGAAGCTTACTCTCTTCAAGAAAATCGGCACTGAAATGTCCAGGCAAAACAAAGTCGTCGCTACACAGATGTTTATGGAGGCGGCATCCGGTTCAAAGCCCAGGATCACTAAGATGTTCATGGACATGCTTCGCTTGGTGCTGTCCTTGTTGAACGACTCTGATCGGTTGACGATCCTGCTGCAGCGTAGGGCAGACAGAAGTCCGAACTTGACACGAGTGTTCCTACGCAACTTTCAACTTGTCACTGAATCCACCTTCACGTGAGTCTTACATTAGCTATGTATGTTTAGAGATAACTCAACGGGGGAAAGTGCCCTTAGGATGCTAACCAGTGTATAACACAATGTACGGTAGGCCCGTGGTAGCATAGTCAATAATTAGATCGATCCGTTCAACCGTTCTGACGTTGCGTCATAAAATTGGAATTGATCTAAAAAGTTAATAAAGGACGTCGGAAATGGTGACAGTTAATTAAATTTGTGCGAGTGCAAATAGCTTAAATGATCTTGAAAGCCACGTAAGGACGTCGACAATGGTGCCACAATGTGTCATGTGAGTTCTTACTGAGCTTTTATCTCCATTTTGGAGGTATCCCTCAACTGAGTTACTTGCATGTGGGCTAGCAGGCGCTTCCCGACTAACATACATGTATGCTATAATTATCTGCCCCATAGCTATAGCATATAGCATGGGACAGGTAATAAAATCGTTTTGCGTCTGTGCGTGTGTGTGTGTGTGTGTCCGTCTGTGCACACTCTCACGATCGCATTTTTTGTCGATTTTCACCAAATTGGACACAGACATGTAAACCCCCAAAAATAGATAGAGGTCCTGAAAACCCACGCAAAACTGAAAAACGCAATATCTGCCTTAAGTGTTCACGAATCACCGAAATTCCCGCGTCTTACAGGAAATCGGGGTCGGGAACACGATGGTGTCGTCAGATTTTTGACCGGAAGTTGAAATATGGCCGTTTTGCGCATGCGCAATGAAAAATATGCAATTTGTCCCTTATTTGTGGCCGAATCGCCGAAATTCTCGCGTCTTATAAGAAATCGGGGTCGGAGAACACGATGGTGACGTCAGTGTTTTGACCGAAAGTCATGGACTTGTGACCCGGCTATGGGGCAGATACCATGTTCCACAGAACGTATTTTTTGTTTCTAAAATATTTGATTTAAAGTGTTTGTGAATATTGAAATGACCGTCAAATTCAGTAAAAGTCATTCTCAGTGACGCTGTTCAGCAGACCCCTTACCAATTTCTATTACTCTTCCTTTGTAACGATGTCTGCACCTTGAACCGCGAAAACGCAGAAATACAAGAAGCTCCGCTACCACAGAGGGACTGCGGGACGTTGAAAGCTTGTCATCGGCTGCAGAGCGGTACGAAAAATCACATTTGAAAGGCTTGTAGCAGGAAATGATCTTGGTCATCGGAATTGCCTCTATTCGATCAACCATATATCACATCCTATTATTGTTCGGTAGTAACAAACGACTTTATCTGGCACCGTTTTCGAGATGTTACCACATTTAAGGTGTAGTGACTGGCTGTGACTTTCAGAAGTCTTTCGTTTTCGAAAAGATAGTTGAAATTAAATGTCATGTATACTTTATGCTTTCAGATTTATATGTAAACATACAGTAGATAATACATTCTGTATTTCCCGAGGCACGTGAGATAGAACGGTTTCAAACAGCAAAAATGACCTTCGAGGTCAAAGGTCACCGATATTGGTGCCATTCGATAGGCCACATACGATTTAAAATTAGTCTTTCATTGCAACTATGTCTTTATCTTGCACCTTTTCCGTGATATCATCACTTATTTCCCAAAATTTAAAGAGGTCAAGTGACCCTGAACACTTCCTTTCGGCGCTAGTCTATCATGCATGCACTAGTACTCCTCTGTGTCGGTCACCACACGACATTTAAAGCGCCTAACTTCAACGATTCCAAAAATACGATTGGGAGCCAGAATTTTTTTAAAAACCGGTCACGTGACCCTTACCACGCCCACTAGGGCGTAGTTTGTCATCCAAAGGCTTACATTGGATATATTCTATTTGTGTACAAAATTTGGCGACACTCGCTTTAGCCTTGCCAACGTCGAAAATGAAAAAAATGAAAATTGGTCATGTAACCCCGATCACCCCCCCCCCTTGGGGTGCTTTTGTCATTCCTAAGCTAAAAGTTACTTAATATAGCCTAGTCTATCTGATTGCAAATTGGACGACTCTAGCTTCAGCCTGTGCAGAGATATGACTGGGGCCGCAAAATTAAAATGGGTCACGAGACCCTGACCACGCCCCTTTGACTGGTGATTTGCAATACTAATGCGGGGACTTGATAATATATACCTGTTCACAAAATTTCATCACTGTAGCTCTCTTCAGCCGTTCCAGAGATGTGGTTGGTGCCCACCAAAGTTTAAGTGGTTCACGTGACTTGATTACACCCCTTTCAGGATGCTTTCTCGTCCGAGGGCTAGGACTTGCTACGATCGACCTGCTTATGAAGATATGAAAAGGGATTTAAACTTTGGAAAATGGGGTGGTTTGGTGTAATTATGGGTCATCCATGGTCACTGAAAATAGCGCTATTCGATAGAGCGTATACGAGATCCATCCTATCAGCCTTCCATAGTAACTATGTTCCGAGCTCGCACCGTTTGTGAGATATAGCAAGATATTTTTCGAAAATCACCGATTGTGTGGGGGATTGCCACAGGCTGCGCGGTAGCGCCAGCCCCGTGTTAAGGGCGACTGGCTTTGTCAATGGGAAAGGGCAATTTTCGATCCTCTACAAAACCGACACCCCTCAACCCTCAGCCGATCACCAAATAATTTGTCACATGTGATTACGTCGCCGACCCAGTCGGCGTGAATAGGCGTTTTCAAGCCAAACTCGCGAAATCGAAAAACATGCATGTTATCAAAACTACTGCATCGATTCCAACCAAATTTTGCACAGTGATAACGACCACCAAATATCCTTCGTATGTGGTCCCAACAGGGACAACACACGCATCACAAATCCAAGAAGGCCATATATCAGCCGCGATTCGAGCGATTTTGATGAAATTTGGCATCATGACGCAGTTTGACACTTTTGATCGTTCCGACTGTTAAAAATTTAAAATTTCAAAAACCCAAGATGGCGGCGGACGCCATCTTGAAAAATTGAAAAATAGCCATCTCGGGAGCAGTTCGAGCGATTTCGACGAAATCAAGTATCAAGTATCAATCGGCACACGAAATTCGAAGTGCCCATCATTACTGATTTTCAAAGACGAAAATGTTAAAATATGAGTCACGTGACCCTGGCCACGGCCATTATATAGTGGGTAGTTTGTCATCTGGAGGACAACACTTGACATGTTTTTGTATACAAAATTTGACGACTGTAGTTTCAGCCATTCCAGAGATATGTTTGCGGCACGTAAAATTTAAAATGTGCCAGGCGACCTTGAGCACTCACCTTTTAGATGATTTGTCATCCATAGGTTAACAGTTAACACTTAACATAACCTACGGGTACACACAATTTGAGAAGTGTATCTTTAGCCGTTCCAGAGATATAATTGAAGCCGAAAAAATTTAAATGGGTTATTTGACCTGGGCGGTTTGTCATCCGTGAGACAGGTCTTGCTGCAATTTACCAAACTACCAAATTTGAAGTTTCTATCCCCACACATTACGAAGATATAAAAGGCAATACAAAGTGTGGAGATTGGGCTGGTTTGAGGTAGTTTGGACTTTGGAGTCACACAAGGTCACTGGAAATAGCATCATTCTGTACAGCATATGCCAGTTTATGTTAGCCGCCCATTGTAACGGTGTACCTATCTAGACTGTTTATTAGATATAGCGAGAAACTGGTGGAAATCATCGATTTTAACCAACCCCACCTATAACGCGGGCGCCCATTGGGATGACCCCATCGGAATTTCGCCAATATCTTTATGCGTCATAAAGTAGAGTCCCTATGCTATCGTACATTGTTGTTTTCGTAATCCTATGTTTAGCCATTTTGATAGAACATCGACACGTATGTAAGTAAGTAAGATAATTTATACACAGCGCTCCTAACTAAAGCGCCACAAAGCGCCGCAGTCTCAAGCACCAAACAGATGGGTCTTGAGCAACCGTTTAAACTGTTCAAGACTGTCACACAGCCGTAGATGAGTTGGCAGCATGTTCCACACACGTGGTCCAGCAGCCGCAAAACACCGGTCGCCGAAACTGTTATTTGATCGTCGGACGACGCACGTCGCTGTGTCGGTT
>Ga0209780_1005012_pt1 | contig 10365 bp, 6 predicted proteins | sample WorMetexBAHAMAS2_FD_187384 | JGI IMG/M metagenome (GOLD analysis project Ga0209780, IMG submission 187384) | Marine gutless worms symbiont microbial communities from Max Planck institute for Marine Microbiology, Germany - Inanidrilus exumae... | ecosystem: Host-associated > Annelida > Digestive... | reverse complement strand
AGCACAGCCAGTTTTTACTAAATATTCTTTGCGGAACCGCAACCAGTGGAAACTGATGAGTATATCAGTTATAATATGGTCGTAGGTTCGCAGACAGTAGATAAGTCGAGACGCTGCATTCCGCTGCGACACGCTATCATTATGTCAGTTGAAATGTTGTCAACTGCCGCACATCTGTACGAAAAATCACATTTGAAGGGCTTGCGGTAGAGACTACTGACCTTGAAGATGATTGAAGGTCATCAGAATTACCTCTATTCGATAGGCCACATATCACTTCCTATTAATGGTCCGGAGTAACAACGTCTCTATCTGCCTCACCGTTTCCCAAATATTATCAATCAATGAATTAATCAACCAATCATTATTTTTAGAGTGGCCTAAGTTGCACAGCCACTGCAAGGACCACTGATTGCGAATGTCAACAGATATTGTCCTGATATGATTGTTGGAATTTAAAAAAAAACATTTAACAGTCGCCAGAAAGTCAATAGTTAGTGATATGGCAGAAGTGCCTTAGTCGATTCCAGATGTGTAGAACAGCAAACACAAAGGCTCGGCCCTCGGCCGCCGACTGTTGAGAGTTTGACTGGTGGTTCCACAAGGTGGTTGAAGCTAGTCGAACGCAGCGTTCGTCTACCAGGCTGATCATCGACACCGATAAGCGGACCGAGGTATTGTGGAGCATGTCCGTGAAGCACGTTACGCCAGCACAGCCAGTTTTTACTAAATATTCTTTGCGGAACCGCAACCAGTGGAAACTGATGAGTATATCAGTTATAATATGGTCGTAGGTTCGCAGACAGTAGATAAGTCGAGACGCTGCATACCGGACCGACTGTAGTTGAACACTAGACGACTATAGATCTTTCATTTTAACTTAAGCAAGCCAGAAGGCCGATCAGCACGCCATGCCCATACGATATGATACGATATGATATATGTGCGCTCAAAAGGTGACGATATGGCCAGCTTAGTCTAGCGCACGGCACAGAAATTAAGGAAAAACTAAAATCAAAAACCGGTTAGCTCAGAAGAAACGGAACGGGCAAAGGTCCGTGAAGGCAGTCCGGGAGAAAGAATTGAAACTACGAGTGGGTAGGATTTGTGAAGCAGGTAGGTTTTAAGCCGGGAGTGAAAGAGAGGGAAAATCCAGCCGGGAATGTACTAGTGCGACCATCAACATCTGAAGAGTGGCCGAAGGTACAGAGCGACGGATCTGGTATAGCTGGCGTAGTGCGACAAAGCATCGCGATTCGCGACATCGTAGTTGCACTTGCCCTCACATTTACAACGTACGTGACTGGCTGTGACCTTGACAAGCTTATCGTTTCGAAGAAAGTTGAAATGAGCACCATGAGCATTATACGACGGAATGACAGTGTGTGGGTCAGATGCCTCCAAGTCCATTGCGAAGAGCTTCCAATCAAATTACAACGAGGACCGAGAGAACGCATATCGACTATGATTGCCCCGAGGAAGACGCGAGTGCTTCACGACACTGTGCCGACAGCAGTGCCCCGTGTCGATACGTTTGTCACAGACAAACGGAGTAATGGAGTATGGCATCAATGCTGAAAGTTGCAGCAACTCGCTTATCATGCACGTCGGTCCGTTAACTATTTAAACTATCAACATCACTGGGATGTCAATCTCACGCTGTCACGTAACATGCACAAAGTTAGAAAGTGCTTTTCGTAGCGTTCGCGCGGCACGGATGTGTCGCCCGATGTCACACGCGCTGCAGGCCAATGCTCCTCGCCGAATGCACAAAGGCAGCAGTTGCAGCCGCTGCAGCGGCAAGGGATCGTGTCTTGTAGCAGAGCAGCAGTGGATGTCGCAGACGAGCTAGGCGCTTTTTTCTTTCACCGTCACCGTTTTCATGCCACTGTTATACGCTGCATCGGATGAAGTGACGTCATGACATCTGCTAACAAACTCATTGGTCTGTACGTTCACGTTGTCTCCTGGTACCATGTTCTTGCCTTGCATACGCCTACATATTATGACTGTGGCTGATTTAGTATATAGACTTTATATTAGTTTTGGTTCACCAGGAGCTGGTTTCTGCTGGCTATACGCTTATACGTAACCGGCCGTTCTCAGTCTTTTAACTGGACAGTGTTCGTCGTTCAAACACTACACTAGTGGAGTGCCACATGGCTCCGTCCTATATGCCACTATTCGCGTTTTTTTGCAGCAATACGTTTATGAGACGCTGCACTCTGCTTCACGACGCGACCTGTCTGTCAGTCTTGTCATCTTGGAATCATGCTTCAGATGGTTCTGTCACACTGGGTTATGACGCAACAGCGACAAGTCGGCGACACCACCCTATTCCACTTCTAAATATGTTCGCAGATTCTATATATGGTCATAAACATGTTTAACTAAGAACTGCGCACACTGAAGATTTGCAAATGTACATGTATGCTGGAGCACATCACATGTATGAACGTTATTTTCGGATAGTGATGACCGTGATGTGATGACAGTAAAATAGCAGCAACTTCTCGTAGTAAGACGCATACGCATTGCGAATATTGAATATTGTCAGGCTTGACTTTACGTAAAGGAAACGAAACACAAGGTATTGCATCGACACGCAATTAGTACACACATCGACCGTAGTCGCTGGGGTAAGGTTTTCACCGCCGCTTGTGTGTCTGTCTGTTTATCCGCACGATATCTCAAAAATCGATGCAGCCAGGATCGCCAAACTTGGCATAGAAATGTTCCACGATGAGTCCTGGAAACCCATTTATTTTGGGTTCAAAACTCAAAAGGTCAAAGGTCAAGGTCATGAGTTACAAATAGTGCCGGCGTAAGTCATTGCACTCTTGTGAGTGCTGGCTTTTAGTTTTCGTTGTTGCGGTAAATAAATCGGTGCGAGAGTGAATATGTAGACAGCAGTTCGGTGTATTTGACTGATAAGAGAAGATGCAAATGACATAGCAGCAGCAGCAGCAGCAGGAGGAGGAGCAGCATCAGTACCGTAGCAAATGTATTGACTCCGCTGTGGCTGTAGTCCATGGCGACGCTGCTCCTACGGGCGCTCCGGGCGGTGTAGTAGACCGACGCTCGCGCCTCGAAGTACATTATGACAATCAGTTGGCACTTGAGCCAGCCAGCATCTGATCGCTAAAGAACCGTTATTCGCATTGACTGTTCCCTCGGGCGCAGGCGCCGTGTTGCTGTTGATGCGTCTGCTGAAATCGGATGCGATGTCCGACCTGTTCCATGTATCTTATGCACGCCTAAGCCAATACTCATTCACTGCCATGTCACTACTTCGAAATTCGAATATATTTTAGCCCGTTCCCTTGACTTCTGTTCCATGCTTACGACAAATAAAGTTAAATAATCAAACAGTCGTATATCGTTCACGTGGGACTGAATCGCGGGAAATTGAACCACAGAGCCGATTTATCGGCGTTGTATACGGAGGTACGAATCAAAATGCGGACTTTCGTTGGCAAAGTGATTGCCCCACTCTACCCTATACCATTGATGGACTCTACTGATGGGCATGTAACAGTGGCTTAGCTGTTCCGTGCATCAGTGTCTCACGTTTCTGTTCTACAGTTTCTCATAAGCGGGTCAGGCAGTAAGATTAGTGCTATTATTGTCCTTTGTTTCGACACATTGTGTACATCACTAGAACTAGACAACTCTATATCTTTCATTTAAACTCTACGTTTAAACCAAAGTTTCAAATCGAAGCGTAATCTACACTACAAAACCCAACCCGGTTTTCATCGAATGCTGACATCAACTTAACCAGAATTCGGTCGCAAGTTCGGTTTTAAACATAATATATAATTCGGCTTTAAACTCATATTAAGACCAGTCTGCTTTGTCACTTTACTGTTGCTTATTCGTTTGGTTTCAAAGCGAGTTTTTGATTGAAACTTAACTATAAGCGACAGATAAAGTCACCCAGCCATTGTGTCGTAGTCGTGTCAATATTTCATTTATCATCCTGCTTCATTTTCTTGACATGACCTGATGATTTTTTTGTGCCTAAAATAACGTGTTTTGGAGCACAAAATGTGTAGTAGGAATTTCAAAATGTTCAGTATGAATTTTTGAGAAGATATCATGTATGCAGTAGAATGTTTGGTTAAATATGCGCTCATAGCAAATATTACTATAGCTGTATGGTGTGGAATGTCCACAATACAGCATTCGGCTTGAAGCACTCGTCTATATCTAATAGGTGTTTCCTTGGGCCCACCCGAGTCCTCAACGCAAACGGCATCTCGATCGCTTCAGCCGTTTTTGCAAGGCTCACTAGGTGACAGAGACAGACCGACAGACAGACCGACAGTCAGACCGATTACTACGTAGTACTGCGATGTGGTCTAATAATAATTGTAGCATCTAGACTCTTAGACTAGTTTCCATGCTTTTTTCATCAAACGGAACAAGGAAATCGTAGATAGCAGACCTCGCTTCGCCCGCGGTGTGGAATCGCACGCGTAACTAGCCTATATACATCCTTAACATAAGTCCAATTAATGCAAAATTATCTTCGCTTTCCTACGTCAATGCATCTCCGCAAACCGTCGTGCGACTGAATATCGTTACAAATATGCGAAGAATAGCTTATGCAAAGGTGACTGTAGTCTGTAGACTTACGAAAAAGTTCCATAAAACTAAGGCACACGATGAGATTACAGAAATCTTTCGATATTACAAATTACCAGTAAACAAAAAAAAATTTTTGCGCAGTTATTCTCCGAAATTGTAAATGAAATAATAGATACTCCGAGTAATGTGCGGTATGTAGCTTATGGCGCCATCTGGTGATTATGATGTATCGATAGTTTTGATATTAAGCGCATCGGACGTGTCCGAAAAATTTGAGAGTACGATTCTTGTACGGAGCGTACATTCCAGGCAAATGCGTTTGAATTGATTCCAACAATAAAAATGAAAACTTCACTTTACTACATCCATGCATCTCCGCAAACCTTCATGCGATTGAAGATCGTTATAGGCCTAAACATCGAAGAATGGCTTATGCAAAGGTGACATGTAGACTTACGCAAAAGTTCCCTATAAGTTATAACTAAGGCACAGGATGAGATGACGATTGACGGAAATCTTTTAATGTTACAAATTACCAGTAAACAACGTTATTTTTGCCCAGTTATTCTCCGGAATTGTAATTGAAATAATAGCCCACCGTGTAATGTGCAGTCTAGCTGTAAGTCATAACGCCAAATGGTGATTACGAATGTATCGATATACTATAGTTGCCGTAGGCCTACATCACCCGCATCGGACGTGTCCGAAAAATTGGGGAGTACGATTTTTGAACGGAGCGTATAGGCCAGAGGAATGACTTGGAATTTATTCTAACGGTAAAAATGGAAACAAGACATCTTGTAGAGGGATCATTTGGTAGTGAATTTCCTGCGATCTGTAATCATTCCGGAGTTATGGCGGCCTGAAGTTGCAACACGTTCAAAATTTTAACGAATTTTTTGGCGTTTGTGGAAAAACGACCCATAACGCTAAAATTTTCATAATTCTGTTCTGAAAATTTTTACCGCCTCATCCATCGACGTATTGTGTTCAAGTTTCGTGAAACTTGGTCGACGGGTAATCGGTGAAATCGTGCGTTATTTACCAGACAAAAAATTTTGCCTGCCTCTCATACTGTCACTACTGCTCAGATCGCACCCAAAATCTGCCAGGGCCAGTCTCCAACAACGTAATCAAAGTGCTCCAGAATTCATGCAAGTGGGTTCACTTTCGGCGGATTTATAGCCGAACGCATGAACACCGCCAAAACGCGCCGTAAAGTGAATCCAATATTCGGCTGAAGCCTATCTTCGAACCGAATAAATAAACAAATTTTAAAGTTTTCAATAAAGGAGCGTTCAGAATTGCATTTTCATTCAACAATGTTTTAGCTTCTGGAAGACTTCGGCCCCAAACTCCTTACCGGGGCTGTGCCCCTGGACCCGCAGTCCCCGCTGGGGGACTTTGTCCCCCAGCCATGTGAGATGTTGGTAGTATTGATTTCAGTTTTCACGTAAATTGATGGTATGTTTTTAGTCAACATCGGTAGCTAGTGTGGTCGTCGATGTGATGGTAGGTTGAGACGCAGAAACATTCACCAGGACGCGATGTGTTTGGCAAGCGCCGTCGGATTTCTACTGCTGACCTTCGCGTTTGTGGCCTGTGGCATCGGCTTCCTGGCACCGTACTGGGTGTACTTCCCCGGAAATGTGGTCGACGAGACCATTTTAGACAAGGCGCAGACGTTCGGCAACCTGGACCCGCAGTCCCCGCTGGGGACGTATCAACGTATCAAGTATGACGGCATGCTCGGCCGCTGCTTCGCCGAGAGCGGTTGCGTGTTCTTCTTTCAGAACGACTTTGAAATGGAAAGAGAAGTCAAAGGTGAACCATATTAATGTTACAACGCTACCACGTACGAGATAATATCAGAAATAGGACCACGTTTTGTTTTGTTAAATACTTGCGTCAAACAAAACCAATTTAAATAAAAAATTCAGACAGTAAGACTTACAGGTGATAGAATGTTAATTCAAACTGCTAAAATGGACTTCACATGATTACATATTCTTTGTGAAAAACAGCGTAATAAGGAAGTCACCTCAGTAAAAGTGCCGATACCGCTTGCAGCAGTTGGATTTTTAAACGAAAACGACAGTTTTAACTTTTGTCAACGGAGCGTTACACATGCTGAACCTGAAAAAGATGCTACATGTCAAAAGTTGGAGTTTAGATAAGGTAAAGAGACTGGTAAGAGAGAATGGCATGTCTGGATGTGTCGATTATGCATTTATGCACTACCTGCACAACTGCAAGGATCGACGACAAAATCAAGTTTACATTACAAAATTTATCGGAATAAAAACGTCCCAGTTAAACCAAAGTTGATTATGGTACAGTTTGAAAATAGTTGATAAAAAAGCCATGACTTCCTATTAGTGGTCTGTAATAATCTATCTTAATTTGCAGCATATGTACGAAATGCTTGTTTATGAACAATTTGCGCTGATTCGCGCCACAAATCGGTTATCATAACAACGTCCCTTGAGCGATCGCGAGTCAGATTGATCATGCCCAGCCATTATGTACCTATGCTGAAAATTTGGTGAAGATCGGTGATCATCGGTCCAGTACATTCTGAGATTAGTCTCCAATGGGACTGTGAAAATAACATCGGCGAAACAGACGGCCTTTCGGCAACATGTCAGAGGCAGCCGGGCAGGCTAATTTAGAAGAATAACTGAATGTGATTTCTCAAACATCACTGTTAGACGGATGTCGTTCTGCAGGCTGGCATATAGCGGCACAGGCGCTGTATTCGTTCGGTTACGTCGTCCTGCTGTCGACGATGTTGCTGGCAATGCTGCATCTCTGCTGTCGATTCTGCTGTACTCGTCCGTTCTCGTTGGCCAGCGTCATCGGTCCGCTCGTCATCTCCGGATGTACGTGCATTCAGTTGCGTATGTATGATCAACAGAGGGGGATGCAGTCAGGGTCAGAATACTCCTAAACCTTTGGTGTAGTTTGAGTTAAATAACACACAAGACCAACAACGCCAACAACTTGAAATTTTACAATCACACTAAAATCAGACAATGTAGCAAAATTTAGAAATTTTGAACTCAATGTCTTTCATTTACAACAACTGAAATTCAAAAAGTATACCCGAAACATGATGACTGTAGATTAAATGACTAGGTGTAAAGTCAACATAGAAATGTCACTGAGTAAGATCTGATTCCAGCAAATCACAAAATCATGACACCACAAAGCATAAAACCACGGAATCATAGAATCACGGAACGATGGATTCACAGAATCATGGAACCACAGAAGCATGGAATCATGAACTCACCACATCATGACACCACGGAACCACGGAATCACCGAAGCTTGGAATCACCAAAGCGACTGAAGTACAAAAATAAATCTAAATTATATAGTCCTCAAACAAAATAAACACTATATGAAATGTCCAGAGTTTAGATATCGTATTTTATACATTAGCATCAAGAAATTTGACGATTTTAGCTTCAGTTATTATTTATTATTATTTTGGGCCTTAAAATTTAAAGTTGATCACGTGACGTGACCTCGCCCCTTTCAGGGACACTTTGTCGTCCGTAGGCTGGGACTTGCCATGATCAATCTGCGTACCAAATTTGAAGTGTCTACGATTACCTGCAACGAAGATATGAAAGGCAACGTAGAATGTAAAAAACAATCTCGTTTTGAGCCACCCTTTGGGGACTTAAGAGGTAACGTACAGGGTTCATCTATGGCTCGATGGAAAGCGCATTGTCGACTTCCTATTAGTGATAATTGAACTTTTTTCGCTAGCTCTCACGGTTGAAGCACTATTAGGCGAAGTCTGTCGAAATCGGATCTTTCTGAAGGGGTGGGTCACTTTGAGCGCAAACTTTAGGCAGATGGGGACCTCGCCAGCAATCCATCTATGGACCGTTAGATAGAGGAATGATGTAGCTACAACTGTGCCTCTGGAAGTTTTCACTTTCGACAGAAGTTGAATTTTACTGGGAAAAAACAGCAAAATCGCGTTTTGTATTATCCTTTGGGAAATTTAGGGGTAACGCACATTCATCTATGGCTCGATGGAAAGCGCATTGTCGACTTCCTGTTACTGCTGATTGAACTTTTTTCACTAGCTTGCACGGCTGAGGCACTATTAAGCGAAATCTGTCGAAATCGGCGTTTTCTGAAGGGGTGGGCCATTTTGAGAGCAAATTTTAGGTAAGTAAGTAAGTAAGTAAGTAAGTAAAAATATTTATATAGCGCATAAAATCAAGGTAGTGCGGGACGTCGCCCGCAATCCATCTCTGGACCATTATATAGGGAAATGATGTAACTACAACTTCGCCGCTGCAATTTTCACACAAAGAAACTTTGTAGCAGACTTCTTTTGACAGAAGTTGAATTTTACTAGCAAAACAGCAAAAATTCGCGTTTTGTGCCAACCTTTAAGGGACTTAGGGGTATAACGTACACCGTTCATCTATGGCTCGTTGGAAAGTGCGTGATCGACTTCCTATTAGTGCTAACTGGACTTTTTTCGCCAGCTCTCACGGTTGAGGCGCTATGAGCGGATATTGGTCGAAATCATGGAGTTAGAAAGAGTTGTGGGCCACTTCGTACGCAAATTTCCACGAGAATGGGGGTCATCCACCAACGACTGTTGGCTTCAGAAAACTAGAGTCACTGGGGGGCTATCACGTGGCGTTGTTTGCGTGATCCTACGTTTAGCCGTTTTGATACAATACCGGCGTGTGACAGACAGACAGACGGACACAGACTCACACAGAGACACACGGCGACGGCTAATACCCGCGCATAGCTAGCGCCGCGCGGGTAAATTAACGCTTAAACACTTCTTTTCTTCTAGTACCAACTCCATTATTTTAACATTTTTATTATCGTTTCCTTTGATGAGAAACAAGAAAGGCCAGCACACGGGTAGTCCCATCCATTGGTCAACGATGACGCTCCATAGGGCGCCATCTTGCGCCCAAAACCTAAACAACTTGGGGAACAGTTCTAATGTTCAAGTTCTACCTACTGGCCTACTACTGTAACACATCCGTGTGATCCGTACTACAGTCATGCTATTTGTTTGATGGCTGAACATCTAATCATTCTTAAAACTAGTCATTCTTCCAAGTCAATCACAAACATACAGATGGACACAAGATGGCGGCCGCAGAGCTCCACTGGCACAATGCGGTCACGTGAAGCATCTACCCGTCTTTCTATTGATATACCGTGATCTACCCGTCTCTCTGGGCCAGTGCAGCACCACCTCCATCGGATGAAGCTGGTTCTATAATGTCCTCGTTTCTAAGCAGCATTTATACATTACTGGGGTGCGATACCATGTACGTATGTATGACGCCGTACGATAGCTCCACCATATTGAACAGACCATCGTTGTCGCGTATACCGTTATGCCTACGTACGTCCGTATAGGACGGAGGCATAACGCTAAAAACCGACGCAGCCATAGGCGGCACAACCTATTAGGCACGCAGGCGCGTGCCTAGGGACTTTTTCCCCCGTGTTAGGCACGCTCGTTAGCGTGCCTAGCCACTTTTCTTGAACGTCATTCAAGACGACGTTTCAGACAACGTTTCTTACCCGTCACAGGACACCGGCAAGCGGGCCGGTGTCCTGTGACGGGTAAGAAACGTCGTCTGGCTGATGAGGTTTATCTAGAACAAAGTTACAAACAACAGTTCTCAGCTATCGCAGCGAACAGCCGCGCGACGGCGCCGACGTATGTTCATGCGACAGTATCGTATGAACTGCTACCGTTGTAGC
>Ga0209780_1005011_pt1 | contig 10365 bp, 3 predicted proteins | sample WorMetexBAHAMAS2_FD_187384 | JGI IMG/M metagenome (GOLD analysis project Ga0209780, IMG submission 187384) | Marine gutless worms symbiont microbial communities from Max Planck institute for Marine Microbiology, Germany - Inanidrilus exumae... | ecosystem: Host-associated > Annelida > Digestive... | reverse complement strand
CAGTCACCGTCGACTATTGAGTCACGTGACACTAGGCCTCGTCGAATGCAGGAAGTAAACAGCTGGTGCAAAGATAGCCGAGCGCTTCGAGCCCAATACTGCATTGTGGGCATTCCACACAATACAGCCATCTAGTTTCATAACGGCACAGTAGTAGTACATTAGAGACAATTATTTCAAGTCCTGAAAGCGCAGAAGGCCGGTTTAAAATTTTCAGTAGCAAAGTATAAGTTGCCACAATTTACGCAGGCATACAAGCAACGTAAAGGAAATGTGAATGTGATCGACTGTTTTGTTCCAACGCTGCACACACACAAGTACATGTATTAGACAAACTTCGTCCGTCATTGTCCGATCCTGTACTTTCAGTCAGTCCGTGACCGTGGCAGCAGTGATCGAAACCAAACACTCTATATGTATTAGTCTGTGACTATAAACCGGAAAATTGACTTCGAACGCTCGGAAAAGACAAGAGGCTTCGCTATCGCCCAGAGACCGCGCGACGCTCTATATCAGTTGACATATTGTCAACTGTTGTACTAACAATGTGTCGACCTAAAAGGACGTAACCGTACTGGCCCACCGTGCAGTGTCGGCCGCTCGACCGCCCACGCGCCCGGCGGCCGGCCCGTACACCCGCCGGCAGCGTTACAGACGACGACAGACACCAACGACCGTTACTAGTCTGGCTTCCTTACACCATACGATACGATGCGATACGGTAGATTAACGTGCGTTCAAAAGCTGACGAGATGACCAGCTACGGCCCAGAAACAAAAAATAAGGAAAAATAAAATCAAAAACCGAGTAGCTCAGAAGTGTAGGCGGGCCAGTAATAACGCAAACAGATCGCGTCTGAGCCTGAGCAGCACTTTCTGCGGCAGTATAAAGGTATTAATCTATTTAAGCCTCTCATTAGAGCTAAATGTGGTCTGTAGCATTTGTTTTTTTCTTAAACTTATACTAGGCCTACGTAGATTCACGATGCATCGTATTCGTGATACAGAGTTCAATTTTCAGCTTGTACTGGCGATCAAAATCTGTTTTATTTTTTGACTATTTAACTGAGGTCCGGATTTAGGCAGTTCGTCCGCAACACGGCCCACAAATTTTGGAATTTACATTCTGAAAAGCGGGGCCTCACTAAACAGCGACCCCCACATGTCTATCGGACAGAGCTTCCGCATTTGTAAGTCCGGCGCTGATTTAATTTCTGGCGTTTGAACACTCAGAACTCTCCCCATTTGCGTCGTCGGGTGTAGAAATGTATGTGCGTGTTTAAAGGGCGACGAGGGAGCTTCAACGATGCCGCTCAATCGATACGCCCTTCAGGCGGCCAACAGCGTTGCCAACGCTCTTCTGGCTCTCAACTCGGCCGCCAACTTCGCCATCTACTGCCTCGTCGGCAACAAGTTCCGCCGAATTCTTCGTCGACGCGTCCTGCGCTGCGGCAAGACGACACTGACCGACGACCTCACGGCGCCTGCGGCCCGCGAGTCCGCCGCACCGGCCACCGCCTCGGCCGCTCCGAACCACCAGCTCGGCGAATGGCTTCCGGCCGCCGACACGACGGTGACGGGAATTCGCGCCACTCGCAAGGACGGCGATTTCGTCTGTCGCAACGAACAGCGCGTCGTCGTCGTCGTCGTGTCCGCAGTTGACGCGGCCGAGACGGCCTGTAGCAGCCCGACGACCCCGTGACCTTGAATGACCTTCAGAATTTGACTGCGGAAGACTTCCCAGCAGCCCGACGACACCGTCCGCTGACGAAGAAATGACCGAACTAGCGGTTCACAGGGAATCGTCGAAGCGTGACCTTGACAATGACCTTGACCTTGAACTCGCTGCCGCCGTGAGCAACGAAGTGGCAATGGCGACGTTGGACAACGACTGCCAGACCACGTCGCACTCTGCGTAGTAGTCTACTGTAGCTGTTCGGTTGGTGCTGGCCCTGCTTGAGTTAACGCTTCAGTCGTTCTAGTCACGGAGGTTTATCTTCATAGTTGTTGTCGTACGAAACTGGACAACAGACCTCTTTGTGTTTACTGACCACTACCGACCACTTACTGTGGTCCAGGTATTGCAGTCGGCCTGCTGAGTGCGTGTGTCTGTGTGCTTTCGCACGATAGATGTCGAACAAGATGATCTTTGACTTCTTTGTTAGGCATGGTGGTTCATCTTGACCTTATCTAGGTCGTTATTGTGGGTGAAGGTCATACGATAAAGATCAAGGTCGCACGAGAAAAAGTGTTCCGTTTCAGGTCAAAGTGAAAAACTGGAAAAACCCAAGAATGGAAAAACCGATTCTGGCAACGTGGAGGAAAAGCAGACCTGAATAGAAAACTGTAAATAAGTAACACCAGCCGTAGAGTTGTCTGTGCGGTTTCAAATGAGGGTATTTCTAGTTCGTTCAGTGTATACAAGGACAACAATGACATTACGTTTGCCTCGTTCTTTTTCTTCTTCCTGTAAATGCTGTCGGTGTTGAATGCATGCACGTGTGCGTGACGAATTGTCTCTGTTGCTCGAACACCGCAAATAGTTCTGTAGACTGGAACACTACAATTGCGGTAGTATTTCGGTTTGAGCTGTAAGTAAGTAAATAAGTAAGTCTATACGTGTCACGTCGTCGTAATCATGGAAACGCCATAGCGATGCCGCACGATGTTTGTCGTTGCCCGAAAACATGCGTTTTCAGTTTCTGGTTGAAAGTGCCCAGTGACAGGCTGGTGACAGGCCGACCGAATGCAAAACCCCGCCAGGCGAAGCAATATATTAGATAGTAGATCACCAACGTGAAATCCTATTTGCTGATTTTTGTCTGGCTCTGCATAAAATAAAAAAATAAAAATGCGGTTGCCGGACGACTAAGCAAGCAATCTGTACACAGCGCCAACCGCCGTATTCTGCAGAATCTCAAGCATTAATTTTTACCGCACGACGCTGCACAAAGCGCGTCATAATGCTATGGAAATTCTGCCCGATTGTCTGTCTGCTCATCCTTTCGTCTGTCACATTTTTATTTAGCCCGCGCGTCGTGCCTGCCCCGCGGCCTATCTGTTTTGCTTGCGTTAATTTCTTTCTTTTTTAAATAAACATCTGACAAAGAGAACTCAGGATAGACCGGACCGATTTCCCCCCAATTTTTAAAATATGGTAGGTATTCGATCTTAGATTGCCGATTTGACCCTTTTCCCGACGGTTTAAGGGAAGTTGCCACGTTGCCATGACAACCAATTTTAGGGTCAAAATTGGCAAAATCGGATTATTCATCTTCGTTCGTAGCCCTGGCATTCCGAAACAGATTCCAATATCGCCATTCTAAGTTTTAAAAGTTTATCTGCGATGATCTGGCTACATTGTATGTAAATTTGGTGAAGTTCGGTCCAGTAGCTCGGGAATTTACGAAGGCGAAAGATGTACACCCCATTGTTTCTTTCTTTAAAATAGGCCTAAACCTTTCAGGCAAATTATCTCAGGATCCACCGGAACCGATTTTCACCAAATTTTTATCGCATGGTAGGTATTTGATCGTAGATTACTAATTTGACCCTCTTTTTCCCGATTGCTTAAGGGACGTTGCCATGGCGACCAAATATAGAGTTAAAATGGGCGAAATCGACCGACTCACCTTCATTCGTCACTTTGGCGTTCCTAAATAGAGTGGAATATGCAATTTTTATTTCAACAGGTTCATCTGCGATGATCTGGCTACATCGTTTAAAAATTTGAACTTCGGTTCAGTAACTCCGGAGCTTAAGAAGGGCAAATATGTACACCCTCGTCGATCATCGGCTTGGCTACGCGGCGCCACTGCTGGACCTTGCGGGGATCTGTACTGAGTTTTCTGGGGCGATCATTATTCAGTTTTATGTCACCTATACGCTAGAGGGCGTCACTTCTATGCCGCGCGGGCTACACGTTAGGCTCTGCCACGCATTTTTAGTTGACTATTGAAACGGCTAAACATGTATTCAACGCTATTGGCAGTATTTCCGTAGTTTATAATTCGAAAAACTATTAAGGCGAGATTCCGATAAAGTGACTTTCACCGGTACGTAAAATATACTCATACTCGAGGTATAAAGAGTTTGCGATCTGCTATGGATATGTGCTCTGTCTTGGAAAATGAGACAATATAACAGACGCAGTTCTTTTTACAGAACAGCATTAGAAAGCACATTGTCTTTCAGATGTCCTTGAGAGACCTCTCAAGGTCATTTCAAATCTTAGAAACCTTTCCTGTGTTAATATTCTAGCACGCCGAATTTGGCGACAACATGTTGAATGTACGTCCCAGCCTACTTTTATTTTTTGCTTTATGGTTAGTAAATAGTGTGTGGTAACTGGGTTTTGTAGCAGAACAAGTGAAGGAGTGGAACACGAGCATTATTATCCACACATGCCGATAGGCAAAGTATGGATATATTGTTTACTGTTTGTTTGTTTGTGTGTGTGTTTGTGTTTGTACGGTTACGGATTTCTCCGGCGAGGATAAAGCTAGCGGCGTCAAATTTTGTACGGTGGTTCATGGGCGTTCTGGGCAGGGAACTCTAACTTTGGGGAACCTTGCTCCCCCAGAAGCCCAAAATCGGACGAATCGGCCACCCACCGGGAAGTAAAGTTTAGGGTGGGAAGATGTACCGTAATCGCGTATATATCAAGTTTGCGCGGCGTGTGGACGTACGATCGGCATGTGTGGATATACGGCCGTCCCCGAAGACGGACGTACTTGTCAGAATTGTTGGTAGTTTGGCATGCAAATAGAATGAAAGTGAAAACATTTTTACAGCTCGACGACGGTGCTTGCACGTTAGCACTTGCAGGAGACGGAACGTGCGAGGTTGAACGTCAGGTTCGCGCGTCACGTTTCGGTCGTTGACACATTATGCAAATGTCGTGTCGTTCTGCGGCTTACACACAGTGCAAGTCGACGACATAAACGCCACATTACATCCACCTGAATTACTTCAGTGACTGCACACGGCATTGCGAAGCGTTACACCGAGCAACTAAAAGCAAGCGATATTTCAACCGGTGAACATCGTTTGGATGTCGCGGAATCTAGAGTGATCCGTTTATTACGCTAGCTGCGTCTTGCGATAAACGTAAAGTAATGGTCTGGCGTCCGTCCGTCCGTCTGTCTGTCTGTCCCGTCGGCATACTCACTGCGTCTCGCCAGGAGGCAGCATGTGACGCAGCCAGTGAACATTTTGACGGAACAATCAAGAAAAACCGACATTCTACATATTTTCACCTAGGTTTGTCAGTAAACGAATCTTGAAAATCGGTCAGTAATTACATGCAAGAAGCTAGCGAATTAATCGTGTTTCCACCACAACCACTGAGTTTGTGCGTAATTTTCTGTATAAATATAGGCGGGAAAGTAGCCGATAAGTGGCGTAGCCAGGGGGAAGACATAGATGCATGTCCCCTGTCATATAGGTGCATTTTTGCAAATCACAATGAAACCCGAATAGTGTTCCATGTTCAGCAACTAAACACTTTATTTTGAAGTAAACGGCCTTATTTGTGTATTTTCAGCAATTTGTTTCAGTTTTATTTTCCACTGTTATTTTTGGCTTCTGCTTCCGTCCCCAGACCGTTTTTTGCCCTCTCCAAACAAAATTCTGGCCACGCCCCTGAGTCCGATGTTTTCATGTGGTAACAGGTAACTGTCATCTTCTTCTCACGCCCGCATTTCAGTTACTTTGCGGCGTGTGTGTGTGTCTGTGTGTGACGTTGGAGTATAATTATGGCGTCGAAACAGTTTAAGTTGTTGTTTTTATGTGAGGTTTAGCACACAGGACAGCTACACAGAAACTTTATATTCGTTGGGGGTTTGGTTCTACCACAGAAGGGGAGATCTCCATCAAAGATGGGATGTTAAATTTTCGACTTTAGCTAGGCCACGGTCTGTCATACCAGCAGTTGCCGTGTTGTTGTCACTTTGTGTAAGACACTGGATTATGTTGCAGCACAGTGCCGCTGTCTCTCTGAGGTATGCTTTTCGCCTTTCCCAGCGGTTAAAGTATACTTTTTGGGGCCAGGGACTCTCTTAAATGTGGGTCCCATGCTTTATCTGGGGCCCAATGATACATAATGGCCCCGGGAGGAGTTAAATTCGACACGGACTGCTTCTTGTAGTCAATGCCGAAGTAATCAAAGGTATATCTACGCACCGTGGCATACGTACACTGCAAACAATGTGAAAACTGCAATATAGCTGCAAGAAACAGCTCATCAAATGGTACAACTAACATGTTGTACGTGTTTGGAGGCACTAAAACGTGCGTTCTGGTTTAATTTTATTTGTTTAGGGGCCCCGAAACGTTAACAGAACAAATTTGGGGCCCAGGAACGGTATTACGGTGCGTTCCGGCTTACTTTAACCACTGGCATTTCCGAATCTTTGGCAGAATCGCGAACACAACACCGCCAAGCCAATGTGAACAGACGTGCCCATATCGTGTCCGTACAGCCAACGTGCTGGTTCATAAACGAGCAACTATTAGCATTGTTTGCCGTGACGTCGATCGTGACAATTTGCGAACAAGGTCGACATCGTTACGCCGCGTTTTGTTGCCACTGCCGTTATTACTGGCCCGCCTACGCATAGTGTGGGGACCAGAATAGTAACGGTCGCTGGCGTCTGTCGTCGTCGTCTGTCGTCGTCTATCGGCTTCACCCGCGCAGGCCAGGCGATGACGTCATGCCGCCTGCAGTCTAATTATAGCTCCACGGCAACACTGCACGGCGGGCCAGTCGTGTTACGTCTAGTTAGGGCGACACATTATTTTTGACGTATCTTAACTCGATTGATGTGTTATAAATGTACATACACTGTAATTAAAAGAGTCAAGAAGTATGTCACTATAACTGTTGCAGCAACTTCGTCATAATATTGACCGATTTTCATTTCTCATCAGCAGACTCGTTATTCTGCCCATCCGAAAGAGATTTAAATGCATGACCTGAAAATGACGGACCTGAAAATTGCTCCGCCATTTTCGGGTCATGCATTTTCATGTCTTGCCCTTTGGTCCGTCATTTTCAGGTTCGTCATTATTAGCGCTCCCCAATATCCGATATAACAAATCAGCCTCTTCCTATTAGCTTTCCACTAGGACTATCACAATGTCAGAACTAATTGCAACTAATAGTATGCCGGAAACGGCACAAGACGTACCCTGTCTTTTACCGTATCCGAGATATCATATAGCATCGTTAGTTTCATAGACAGCATATGTCGTAAGCTTGTTTTCGAGATAATTTAGCCTTGGGAGGTTACCAGTAGCTAAAGTAAAACTTGATTACTAAAACTCATCGGCAACGTCACATTCCGATTTCGATAGACCACATATGACTTTCATTAGCGTTCCGTAGTAACTATATACGTTTATATGTCGTTTTCGCGATACAACGAGAAATTGGTCGAAAGTCGCTAATTTTTTTTCCGGTGTAGGGGGCCTATTTGTCGCCCGAGTAGAATGTGATGTCATAGTTTGACGCGGATCCAGTTTTTTGACCGGACACAAAATCGAAATGAACCATGGACCGGACCAGCTCTGACCAATTTTGTGCGACGTTTTAGTTATCGCAAAAATCTGCTGATTTTAATTTCGCAACAAATTATAAATTAATATGACAACTTATAGATCCTTAAAGTAATGATAGTGAAAATATGCCTTCATCTATAGCAAGTGTCCACAGTTATTTGGCAAGAGGCGACATCGCTGTCTCGTCACCCTGACGTGCTCGGAGCAAGCACATTCGCAGTGCGTAGGTACCGGTGTGTTACAATGGGCCAACATAATATTATGTCCCCCTCACAAGTACCCCTTCCATGGAGGATCTGAATTTCCATCTAACGCATGGTTCCTTTGGCCCACATGAGTCCGCCCCCCAAACCGCATCTTGCTCACCCGTGTGCCTCACACCGACAGACAGACAGACACACAGACCTCCCTACATGCGACAACACCTGTAGCAATCGGCCGCATAAGTGCACTGCATGCAGGCGATGGGGCCTAATAATACGTACTTTAATCATCAGAGGTAACGGCAGTAATACCTGCACTCAAAAGACATTAACCGGTTTTACGTATCAATTGCACATTTATTAATAATATCCGGCAATAAACCTGACCCGACGCGGCTCATTCAGGTCGGAAAATGTTACGACCGACCCAGTCCGACGCGACCCGACCTATTTCGGACTCTCCGTGACCCCGCTTTAATTTAATTCAGCAAGGTGCTTGGCGGGATAAAAAATAGCGCGATGGGATCGTCGGGCGGCAGAAAAGAATTTTGAAGACATTCTAGGTCGTTTCGACGTAGTCTTCGAGTGTGACGGATGGACGAACAGACAGACGGACGGACGGAATTACAATAACATTTTACTGCGCGCGTTAGCATAGAATTCGCCGCGCCGTAAAATGTCCAAAGGTCAATGCGGGTCACTGTGTCTGAATGGCGTCATTGTTGTCGCCGTACGTCGACGCTGACTGTGAATATTTTAACGCCTTTCATAACTCGACCATTTGCGTCGTCGTCGTATTGCATTTATTCGGGAACGGCCCGAAGTGCCGAACGCTGGAATGCCGAACAGGTTTAGAGTCGGCGTTAGGGTTAGGGTTAAGATTAAGCGTGTTCGGCATTCGGGGGGTTCGACACCTTCGGCATTCCGGCATTCAGCACTCCGGCCCCTACCCGTTTATTTTTCGGTCAAATGTTAATGATTGCCGTCTGGCTTAGTGGCGACGCACAGAGCCCGGTTAGCACTGCATGGGATAGTTGGTCATTCGCTAGCTAGGCCAACTCAGCCTGGCCGTCCCCATGAGTACTAGCGGTCTCGGACACCGTCAGAGACGAAACAGCGAGTTCTGTGTAAAATATGCCCTTTCATCATGTCAGCTGGCAGACTGGCGTAGTCGGTTAAAGATGGTGGCTCTTGTCTCAGCCAACCGTCTGTCCGACGTGGGTTAAACGAACCCGGTAATTCTTCGTATATAATAGCATCTGATTTAGCGTTCTGGTTCAGTGCGCCGCACAAATGGACGAGCTCCCAGGAATAGACCAAGTTATCTGTTGAAAAACCTCTTCTACAAACATTATGCAGTGCAATAAACGGCGAATAAGAACTGCAGACGGAACGAAAACATCAATTTACTACTACGATACGATACGATACGATACGATATATTTAAGTGCGCTCAAAAGCTGACGAAATGGCCAGCTTAGTGTAGCGAACGGCACAGGAACGAAAAATAAGGAAAAACTAAAAACAAAAACAGAGTAAGCTTACCTCAGAAAAACGGTGCAGGCAAAGGTCCGTGAAGGTAATTTTCGACTAAGTCCGTGAAGGCTGATTTTCGACCAAACAAAACACACATAAGGAACTGCGCGTAATACGCGAAGTAATGCAGTATAGCCTATACGGCAGTGCTATTGTTATCAGTCACGTTTATTTCATGATAACATCGTGAACTAGAAGGGCGTTCAGTAGAGCGCGTACCTCCCCCACCCCACCGACCTTGACCTTCCAAAATTTCATGACCTCGTGCCCTGTGGCCAAGGGTATGACTGACGAAGTTTGGTGACAATCGGACTTGAATTGGCGCCAGCAGTTTTAACTGCCGACTTTCGCACTCAAAAACAGACTAAAAGTAGGCCTACTGTTCATACGCTGTTAAGTTCAAGACAATAGCCGCTAAAGAAGTTAATAGCCACTGGTGTTGCCGTTTTTTGACTGTTATTCATAAAGTTCCGTATTAATGCGTCTGTGGGTTCGGGCGTCGTTCAGTTTCCTTCGTGCTCTGTAATACAAAACAGATCAGCATCAAACGGATGTTGTCTGGGTGCAGCGCCGTTCTTCAGCGAGAATGCAATACGGCTGTCGTTTGTGACTGCAGCCGCGGCATTCTGATGCGATTATACGCACCACGGCCCTCTAGATAACCACTATACTGATCTAGAGGGTATATCATGGCTGTGTTATTACATACTAGCGATGTGGCGTCGTCCGCTCATGGCCGATCGAACTTTGTGGATGAACACAGTCTGACACTGGTTGCAACGAGTTTGTTTTAGTTAGTAAGTTACTAATGCATAAGTAATCATACTAAAATCACCATTTCGCAAATCCTTTTGATCACAGCCGGTCTTACTCCCCCATCACGGCCAGTGGCGTTTCAGCGGGGGAGCATGACGAACGTGGGGTTGCCTCAGATTGCCCTGCTACTTCTCGTACACTGTCATATTCTACGGGTGTGGCTGTTCCACAAGTGTCGTAATTTAACTACAGTAAGACTGCTCCTTACATACACCTCGAGTCTTTGCCCCCCCCCCCATTTACAATGTATG
>Ga0209780_1005010_pt1 | contig 10366 bp, 14 predicted proteins | sample WorMetexBAHAMAS2_FD_187384 | JGI IMG/M metagenome (GOLD analysis project Ga0209780, IMG submission 187384) | Marine gutless worms symbiont microbial communities from Max Planck institute for Marine Microbiology, Germany - Inanidrilus exumae... | ecosystem: Host-associated > Annelida > Digestive... | reverse complement strand
GGATAGGGGAATGATGTAGCTACAACTTTGCCGCTGGAAGTTTTCACACAAAGAAACTTTGTAGCAGAGTTTTTTTTCGACAGATGTTGAATTTTACTGGCAGAAACAGCGATATCGCGTTTTTGTGCCACCCTTTGAGGGACTTAGGGGTAACGTACACGGTTCATCTATGGCTCGTTGGAAAGCGCGTGGTCGACTTCCTATAAGTGCTAATTGAACTTCTTTCGCTAGCTATCACGGTTGAGGCACTATGAGCCGATATTGGTCGAAATTTCGCTGTTTGACAGGGGGTTGGTCACTTTGAACGCAAATTTTTAGGGGGAAAGGGGCGTCCCCCACCAACGATTTTTGGCATCAGAATACTAGGTCCCTGGGCTATCCTATTGTGAAAAAAATCGCCGAAAATTTTAACCGGCTGAGTATGGCGCACCAACGTCTCAAAGACGACAGACAGACGACAGACGGAATTGCGATAGCATATAGCGAACGTAACGTAGTTGACGTTCTCTAAAAACTCGTCATTGAATAATTTGAGTGAAGAGCAGATCAGTACTGAACACAAGCCGTATAGGCTTATGTTTATTACTGCAGCTATTAATTTTACCATAAAACAGACAACAGTATTACAGAGTGAGAGAAATCTGTTAAGCCTGTGACACACAGGATGACACGCTGGCCGACATTGTCGGCCGACGTACACTGTAGGGCGACATTTTTGACGTCCGACATTGACGACCGACAATGTTGGCCCGTGCATGTGTCGCGGAACTCGGATATTGTCGGTCGTCAATATCGGTCGACGACGGTCGTCAAATATGACATTCGACACGGCCCAACAGTGTCGGCCGTCAATGTTAAGTTGACCCATCTTAACGGGGTTTATGTTCCTGCGTCACAGGCTGACAACGTCTGAATAACCATTCTATGTATTACAAGCTGGAAGTGACGTTATTTTAAACTTTGCAATAATGTTTTAATATGGCTACAAAGCAATAACATTATTTCATAATTATTATCCTATTCGCAATAAACACACATAGCCTAAGCAATAACTCCAATACAACTTCAATATGCTCAAACATACAAGCATTTTGGTAGTGTTTTGATAACGGGAATTTTCCGGAATTTTTTTGTCATACCGGGTGGGGAAAATTTTAACCTTCAAAACGGGAATTCGCGGCGGCCCTGATACAGGCAAAGACTAAGCACGGTGTAAAATAAGAATTGTGGACTAAGTCATATAGCCATGCCATATGATATTATATTGTGGAATTTCAGCTGGTGCTTATTTCTGATTTTCGTTTACGTTATTATATCAATAACAGTATGTTATTATGATTAAACTAAGGCCGTGTTCGGTTAACTAGTTACAAACCAGTGAAACCATCGGTAACCACTGTGTAACGGAAAGCGCCTCCCTAGAAATAATAAGAATATATATCTGTTATATTCTATACTTAATGTGTATTGTGTTAAAGATTCATTGTACACGAATAAACAAAGCGTTGAAAATGGGAAAAAAGCATAAAAAGCACCACAGTGAGGAAACTGACGGTGAGCAAGCACAAGATTTTAACATCGTTGTAGAGCCTAATACAGCTGTGCCACAATGCCAGATTTAGGCGTGCTATACTCCGATGAGTCCTAAGCTGCTGACCTAAATATTTTTCTGCAAGTCGAAAACGGCCGAGAACTGGGTTATGACTGGCTATACTGACTATATTTACCTGTTCCGTGCGTGTAGGACCTGTTTGATGTCTCATAAAATTATTATGATACCTTGTTGGAGATAGAACCAAACAAATAACGCAATCGATAACAGGATGTACTTGTAAATGTTTTCTGTATTTTAACTTTAATACCGCTAAATAATTCGACTGTCCACTGCGCTCACCTCCTCTGCATTACTAATACTCCTTCCTGTTTTGACTTCGCTGCTCCCGTTTAGCCGTTTCACTGCTGCCTCTTTCCCCTTCGTCTGACTATTTGCACAGATCACCCATTTCTTTCTCACCACTGCCGCTGATCCTCCAAACCTACCCACAGCATCATTCACTTGTTGTAATTGCACGTAGGCCTAATTGCCTTATGGCTACAAATACAATACACCGATAAATTTATTTACATACTTACTCGAACAACTGTGTACACAAAAGTAAACAAAATGCAGACGGAAGTCGTAGTTACTATGGTAACATGTTACATGTAGAAAATATTTAAGATCACCTAAGATATTTTTGTGAATTGACTTAAGACATACCATAAAATCATCTTATGACATCTCAGGACAAACCTTAAGATAATGTCTGTGAATCGGGCCCCTGGCCGTTGCAGTGTCCTTCCCGATGACACCCGCCAGATGACCACCCGCATAGCCGACCAGCACGGTGTTCGGCGGCATGGGTGGCCGTCTGCAGTGGCTTTTGCGTATCTGACTTCAATGTCATTGCACGCTACTTACGTCAGATAATGGTTTCAGTTAAGCTGCTGTATTCTCGTAAAACTGTTTGATGTTGAGTGTTGACTCCAGCATGGATGTGTGGACCAGCATGGCAGCTTCGTGAAGCTGAATCTATTCAGTAATCAGTGGCACAATCGACATTTCTGTAGCTGAAACGATACTGCCGACAGGCTGCCAGCCAGTGGCGGCGCTATACACGCTCCCCATAATGACTTAATGAGTACGTAAAATAAGTAAAGATGGCACGATATTATGGTATGAAATGCCACGATATATCAATTAGCTCGTTGGGCTACGATATGAACACTGCAACATATCACCTGAATGCCAGTGTGATGCTGAGCTTCTTGTTTCATATTGTGTGGTATAAGCCTTGCATCAGCATTTGATTGGTGTGATATCGTTTTAAGATTGCTTTGCATTATCAGGTAGTCGAATGTATGTACTTGTCGTTTCAAACGATACCAGAGTCATGAATGAAACAATGAACATTGGTGCTGTAGAATCTTGGAAGTTGCACTGATTGACGTTATAGATAGCAACATAATAATTCATAATAATAGAAGTCAGTTGCGTGTTATTTGCAAGTGTATTTATTATCCATTTTATTACTTATTATCTGTAAGCTGTAGTAACATTGTAATAGTCTTTTTATTTTGACAGAGCAAGGAGCTGATAAGCCAACAGCATTAAAGCTTGTTCTGAAAGTCGGAGCTCCATACACGCCATCTGATGCAACCTCAGCTGACAGCCAGTCAGAATCGGTTGATAATGACTCAGAAAAGAAGACCAAACACTCGAAGAAAAAGCACCAGTCGGAAAAAGTTGATCATCAAGAGAAAAAAGTTGTTTAATCATCTGTTTTCCATTGCTTGTGTAGATGAAGATTGATTAGTGTGAAACTGAGAACCATGCTTTGCTGTGATCCACGTAAAAATAAAAGGCCATGAACAGAACAGTATTTGAGTTGAGATGTATGATTATACATCTCAGGAAAACGTATCTTCAGATGACGTTTTGTCACATGTGTCACAAAGATGTGAAACACAAAGATGTCGGTCACAAAGGTGGCGGATTAGACTATAATCTGAACTGGCTATTACATAATTCTAGCAGATTTGTCATATCAGAACTTGTCAAGTAATTGTCAACTTTGTCATCCACTTACTGCCAACCCTTGCTGAATAACTTAGAGCCAGAAATGTGTATCACCATCATTGTTAGACCATGATGCTCTTTTATTTGCAACTTTCCACACTTTAATGCAACAGTTTTTACTAATAAGCAGCTTAGTGTATTTTGTTGTATTTTAAGCAAAATTTCTTGTCACCATTTACCACCATATAACCCGTAAATGCTGTTACCATTATTGCAGTATTACATGTAATACATTTTCTTCCTCCAGTATTACTGCAGTTACCATTATCATGTTATCAGTGAACATTACAGATGGATGTCTTACTGATGAACTGGATTACTATTGTTATTGCTTGCTGGTTAGTGTGAGATAATAAAATGTAGTTTTTTTTAAAAGTAATATACACCGTGTTTCAGAAAAAAACACCCACTTATATTATTGGCAATAAGTTGAGGAATAGTTGTCTGATTTTAATAATTATTGGCACTGAAACACAATGTAGAGTTTTATCATCATTTTTTGTAGAGAAAGCTGGATGACAGTGAGGACGAATCGGCTGATGATGATGAAATGCAAACTGATGTGAAAAGTCCTTTATTTGATGCCTCTGAACTTGAAGACTCTCGAGGGCCCAGAAATCTGCGCGAGAAACGACCAATGTTTGCTTGCGATGAGGAGAAGACTGCATTGCAGATTTGTTTGGAGTACTTGCATAAAATACTAAAAAGGTACCGGCTGAAGAATGCACCTGATGTTGATACTTTCTTTGTAAGCTTTGTAGTGACTGAAGTCATTTGAACAGTGAAACAAACAAGGTGTCACACTAACGGGATGTATCACCACTGGCCCGCTGTGCAGCTGTGGAGCTATAATTAGACTGAAGGTGGCATGACGTCATCATCTGGCCTGCGCGGCTGAAGCTGCCTGCAGGCCAGCCGTGGAGCGTTACAGACGACGATGACAGAAACCCGCGAACGTTACTAGTCTGGCCTCCTACACTGTGCAGGTGGGCCAGTAATAAGGCTATGTTGGAAGATAATCAAGATTTAAAAAGCATGAGATTTTTAATTTGCAAACCAATTATGTTAACTACATTACTGTAAGCACTGAATTTTACTGCTAGGCCATTTTCATTATGGAATTTATTTGAAACTAAAAAGCGATGTTAAAAAGACAACATAGAAGTAATGTAGAAATATAGAAAAGTACTTAAAATGTTTTAATTGCATCATAGTTTTATGTTTATTATTGTTTTGTACAGTATTTGAATAGAAACATGTATTGGCTGTCGGATGCACTAGAAGCTGTGGGCGAGGCATAGTTTTATTCTATACTTTATATAGTGAAAACTAGAAATACGTTCTGTGGAACGTGGTATCTCTCCCATAGAAAGTCCGCAACAACCGAACTGTTCCTATAATATATAATAAGGGTTATATTGCATATAATTCACTGTGCATGCGCAAAATGGCTATATTTTTCACCTCCGGTCTAAAATCTGATGTCACCATTTGTGTTCCTTGACCCAGATTTTCTATAGGCCACGGGAATTTCAGCGATTCGCGTACATTTAATGCAGTTATAGGGTTGTTATTAATGTTTGTATGTATTTTGAGGACCTCTTCGCCTAAAATCGGGGGTTTATGTGGGCAAATTGGGGAAGGAGTGTTGTGATGTTTTCGCCCAATGAACTCGTTTTTTGGGTTTACATCTGTGCCAATTTTTTGGTGAAAATCCATCAAGAAATTTGAGCATGAGAGTGCACGCAGATGGACACACGAACACACGGATAGAGGCAAGCTGATTTTATAATCTGTCCCATGCTATGTGCTATAGCTGTGGGACAGATTATAAATATATGTATACATTTTTAGGTCGACTCTTCTGAGTCGACCTAATAAAGTGGGTCTCAAATGTCCGTCCGTACGTTTGTCCGTCCATCCACAAAAAGTTTCTTCAATTTCAATGACATTTGGCATGTAGGTAGAGGTCGATAAGTGATGCATGATGGTATGCAGTATGACCTGATCCAAGATCAAGGTCAAGGCCACTATCCCTTGAAAGTTGGAAATCCTTCCATTTTCAAAAGCTGTCTCCACCATTTACTAAGGGAGCTGGCAACTGACCACTGATACTTAAACTAGGGCACAATTTATAAATTTGATCGGGCCAGATTTTTGATATTTGTCGTAGTTTTTGTGTCATGTGACTTTGATTTTTGCAGAAACGTCAGTTGCGAAGAGTCGACCGTCAGTCCCGTAGGGGCTAATTTATGTATTTGGTACTATTTGCTTTGTAGGAAAGATGCCAATGGATTTTTTGCATTCCCAGTGACAGAGAACATAGCTCCTGGCTACTACAGCATTATTACACACCCAATGGACTTCAGCAAAATGAAAGCCAAAATTCATAATGGAGATTATCACAGTGTTGCTGAGTATAAGGTGTTTTATGTTGAATTTTATTACTTTGCTATCCATTGTTTGACTGTTTTTGGTGTGCTAGTAGTTTTGACAGTTCAATAATGTTATTGATGGTATTTTTTATAATATAAATGACTTCCATATTGCTCAAAGTTTACATATTCTGTTTGCCATGTCTGATATAAGTGAATCACTAGTTATGCAGCAGTATTGCATTGCATTGCTTTGTCTTCGGTTACACTCTTTGTATGCCTTTGCTCCCTATTGGCAAAAGCTCTATGTTTTTGGGATGCCCATCCGCTGCATTCATGCGTTCTTTTGTTCGTTTGTTTGTCTGTACAGAATTTTTACCACAATATCTTATGAACAGCTTGAGAAATCTCTATGAAACTTATATGGAATATTCATTAGCCCCTACTGATGACCTGTTGGGATTCTGGAGGTCAAAGGTCAAGGTCATAGATGGCCATTGAAGTCCATTTTTAGTTTCATTGTATCTTATTTAATGTTTTTGAGATATGAAATATGATGAATCGAATTTTAGAAATAGGTAAACCCTAGGTCGGAAGATCATGTAATGTCTGTGTTACGAAATCATGGTCGTGGATTGATGTGACTGCTAGGCCGACTTCAAGCTGATGATGCAGAATTGCATGCAGTACAATCGGCCAGATACTGTGTATTACCGTGAAGCAAAACGTTTACTCAACATTGGATTCAAGTTTTTGAGTCGGGTCGGTTTGCTTTTTCATATGCTCCACATTGTGCTATTAGCTGTGATACCAGCAAATACATGTAACAGTAGGTGTGTATTTTAGTAATGATATCATGAATAATTGAGAGAACAGCCATGACTTAATAGATGACGATTTTTCGACAACCCAGGTTTGTGTCTGACAGCAATTGATACAGTGATTCAGGAAAGGCATCATCTGAAATTTTTCCAACATTTTAAAGAGATGTTATGGGGACATTGGCAACCCTTTGAGTGGGTGAGTGCATGTCAGTTAAAGCCTGCCTTTTTGATGTAAATATTGTGTAATTGTTTAAATCTATATCACAGACGTTTATTCTAGAAAGAAAGCTTTTACTACTTATTACTGCAATAAACTAACAGACCAATTTTATTACTGCATAACACTATGCTGGCGCAGTATATGTTGTCGTTGTGTGTCCATCTATTTCAGAAACGGTGCAAGATAGGGACATAGTTACTATAGAAGGCTAATAGGTACTTGTATTCACTCTATTGAATGGCAGTATTTCCGTTGACTCCTAACTACCACAAACCACCCCATTTTCCACCACTTTGTATTGCCTTTCACATCTTCTTTGTGGATGAAGATAGAGACTTCAGATTTGAGAGGTAGGTTGATCGTTGCAAGTCCTAATGTTGGGTCGCCATAGCACGTACTCTAGCTAATTGACTGAGTGACGTGTGAGAAGTATAGTGTTAGTGCATTGTACCCGAGTACCCGTAAATATGAACGTGGTGATTTGACAGGAACGTCTTCTTCAGATGAAGCGTAACCTGCCTTCGATGTCTGCACTGACGAGTCATGAGATGGGATTTGATGATGAAGCTGATATGGCTGCTGCTGCAGCTGCCACCAGTGATGCAAAGAGTAAGCAAGTAAAGCAGAAAGCGACAACAAAGAAGCAGAGGTGGACGATTTATGGCAGCTTGGTTGTCTACCGTGCCTTGGCTGTATTGCTACATGTCATGTGTACATGTACAGTTTGGTGCTTATGACAGCGTGGGTTGTGGACAGCTGATGTGTGCAGCGTATGTGCATATACTCTTGTGAGGTTGTAGTTGGAGACAGTCTACCTAGCGATGTCCGGTCTGTCCCATCGCTACCTCTTTTTACGAACAGGCTGAAAATGTACTTATTTTGCTGTTGCTATGACATTGTCTGATTATGGTAACATGACAGATTTGTCTGTCAATATTTACCATTTCCGTAATATATGTCGATTCAGTACATTATTGAGTTGAAAATGCAATTTCCACAGGCAATGTTTTGCTATGTCTTGCTAGAATTTAATAAAATTTGATCCGACCGTAGCGAAATATAATGGCACTTCTTGCCGTAAGTTTCTTATTAAAATATCATTCGAAAGAGATTCCTGTTTATGTTGTTTAGTGTATTTTTAGCCACACGTACAGATACACGTATGTAATATAATAATGTGTAGCTTGAGTCGGTTTGAAGCAATTCCTGACAAGTTGGCACCAGATGAAGTTTTAGAGCAAGCACAGAGTGCAGCAAAAGCAGCAGCAGATAAACTGTCTCTTTCTGCTCCTAACAGCAAGGTTTATGCTATCTGTTTTACTTAGTCAACAGCAGTTGTCGACATATGAATTCATAATCAAACTGCTTATACAAGTAAAGGGGAATATGCATGATTGATAAAAACTGGCTTATATTGTCGGCCGAGATAAATCTACCAACAAAAGCTGGCCGATTTTGTCGATCGTTTCATTGGCTGAATTTGATACATGGCCTAGATTGAAAAAATCATCACATCATGATTTGTTATTTAATAATTTTAATTGGTCTTCTAAAACAGCAACTGTTTAGCTGATCTGAATCAAATATATATATATATACAGTAGTGTAAAACACTATATTTTCACTGCATCTTAATTTTTTGAATTTCTTACATAGAAAATTCACTGCATTTTAATTTGGCATGTTTTCCAGGCATTGATATTCTATGCAGATAAAGTTATGGTTATGGGCAAATTTCAGAAATTTGCATGTATTTAACTTTGCGATTTTACTCAAATCGTGAAAATTTGTTGCACGTGAAATATAGGTGTTTTTGCAATATGGAGTTCTTAAACTGTTTAAAATCTGCAGCTACAAAGATTTGTGTTGTGTTGTGGCAGAAGTGCAGGTTATGTGTGTCAATGTGTAGCTTGCATGTTTGGTCAAGATAATTAATTTGCCTTTTTTTGAGTCATTTGCGTAATTTAAACTGTTTGTTTACTTATTTTTCTGTGCTTTCACTTCAGATTGGATTTTTGCGACGGTGCGAAGATGGCAGTACAAGTTTACAAATACTCAATCCAGAGAATAGTGGCATTGGTGAGTGAAAGATATCAACAGCTGTTGCTGAACTGAATGATTGACATACATTTTATAGTAATTTAGACTTCAGTGCACCAATTAGATTTATTTTATCTCATTTTCTGATAACAAATATGATACGGAGACTGCATAGGTAGCACCATTGAGAACTCTAACATCTTTTCCCTAATCCAAATGCACTAGTTGCTGTCAACATGGGGCATGCGGGCAGTAAAAACTATTTTAACAAAATGCTGTAGTTCTTAACTTGAGGTCGACCTGCATGATGGCCATAAAAGGTTTGTTTGGTTGTTTGTTTCTGGTAACAAATATGGAAACTGAGCTAACATTTAAGATGGGTCAATATGGCAGTGTGCAGTTTCTGTTCAGGATTTTCGTTGCTGTTGATTTTACAGCACTGAGCATCTATTACTACTTCAGTTTTTGCTTGACCCACTTTCTTTTGTGGAGTTGATCCAGATTAGGCAGGTTGTGCTTTGGACATAATCAGAGCAATCAGCAGTGTCGAAGTGGTTTTTTAGCGGAATATTGACTGACTGTTACAGATCTATCTGTGGCAGAGCAAAAGTGTGTTTTATTGATGATTAATATAGTCGTAATGACGATGGTGTCTGTGTATTTCTAGTGTCGGAGAAAGAGCGAGTTGTGAATCTTGGTGAAGTAATCGGCAAACTGCCAGTTGGTGCTGGTTCCCTTACCGGCTTGAAAGACGATCGTCGAAATAAAGTTAGTCCCGGTATGCAAACTTTGGCCATTATGAGTGTTAAAGGGTTGTTTTCTGTTGCCGTGGTGTTAAATAATGTTTGATGACTGCTTTAACAGTAATAACAAGTATGTCAGTGGGAACTGACCTCTATCCACACATGCCGATCCTACGTCCACAGGCCGTGCAATATTCCACGAACGGCGCATCTCTAGCGCGACACTTACGTCGGCGCATCTCTGTTAATGTTTACGTGCGGGTGGTCGTGGCCCGACGCTCGCCAATTTGTCCAATTTTGGGCTTCTGGGGGAGAGCAAGGTTCTCAAAAATTGGAGATTCCCTGCCTCTATGATCTCACCTGTATGCAGGTGATATTCTGTTGCTGACCTGAGAATATTACCGATGTACAGCTCAATAAAACATCTTGTGTTACTTATGTTACCTAATGGTGAGCATCTTGACGTCCACAATTAAATGTCAACAGAATGGAAGTCATTTGATTTGGCTCAGAGGCCATCTGTACCAAAGTCAAGAGCCCCTGAC
>Ga0209780_1005009_pt1 | contig 10366 bp, 7 predicted proteins | sample WorMetexBAHAMAS2_FD_187384 | JGI IMG/M metagenome (GOLD analysis project Ga0209780, IMG submission 187384) | Marine gutless worms symbiont microbial communities from Max Planck institute for Marine Microbiology, Germany - Inanidrilus exumae... | ecosystem: Host-associated > Annelida > Digestive... | reverse complement strand
GTACTTGGCTAGCAATCGTCTAATTGGTTAAACGAAGTAGGTTCTCTTTTTTAGTATTTTTAAGTACGTACGTGCCATATCGTCGTAAAAAGTTGACGTTTGCTATCTCATCTGCTGATGAGTTCTTGTAATACTTTCTAACTCCCATATCTCATGCAACACAGCAAGTATTGAATGATGATTATGTTAGGGAGCAAAAGATCCTCAGACCATTCATAGGAGCAAAAGTTCCCAGGTGCAAAAAGTCCCGGGACTGAATGGTTAAGAGAACTTTTGTTCTCAGGAACGAAAGTTCCTGTGTGCAGAACTATCATTCCCATGAGCAAAAGTGCATGGGAACAGTCTCGTTATCACACACAATGCATACCGAGTTGGTGGTCCAGCTATGTGCTGGTATGGTTTCATTCACTTAGAAAAAAGCTCAGCTATCACAGAGGTACCGTGTGATGCGCTACGACAGTTGACATTTGCACAGCTGTATGAAAAAAAATCACATTTGAAAAGGCATGCAATGCAATAGTGACATTAAAGATCACTCAACATCATCCAAATTGCAGCTACTTTATAGGCCATATATTACTTCCTACTGGTGGTCTGTAGTAGCAGCGATTCCATCTTGCACCATTTCTGAGATACTGCCACATTTACAGTGTGACTGCCTGTGACCTTGAGAAGTCCTTCACTTTCAAAAAGACAATAGAAATTCAAGCCAAGTGCACTTTCTGATTTATATGTAAACATATTGCTATTGCTGTGTTTCATGAGCTATGGGAGTTAGAAATTTTTCAAATAGCAAAAGTGACTTTCTTGGCCACTCAGGGTCATTAATATTGGTGCCATTTGATAGGTCAAATATGATTTCCTATTCTGATTGGCTGGTTGGTTGCTTGGTTGGTTGGTTCATTGGTTAATTGATTGGTTGATTGATTTGATTACTCTAGCTTCAGCCGTTCCAGAGATATGATTCTGGCCCCAAGCATGACTCTCCCCAACCATGCCCCTTTTATGTATGTTTTGCCATCCGTGGGTTAGGTAGTACTCTGACTGGTGGTAGTCAGACAGACAGATGGACAGACAGTTGGACACATGACCACACATATACCATGCTAGCACAACATTCCACAGTAAAAACCGTACATGCTCAGGTAAATAAACTTCTGACTTTTGTGAAAATGAATCATTTTGGTGAATGAATCAAAATCAATTTGATTTGGGTCATGAGTCAAACAGCACACGTGATGAATGTTTGCTTCACGTTGCAGTGAGGGAGAGCTGAGGTTCAGATGGATGAGTCTGGCAGTGCAGTTGGTGGTGGTATTACTGTGAGAGAGTCAGGCCAGCATCTGCAGTGGGTCAAGTGCGTGGTTGTTGGAGACACTGGTGTCGGCAAAACTCGTCTCATCTGTTCACTTGCCTGTAAACGCAAATATTCACTCACAGAACTGATGCAAACACATGTACCAACAGTGTGGGCAATTGATCAGTACCGCAAGAACTCTGAGGTACTGTATGGTACATTTCCCATCTATATATAAAGTTGCCGCGTCTGTGTGTGTGTCTGTGTTCCGGATTTCGCAAAAACGTGCGGACCGATTTCCATGAAACTTTTCATGGTTCATTGGAGTCATAGGCAGACGTGAACGAAAAAACATCTGGAAAATTTCGACCTTTAATGTGCAAAAATTGGGAACACAGTGCAAAATGGCCCACTTTGAGAAAGTCCACAGGCCACGAACACTTGACTGTGCAATGGCCTTGCACGCACGCCTGCAAGCTTCGTACAAGCCAATCACACGCTGACCTGGGGGCAGGGCCCGTAGCCTTCGATGCGGGACCATCTCAAATGCTACCGAGGTGCTGAGTGCTGAACGCCGAAGGCGCGAGAACAGTGTGGGTAAACGCTAGTTTTTTTATAGTACCGTACCATTAATAGTTTGTTTATTTCATTACAGACATTTGCTGAGGTAATGGTTTATAATTGTGTTAATTACAGTTGATGGATTTGTTCATAGTGTTTTTGGATTATTGTTGACATTTTGATCTGAAGAGTGACTTGGAGTGTGTTGTGATTGGATCCCTCCTTTCCAAGATAGTCTGACTCCAAGATGCATTCTCAAAAATATGGGATGTTATGCAGTATATGTTTGAAGTTTGTCATGTAGATTGTGTCTTTTATACAATCCATGACATTAGGCATCAGTACATCACTGGCATTTGAGTGTGGTTAGACAGTCACTGAATTACTTCAGCGAAATCAGCTGAAAAATAAATGTTCCAGCAGTTTGAGTCTGCTAGTCTTAGGTTCCATTTTCCCCATGAGACTCCAAATTCCCCCATTGGCTGTTAAACCAGTGCTTGTTTACATATATGCATATGTATATAATATACACACAGCACTTGCTGACGGCAGCTAGTGCATTTGGATTACGGAGAAGATGCTAGAGTTCTCCTCATTGGTATTACCTACACCATCTCCATGCCACGTGTATGTATCTGTACACATGAAGTTATTCATAATGTTGATGATGAAAGGTGTTGAATGAATCGTGGCGTACTGTTGATGGCATACATGTGTCTCTTCGCCTGTGGGACACTTTTGGAGATCACGATAAAGATCGACGATTTGCATATGGCAGGTTGCTATTTGGCGTCTTTTATATGTAGTTAGATCATGTTTATATTTGGGATGTTAAACTCGGTTTGTTTTAATATTCGAAGCTCTGATTGTAGAATTCAAAACTCGACTCAGTATTCGTTGACTTCTTACATAGACTGAGAACTGGGCCTACAGGTTAGCGTGGTAGACGACCGATGGACAGCAGTGTACTGGCGGGTATAACACGTACAGGTACATGGAGTCGGGGAAGGGCGAAAGTGACTGGCAAACCGTGGAGGGAGTCACAGGACCTGCCCATGTGGCCCAGTGGTCATAGCCAGGGTTCCCACGCATCCTTGAAAGTCCTTGAAAGTACTTGAATTTTTTTCTCCTAAATTCAAGGCCTTGAAAGTACTTGAAAAAAGGACAGGTGCTTGAAAGTCCTTAAATTTCTTTACACAGGTCCTTGAAAGTCCTTGAATTCACCATGACGTCAAACATTGCAATCACCAAATTCATTAAACAACATTGTGTACATACCGTAAATAGTTTGTAACTGAACATTGTTGTTGTCAAGTTTCTTGTCTACATGGACTTTCAGTCTGCTAGGTGTGTTGCCTGAATCAACATTTGCTAAGTAATATCATGTTTTCTTACCTTATTACTGTACCATCGTCACATAAATAAAATTAAATATTGCTGTTCTACTGCTCATGCTGTAAACTTCCATGGAGAATTGGTCCTTGAAAATGAAATTGGAGGGTCCTTGAAAGTCGTTGAAAAGTCCTTGAATTTCAATATCAAAAGATAGTGGGAACCCTGCATAGCACTCAGGTGCCATGTACAGTAGAGAGTGATGCGCTGAGTGGCCGGGGTTCAAACCTCAGCCCAGGTGCGTCCGTCTTACCCATATCTGCGTATGTGTCACAGGTTTGGCAGGTTACTGTGTTGCGTGGTGGCGCTGTGGTATGGCATTGGACTTGCAGTTGACAGGTCACGCATTGAATTTCCAGCCAGTCTGCTTTCGTGTAACTTAGGTCAACTCAGTTTTGCATCCCTCCGTGGTCACTAAATCGAGTACCTGCTTTGTCTGGGGGTTAACGGCGGAACTTTCACCTCTGCCGGGTGGCAAGTAACACTGTGTGATCCCATGTGGCATGTGAGTTTCCCATAGCGGTGAGGCTAAGTTGTTGCTAACTCAGCCTAACTGCTATACACTGTTTACTTTAATTTACTTTACTTTACTTTACTTACTTTACTCACAGTGGTCTGTTGGCAGCACCTGGCATTAGGTCAGTGGAATCTGGTGAATTGTCGCATTGGCTCAGCGTCAAGAGCACCGTAGTAATATGCACTAGTCACTAGTTGGTGATGTGGTACAGTCTGGTGGTAGCCGTGTGATGGCTGCTGTTACAGGGCCGACCTCGTGCTAATCTGTTTCTCTGTTGTTCATCCACGCTCGCTGCGCAGTATACATCGACACTGGTTCCCAGAAGCTCAGCATTTCTGCCCCGGCGTGCCAGTGGTCATCTGTGGATGCCAGGTCGACCTGCGACATATGTACAACGATCCCATATTTGTTGCACTTGACAAAGGACCGTTCTTCAGGTATCCAATATTGCTGCTTAGTGTAATGTGTTCAGATGTGTGAGACGCTCAGGTTGTATAGAGTATGATGCAATAAAACAGGCCATTGCCTGGGTGAAAGGTGCCACTGCCCACTGTAATGTTGCCCCTAACTTTGCCAATACTGACTGATTTTCACTTTGAGACTTGGTAGCAAATTGCAATAAAGTCATCATTGAAGATACCGCCACACCTGAGATATGATGCTACACTACCTTGCGAAATGTCTGACTAACACTGGCCATTGACGCAGTTTTTTGCACCACCCTGCAGTGAATGAGATCTTTGCTCATATCAGCACAGGTCGGTCATTTTAGCCACTACAGGTGTTTTACCTGATCATTATGAAACTACTGTAACTATATGAAATTAGCCAGTCAAACAAAACACTGTTAGTAGGTAGTAGCAGTAGCAGCATGGTGTAATTATTCCCCTGAAGGTGAATATTGGAAATACTCTACGGGGCAAAAGAATGGCGTTGATGCGTTCGGCTATAATTGCGCCAAAAATGAACCGATTCGGATGAAATATGGAACAGTGTGAGCTAAATGTTGGGTGCTGGCTCTGGCAGATTTTGGGCACGATCTGCACAGTAGCCACAGTTTCAGAGGCAGCCGAAATTTTGTTGCTTTGTCCAACTTTGTTAAGTATTGGTAATCACATAGCTATTATTAGGCCACATCGCCTACATGCAGTGCATAAGATGCGGCCTGTTGCTACAGATGATGCACGTAGTGTGGTCTGTGTGTCTGTCTGTGTGTTGATCACACGGATGTAAAGCACAAACACGGCTGAACCGATCGAGATGCTGTTTGGAGGCAGACTCATGTGGACCAGAATAACTATGTATTAGATGGGGTCGAGATTACTTTACGGAAAGGGGCATTTTGGGGTAGTTAGAACAACTGGCTGAGGAAAACTGAGGGAGCCAGCTAACTTTGGTTGACCTAGAACACAATTATTGAAGTAAACTTGCATTATAGTCAAATATGTAACGCGTCACTAAAATAATTAACTTGCTTGCAAGTTGCTGTGCAAACAGACCCAACCATTTTTCACGTTGATGAGCAACAGCAGCTTGTATAACTAGTCTGCAGTTAAGTGGCTATGTTTTTAAGTGCTACGTGTGTGTGTGGGATATTTCAGAGAGATATTGCCTGAAGACATACTGTTGCCCGAGGCCGGCCGAAATGTTGCCACGAAAATCGGCGCCCGGTATTACGAGACGAGCGTTCTGGAGGAGTTTGGTCTGGAGCATGTCTTCATGAATGTGATGCGTGCAGCTCTTGTCGGACGTCGCAGTCGTCATTTCTACTTGGCTGTAGGACCACTGAAGAACGTCGAACCGCCAGAGCTGCAGGAGCCACATCTAGTACCGCGGCCGACAATGCCGACAGTTCTCAGGTCACAGTTGGCAGTTAATGCCGATTTCTCGTCGTTAATTGGCAACTCGGCATTTGTCGATGTCGTTTTTGACATCCATGGTGTTCTGATTGGAGCTCATGCTGCCTGTCTGGCAATATCGTCAGCAGTATTCTGTGATCTGTTGAGTATCGTTGTACTTGGCCAAGACGCGTCCAGCACCATTAAGTGCTGTAGTAACGGCAAAGATAAAGACGTGAATGGTGCTGATCACATAGAAACACCTCCGTGTCATAACTGTGTTCACTTAGACCACCCCGTTTTCAAGTCGTTCATTTGCCCGATTCTGACCAGCGATGGTCTTTTAGTGCCTGCTAAGGTGACTGTTAGTGACACTGTGTCTTTGTTGGCTTTTCGTGTCGTGTTGCACTTTGTGTATGCTGGCACTTTACCACCACTATTGGCACACTGGTGTCCTGATGTATACCACCTGGCTGAGATGCTTGATATGCCAAGTCTTGTGCAAGCCGTTGCAAACATTTCCACCGACCAAGACTTTCTAAACGTCGAGATTCACCGAGACATCTGCAAGGAGCGATGTTCTCGAATCAGATGCAGTCTACTCCAGGACGGATTGTTCTCAGGTATGTGTTTGGACTATACAATAGTAACAACAACTGTTTTACGGCCATTATACGGTTGGTTCAGCCTCTGTTCACAGGCACACTGGTGAAGAATTGAAGGATTTGTTGGAGCAAAGTTTCACTGCCAATGGCAACTACTAGCAAAAGGAAAGGAAAGGAAGCGTATTTATATAGCGCCTTTTATATACTATGTATATCTCAAAGTGCTCAGGCATGGATCACACAGTTTTACCTGCAAATGCACCTTACCAGCTTTTTCTTCGTAAGCGTTTACCAGATGGCGCCACCCCTAACTGAGGTAAGAGACAACCAATTGCAGCTTACTACTCATCAATCGACCCCGAAGGGATGAAAGGCTGAGTTGGCCTGGTTGGTTGACCTATATCGGACAGTTTACTCACATAAGTGGTCACCCGTCAGCTACAGGTCGAGCGCAGGACAGGGAAAGTTCGCCGGCCAAAGACCGACGTTCTACTACTGTGCCATGCAACCAACCACATTCGGATTAGGGAGAAGACATTACACTGTTAACTACTAGTCCCTGCCTCCGTACCGTGATGTTTGATTTGGAATAGAACATTAGTTTATTGCTGTGTGGATGTGTTTGTCTGTGTCTGTCTGGCGGTCTATTAGCAGGACTTCTCCAAAGTTTTTAAAATGTATTTTTGTGAAATTTTATGAAGGTGTTTACATTATTGCTGGAAAGAGTCAATTACGTTTTGTGTATGGTTCACAAGACTAAGGGTTCTGCACCCTCTTGATTTTGCTGCTGCAACGAGCAGAGTTGAAACAACTGAAGTTATATGAGCAATATAGGTATCCTTTCTAGGGCTTGTTAAGTTGTATGGGAATATGAATATTATCATTTAAAATTGACTTTTAGAGGTCATAGGCATCCAGCAGTTTTAAATTTCGTTGGGATATTAGGTGACTTGTTGATTTGTATAAAAATAGCTTAGTTGATTGTGCTCGTGTTTGGAATGGAGGCTTTGCTTGCCTGGGATTACAGAGTGTTTATGAGGATTTTGGTTTTTTCACCAAAATAAAGGCTGCTTCCCTTTGTTGCCGTCCTTAAAACTTGGTGGAACTACGTCATTTTTCAGCGTTTTTCACCATACATAAGTGTCACTGTCAGTGGAACCATTGAAGTATGTTGATAACATGATAACCCCAAGCTGTAGTGTGATCAATGTTGTGGATATTTTTTCAGTTTTAGTTCCGTTACCAGTCTAAATTTTTATTTTTTTTGGTTTCCGCTATTATTATCGTTAATGTAATTAAATTCTATCCGTTAATTGAATGAATCCATTTCCATTACCGTTAATGTAATTTAACTACCGTCTGCATAATAGCCAGTATAATGCAAGTGAACTGCACCCAAGCAGTTCGGCCAAAACTGAAAGTCTTATGATGTATGCCTACATATATACTGTATATATGTAGTCGTGCGTCAGTCTATGTCGTGTACTACACGGCATCTCGTTGTACAGTGTCGGAGACAGTTTTACAATGAAAACTTAAATAATATTTATTCAGTTTCAGTTGCTAATTTTTTTTGTTTCGTTCTCATTTTTAAAATTTTTTCCCGTTTTTGTTATCATTATCGTTAACGGAATTAAATTCTATCCGTTGACGGAATGAATCCGTTTCCGTTACCGTTAACTTAAATCACACTGCCAAGCCGATGATGGTTGGTGACTACTGGCATTGGAGAGCCACTGCAAAGGGAGCAACACCCTTTCCATCAGAGTCCGGTACTGGATGAGGAAGGGATAAGGCCAGGCCACTGGTTAGGGTTAGTGCTTTGTGTTTCCTTCAGTACTTTCACGTTGATGTTCAGATGGTAGAAAGGACATCGGGCCCGTATGAAAATATTATTCTGTTAATCCACAAAGGTTCTGTTTTGGAACTGGTGAAGCAGGAGGACTCGACAGGATACTGGCTGATTCAGGTTCGCCTGGACAAACGGGTGTTAGCAGGAAGTAGTGGTGTTAGTTTGATGGTACCTGATAGGCGTGTTTGGTTTTGTTGATGTAGACGTAGTGTTTGAGGTGGATGATGGGACAGTCCGTGCACACCGAGCTCTGCTCACGTGTCGGTCCGACATGATGGCTAGCATGTTCACTAACGACTTCCTAGAGAAATCCGCTAAACTGGTAATTGTAGTATTTGTAGTGTTTGTTCACGCTACACGGTAGCTTCAGAGAAAATCAGGCCGTTGGTCACTGTCCATCCAGAAGGTGTCACTTATTTCACGGGATACCCATACTATAAGTTCTTCCACCGTCTGACTAAATCTTGATGTGTTGCTGACCATAGCCGTTGCGGGAGTTCATCGGATTCATCCGATGAATGCAGACTGAGCGCCAACCCTCAAAACAACCCAACTCACTTGTCTGTGAGTCTGCATGTTGGCTGCTGTCATGCCCAAAGTGGACCCGGGGCAGTCCCCCTCGTCCGTTGTCCCTTCACTTCCCTACCTCTTACTCTGTCTTTTAGTATCTTTTACTTTTTCCTATTTACCTTTCTTACTTGTTTTATCTATTTTCTTGCTTTTTCATCCCTTCCATTCTACTAGAATAGTCCCACACCATTTCTAGGCCGGATGTCATAGGAGAAGTGTGTTGATTTTATGTTATAGATATTTTTAAAATTAAGGATGCATGCTTGTTTTTGTAGTATTTGATTTAGTTTTGTTTTGTGGTGTGATAGTTGTCTCCTCTTGCTGTAGGCGCTAGCATAATAATTTAAATGATCCTCTCAATCCCTTTCCTTTATTGGGTGGTTGCTGAACAAAACGTCGGCCAGGGTTGAGGTTAATATATCGCTGACCTTCCTTTACTGGGTAGGGATAGCTTTCCACCCCTGACCTTTCGTCTTTGATATGGTCCATCTTAATGACCGTTTTTGAGGTTAGCCCATTGAGGTTTTTGAGGTTAGCCCTGTCCCATTGGCTCTCTTACTCTCACTGTTCTTGAACAATGAACAGTGGTATTTTTTGTGGCCAGATTTCCTTCATGTCACCCAACCAACGGTGTCAAAGCACTGAAGTAAACAGTAGGTATCACACTTTGCTGCACTGTGCAATCCCACCACCTCTTTCGCGGCCAATAGACTGCATCTCCTGCACCCCAAAATTTTCCGAAAACTATTTGCACTTGCCTGACATACTGAACGATTTCATCTGCTGCATGACGTTATTGGTGATTGAATGATTGCTGTTGCAGCGAACAGCTAAGAGTGAAGATTGCCAATGCTTTTGAATGGCCTGGACAACCACCATAAATTGCCCCTTCCTTATGGGGGATCTGCACCCCATCTACTACGTGGTTCCATGGGCCCACCCCAGTCTTCGTCCAAAACGGCATGTCGATCGGTTCAGCCATTTTTGCACATGCACCGTTGAGTGTCCCATTAGTTTGTAATGGGCCGCTGTGTTTTCCTCCAAAAATTGCCCTTCCTTTTGAGGGGTCGGGTCCCCAATCTAATGCATGGTACCTAGGGCCCACCCGAGTCATTAAGTCAAACGGCATCTTAATCAGTTCCGCCGTCTTTGTATGGGTCCCAAATGCTGTGCTGTACAATGCATTGTCAGTGGGGAAGAAAACCCCAAAAATTGCCCCTTTCCCTTGGGATTACGTCAGCCCGCGGGAGGAGCACCGAGCCATAGCAATAGGCAATATGCAAAAAATGGTAAAGATTTGCACGTGTGGTTCAGAAGATATGCTCGCTGACAGACACACAGACAGACAGACACACCCACAGACGTGCTCATTACAGTACTTCATCACCTCTTTTGCGGGCAAAGTAACAAGATAACAAGAACTCATCAGGAGATGAGATAGCAAACGTCAACTTTTTACGACGATATGACACGTACGTACTTCAAAATACTAAAAAAGAGAACCTACTTCGTTTAACCAATTAGACGATAGCCAGCCAAGTACTGCGCATTCAGTCTTGAGTTTATGAATATGCTACAGTCCACCTTGCTGTTATAGAATATTTATGCCGTGGGAGTCGCGCGGTCCCTCTGCAGACGTTTACTAGCTAGTAGATAGTAATCGTAAATTGCCCATAGTTATGGCTTTGTCAACCACTTTTAGGCAATGCGCCCCGGACACTACCAAATTCGGTA
>Ga0209780_1005008_pt1 | contig 10366 bp, 8 predicted proteins | sample WorMetexBAHAMAS2_FD_187384 | JGI IMG/M metagenome (GOLD analysis project Ga0209780, IMG submission 187384) | Marine gutless worms symbiont microbial communities from Max Planck institute for Marine Microbiology, Germany - Inanidrilus exumae... | ecosystem: Host-associated > Annelida > Digestive... | reverse complement strand
GGCTTCGGTGAATTCGGTGAAAAGAGGATTCAAGTCGACTCGTCACATGTCCAACTCGTCACACGGTGATGTCGTCACACTATTCGTCATTCGGGCAACTCGTCACCGGCAACTCGGCGTACTTCTATCATAAAAGTTAACGTCTAAGTCTCTGGTGCTCGACCACACAACGCAGTGCAGTCGTGCGGTCAATGGTCTGCTTTTAGTATAACCTATTAGAACTGCAGGCAGGATTATAGAAACCGTGCATGTGCAGTGCAACACATTGTATGTATTAGGGATCTACCGGATTCTGTTTTTTTGGAATATGACCGGAACTGGATTGTGCCGGATATCATACCGGAGCAGAACCGGATAGTGTGATGTACAATATTTTCATTATACTAAATTTCTGTCCTAATGGTGTGACAACATGCAAATATAAATTTGCATGTATATCATTACATATATACATGTTACTACATATACAAATACACATGTAGTGTTTATTTAGTTTAGTGAAGTAAGTAATGACAGTTAGTTTTAGTTTTCTGCTGGAGCCGGAACCAGATGTTGAAAAACGGCCGGATATCCATCCTACCATAAACGGATATTCGGTACATCTCTAGCATCTATAACCCAACATTAAGAGCAGCAGATTTCATGATAAGATGCCTGGTAGCTGAAAAGAGTCTCTGTGATGGTACTGAAGTTGCTGGTATGCTAAGAAAGTGGCGGGCGACAGCATTGGTCACCGGATACACTGATTAGTTGTCGCATTACCAATACAGTATGTTGACGGCTGAACTAGAGGCCTGCACGGGTTCAGGGTATGCGGGGCTCACGGGGTTCCCGCGGAGGTGGGTATAACACTTATGGGGAGCCACGGTGTCAAACGAAAGTGACTGGCAAACCGTGGGAAAGGAGGGAGCCGCAGTAAAATGCCTATTGTGTTGTGTGCTGTGATGTTTGCAATTTGTGCTCGGGTGTTCTAAGAACCTGATGCTACTTTAGTTAAAAATGGTAAAATATTGATGGTGGACGGGGCTTAAAAAGGACACTCTCGGACGACATTGTAGTACACTTGCAGTATTTTTTACTGTTGTAGATTGTTTGAAAATGGACGAAAATGGGGGAAACCAAGGTAGGATATTTCCACATCATTTAATCTGTACAGTTTTTGTTCTATATGGACATCAAATGCTGCTTTCTCATCATCTCTGTCATGTATCTATGCTCAGCAAAGCAGAATAACATTTTTGGCTATCCACATTATATTGTGAACTGGCATTGGATAGCTGGTGGGTGTAATCCCCCATCACTGGTGATGATGATGAAATGATGAGGCCAGGCCATTGGTTTGGGTCAGTGCATCATGTTTCCTTCAGAGCTTTGACACTGTCAGTTTGCAGGGCATTTTAAAGAGAACCTTACTGATGAGAATTAGATGAAAGTAATGTCAGCTACAAAAACTATACAAATACAGTGGGCCATATAGCGATATGAATTGAGCCACAAAGGACCGATTTTTGCTTAAATATACTTCTTTACCGCAAAGTCGGACAGAATTCAATTTCCTATTATTAAAGAACATTTTATTTTAACTGACTATTTCGAAATTACTCGCAATCCAAGAGACTAAAATTACTGAATTTTTCCGATCGTTTTTTTTCACGGACCGTTCAGACTAATACTGATAAGAAAACTTCTTGCAGCAGCCTGAAAAATAGCATAGTACCGGTAATTAGAATTTTATCCTGCTAGCCTGTGGTCACTGTGATAAACCAGTTTGTTGCCAAATGCTAAATTAGTCTGTTGCCAGATATTGGCACAGAATATGGCAGTATTCATATATTTTATGTATATTATGCTCACTTTGTTGTTTCAAGATTTTTTTGCTATTTCATGGGCATAAATTTTTATATTTTTGCATCACGCTAAAAACCTTGATCAACAAGAAATATTGGGTTGATTATGTTGGTTTTTATTGATTATATTCCGTAATGAATTTATCATGTTATAGCATTGTTGATGCTGATACATGAGAGATACAGTGAGCACAAGTTAACAGTGAAGATCACCATTGTTAGACAGAAGGAAGAAACTTGTGTGTGTTCAGATCATCGATGTAATTGTTTGTAATTTACTGTCATCTGTCAACAATTTTGAGGTGATGCAGTTGTGAAATGTTGAGCAGTTTTGTTCAGTTAGTAAATGAAGACTGATTGTCCAGACACAGACTGTCTGCATGAGAATGAAGACTGATTGTCCAGACACAGACTGTCTGCATGAGAATGAATGACTGACTGGCTGGATGCAGGCATGAAGCGTGAATATGAAGGCAATGAATGGGGAGACGCAAAACGTCAGCGTGGCACTGGGCCGTTTGTCGAAATCCGTATTCTGCTGCCAAGCAAAGTAAAATTTGTTGTTGTTGTCATTTTGTGCTATATTTTTAGGTCGATTCCTCAAAGTCGACTTAATAAAGTGAGCCTCAAATGCCCGTCCATCCGTCCACAAAAAGTTTCTTGGATTTCAGTGACATTTGGTATTTAGGTAGCGGTCGACGAGTGATGCATGACAGTAGTGATGCGAAAACCGGATTTTTTTCACAACCGATTATCGGTTTGCCGAAACCGGTGTCTTACCGGTAATCGAAACGTCATTATTATTTGAAACTATAGATGAACGCCGCACAGGCCAGGCCTATGCAGTCCCATGTGTTAACGTTACGTGATGAACTACATTGCCTATTTTTCGTAATTATGCTGAAAGATGACCTATAGCCGACACGAAAACATGTGCTAGTAGGTATTTTGTCGTCATTACCATCAACTGTACTAGTTTTACAGATTTACTTTTTTCATAAAAAAATAAACAATCATGGCTACCGCCTAGTAGGATAGAATATATAAATACGGCTACCGCCCCAATGCATTACACGGTAAAGTACGCACATGCCGTCAATCACATAACGTATCGTGCCGTCTACTTTGACGTTTGTAACACAATAAGATCCGACAAAGCAGAAATTATTTATTCGTTCGTGTTTTTTTGTTATTTTACTAGCATCCTAAACACCTAAACAAAAAGAAATTTCGCGTTAACTCAACTCAACTCAAAAAAAAAGAAATTTCGTGTTAACTAGGCCTATATGCACAGTCCTTAATTCAGTGTCCATAATAGATGCCTAGAGAGGTCAGGCCTAATTTGTCAAACGTACAGACAGTCACTTATTACGATGGAGAAAGACTAGGCTTTCGACACGTTCCGGTAACAAACGCGATCGTCGCTTGGCAACCAGTTGCAGAGAACAGATGCTCCGAGGCTGCCGACGACGCTGGGATGACAAGGTAGCGACGAGCGACGGCGGCGCAGTTCGGATAGACGTCTGCGTGGTCCCTCCACCAACTCAGCAAGTCGCAGTCAAGCTCCGACACTGCACCAAGGTAACGGTCGAACTCTGCTGTCGGAGACGCTTGCGTCGTGTCAGCACGTCGTGCCAAGAAACTCATCGTTGCCGCTCTCTCGTCCTGTTTCGCGCGTTTCGTCGGCGGCTCTGCGACTTACCGTCCTTTTCCACTTCGTTGCCGTCGCCGACAGTGCCTTCCACGTTGCTGACGAGCGCTCGCACATTGTCGTAGGCGGCTGCATGGATGTTGTCTGGAAAGTCCGCCATGGCTTTCATGGCAGGGTCCAGGACGGTGGCGACGACGAACGGATGGTTGGCGGTGGACAGTGACGTCATGGCGAAACGATCGCGCAACGAATCTGTCACGTTTTTCTTGAACGTTGCGACTGCGGCAGAGTCACCATCTTTCTCCTGGAGATCAGCCTTTACGAAGCTCCATAGAGTTGGATAAACTGCAGAGGCGGACGGTTGATCACCGGTGCTGTACAGTGACGTCATCACTTGCAGTGGCTGCAGCAATGGCAACAGGTCGCTCATTAGGGCCCAGTACTCCTCACGCATGTCGAGCGTCTTCGCGTCAGCCTGCTTAGTGACGCTCCTGTCGGACAAGACTGCAGTGACTGGCTAGCGCAGCTCTACGAGGCGCTGGAACATGTCGAAGACGCTGTTCCAGCATGTCTTGACATACTGGATCAATTTGACGGTCTGCTTGTCTGGCGCCATCTGGGTCTGCCGCTTCGCGAGTTCTCCGCTAGCCATAGGGCTATGAGAGAAATGGCCCACGAGTCTGGCAGCAGCACCGACGCACTTGGAGATGGCAGTGTTAGAGACCTAAACGCAGCCATTTTGGTAGTCTATAGTATATGTACGTAACCCCAAAGCAAAGTTACGCATATAGGCTGAATGGATCTATGGGCGTAGGTAACTACTGGCCTCGTTAGGCTGATGGCTCACGTGAAGTTCTGTAACTCCTTACCCACCAAAAGGCATTATGCAGGTAAAAGATAAATGTAAAACATATGCCTGTATTCAGGCCTATAAAAACATTGTAATTTGTAACACAAATCAAATGGACATATGGATCTATGGGCGTAGGTAACTAGCTGACGGCTCAAGGGGTGGCGACTCATATGATATTTAAATAAGTCTGTAACTTTCTTTCTTCACACAACAAAAGACTACCCTCTTCTCTTATAATGCGCGATATGGAAGATGATAGAACACAACTATGCAGGTAAAAGATAAATGTGAAACATAATATATACAAAAAACATCGACACGGCGAGAGAATTGGAAGCCATCTCAAAGGCTCGTCAAGGCATCACCTAGCTTCTCGTGCGACGAAGCGGAAACTGATCATTTCGTTCTAATCGTAATTTGTATTTTGTAACATAAATAAAATGGACATGGATATATGGGCGTAGGTAACTAGCTGACGGCTCACAGGGGTGGCGACTGACGGGACTAGGCCTATTCGAAGATGTATTCCGTACACAGAGCATTGGTAGAATAATAATAAATGGAGCTGAAAATTGGTAATAGGCCTACAAATATTGTTTTCCACTCCACTTAAACGTTTCCGTTCACTGACCGCAGCCTATATAGACGCGCATGGGCATAAATGAATAGGCCCGTAACAGTGCGAAGCATACGAATGAGGTAGAAAATATGCACGTTAATTTAACAATTAAACACATTAACTGGCAACACTGACCTTGTCAATGCCCATGGCGGACATCACGCACAGGTGAATCTTATGGGCCGAGCAGTCGATGACGTCGACCCATCCGTTTCTCGATCCGCACTCGCGCATGTTTGCCGCTCCGTCATGGACAACAGAGACAACCTTCTGTGACAACTCCCACTCGGTACTCATCTCCGCCAGCCGTGCTGTTATGTTGTCCTGCGTGTGCCGTTCGTCCATGTGTGCGTTAGCCAGCGTCGGCGACCGCATCATCCACGACGGAGTGATGTTCGTCGCGGTGAAAGATATGTACGGATTGTTCGACAGGCTCGTCCAGATATCAGTTGTGACGGCAACTGCAGCGGCGTCGGACTTCATCTCGTCATGCAGCTCTTGCCGTCTCTTGGCTGCCAGCGTGTCCAGACGAGCTGTCATGGTTTTCCGACACGGTGGCTTGTAGACTGGCTCCAAAAAGGCCAGCAGAGCGCGGAACTCAGTGGCTTCGACAAGCGACACTGGCAGCATATTGCCGACTAGCAGGTCGCCGATGAGTCACGTTATTTTTTCCTGCCGCGACTCAAGGCAGGAACGCTGCGGTCCTGCGCCAAAGGTGCTTAGTTGTGGCTGACTTGGTGACGAACTTGACTGGACTGCGTCCGGATGGACAGCCCGCACATGAGCCATAAGCCCAGTTGTCGAGCCGCCGTTACACTCTAACGATTTACTGCACAATTTACATTTCGCTTTGCCGGCGACGGCTCTTTCGAAATACTGCCAAACGCCAGATTCATTAATACGTTTCGCCATCGCGAGATCGTGATGCAGACTACGACGAGTGTGGATTGATGGCTCATTTATACAAATGGAGACAGCGGTATATCTGTTTAATCATTGGCTCTACTGTGCCAGGCTCCCAGCCTCCACTCGTTCATGCGCGGAGCAGAAAATGCTGGCGAACTACTATCAAAGGAACGGCCGTATAGGCGAAGCTTTAATTGTCTACGGCCACTCGTTTGATATTAGCTCACCATGAATGGTGCGACTTGTTTGAGCAGAAATGATCGCGAGCTATCATAAATGCGTGGCCGTCGACAAAGCTTCGTTATCAAAGGCTATCGCGGTGGTTTGAGCAGAAATGCCTTTGACAACGAAGCTTTGTCAACGGCCATGCGTTTGATGGTAGCTCACTAGCTACCACCACCTGCGGCCTGCGTTAAATAATGTCAACGGTAGGACTATGTAGCGTGTTAATTACGTATAAGCAAACAACAACAAGTCTTTGAATCTGAATTTTAATGACAAGTTCGCACGTGGGATCTGCATTGTTAGTACGACAGGAGATGGAGCACTGCAAAGGTTTTTTCTCTAAAAAGTAGACGTCACGTTACGTTATGTGACTGACGGTATGTGCTTACTTTATTGTGTAATGGTTATGTGCGGCAGCCATGATTGTTTATTTTGTGATACATGAATCAATGAACAACAAAAACGTAGCATAGTAAAAACAAAAATCAATAACCGGTTTTGAATTTTTCAAACCGATTATCGGTTTTTAAAGCGATTACTGGTAAACCGATTACCGTTTCACAACACTACATGACAGTATGCGGTATGACCCGATCCAAGGTCAAGGTCATGAGCCCCTGAAAGTTGGAAATTCGGTTATCTATCTCCTCCCTCATGTATAATGCCGGCTGGCAAATGATCATTGATTCTTAAATTAGGAGGCAATACGTAAAGCGTATTGGGGCCGGATTTTGGATTTTTGTCCTAGTTTTTGTGTCTTTGAAGTTGGCAGCAAGTAGGAATCGACCGTCAGTCCCATATGGGGCTATTTTGTTTACTTTACCACATCTTTGCTCACACATTGCAGTTCTCTGCGTCTGTGTACAAACATTTGGAAATGCAGTTGTAATGATAACTTCACACCTTTAATGTTGTTCTCTTTTAGCAGTTTTTGCTGTTGGAGAGGTCTGTGCAAAGGTCTGTGAGTTTGTGGATAACGAAATGGTGAGGTCGTGTGGGTAATAATTTGCCTGCTCAGCATCAATGTGTTGCATTCCCTTTACTGCTTTGATTGAGAACAGATAGGTTCTCTAGCCTTTAGTAACCCACTGCAGTTATACCCAAAGTTTGTATTGGGGGCTCTGACCCAACCTGAAGTAACTCAGGCCAGTTTAACGAACATGTATGTGATGGACTAATAGCTTCTAGTTATTAAGCCATTCTAATTTCGTTCGCTTTGATAATAAGATAATAAGAATAACCTGCACAAGTTTAAAGTTTAATCATCAACCTCAAACTGAATGTGTGTAAGCAGTTCTGTTTTAGCAACTGCTAACTGAGCAGATATGTGTTATTGGGATTTCCCAGTTTACTATTGTTCTTAGGCCTTTCTAAAAATACTTGGATTGATTTGATTTGTGGCTTATATCACTACTTCTGAATACTGCGGTGAAAGTGCATTCACTGTGTCCCAAAAAAACTGTTTTGGTGACTTTTGACTTTACATTTTTTTGCAGTGGCAGCACCAAATGTGGCAAAGCAGTGCTCGTTGCTAGACTAGCCGTTGACAGATCGACTAAACATTTGTACATTTATGTCGGCACTGGGTGGGTTGGCATCCATTTACTCTCATCGCTGTAGCAAATGCAACAGCCCACACACCAAGGGCCAATGTACCAATCAAGCAAGAAGAAAGAAGAAGGCAATTTTGACACCAGCTTGTTAACGCTATGACATTGTTAATAACATCAGAAGCACGGTGCGAAAAGTAAGCAAGGCATGAGGGGCGGAGATAACAGTTAATAAATATTCATACCAGACCGTCGGCACGACTGGTCGCGCCAACCAGTTGCACAGATTGGTTGCATCGTGTGAATGCAGCATAATAGTTAGATGTCAACTGACTGGTTGTTGCTTTCTGTTGTGTGTAGAATGCTGGTGGAATTATTGGTAAAGGTGGAGCTAACATCAAACGACTGAGAAATGATGTATGTATCACTTCAGTTTGCATTGTGATTTTTGTAAGAAAGAGTTGCATATGACCTATTAGCTCAACAAGAATTTCTTTGATTATATGCACTAACCTAAGTCCTGTTGATTGGTTAAAATTTTGCAATAGTAATGCGTGAGAAGGTATCAGACAAGACAGTTTAATGTTGATTGATGAACAGTTACGAGCATTTCTGAAAGTCAGTTTGTATGCGGGTGTGGCAATAGGAACTTGCTGAACATATTTTGAACTAGATGGCTGTGTTGTGTTGAATGCCCACAATACAGTATTTGGCTCGAAGCGTTCGGCTGCCTGTGGGCAAGCTGTTTACTTCCTGCATTCGAGGAGGCTTAATGTCACATGACTCAATAGTCAATGATGATTGGCTTCCTGAGACTAAGTGATGTCAGTGTTATATGCCGTGTTGTCAACCCGCGTTGGACACAGAAAATTTGGAGATTTCTTGTATGGAGTGTATAGGCCACGGGAATGACTGTGAATTGATTACAACGGTAGAAATGAAAACTAGAAATCTTGTACAGGGTTGTTTTGGTAGTGAATTTCCGGCTATCTGTAATTTCTGTAATTATTGCGGAGTTATGGTGGCCTAAAGTTGCAAGACGTTCAATATTTTCCAGACATTTTTGCATTTTTGGTAAAACGACCTCTTACGGTAAAATTTTCAAAATTCTGTTCTGACAGTTTTTATTGTGACACTGATCGACGTGTTGTGTTCAAATTTCGTGAAATTTGGCTGACGGGAAATCGATATAATCGTGCGTTGCTTTCCTGACAGAAAAACAAAATTTTGCCTGACTTGCCAGCTGTCACTACTGCATGGATCGTGCCAAAAATCTGCCTCGGCCAGCCTCCGACAATGTACTCAGAGTGCTCCAGATTTCATCCAAATCGGTTCACTTTCGGCGGAGTTACAGCCAAATACGTGAACACCGCCAAACCGCACCCTAAAGTGAATCCAATATTTGGCTGAAGCCTAGCTTCGAGCTGAATAAAAATTACAGTATGTGTTGTAGGACAGTGTCGGGGTGGAGGGGGCAGGTCTGGTACCATGTGTGGGAGGTCCCAGGATGCTTCTTTTGGGTTTTACCTAAGAGAGACATTCCATAACCAGACCAACACGAAAAAGATATTGTACATCAAGAGTCAATAGACATTGATATATTATAGGAACTGTAAAACAGCAGTTACACAAATTGAGCTGATAAATGGGTCTTGTGTTGGTTGGTTAGCTTCCATCCTGTTGAAGGCGCTAGTGAAATAACTTAAATGAGCCTTCATATCCTTTCCCATTTTGGGTCGTTGCAGTCGCTGAACAAAAAGGTACCGAGGTCGGGAGGTTACTGTATAGTTTGTCATTCTGGCGGAGCTAAATCTTCACCCAAGATCTTGTCCTCGATATGGCCTATTTTGTGCTGCAAGGGGACGTTAATCTCCCAACATACCATCCGTAGGATAGTGTTGATGTGTAAAGTAGTCTTGCTTGATGGCCAGTATGACAATGCATTATTACTCTTGGTCGTTTGTAAACTGCTGGTAGACTACTGTGACTGACCTTTAATGTTATTGAGCAGTAATGATGTAGTTTTGTGTTAGCTTGCATTTTGAAAAAAATTGCAACTTCCGATATATGCAGTCAATAGCTAAGTTCTGAATCTGAATCTTGGTTGAATTTATTTTTATGTTTATAGACTGTGATAATGAGACATAGCTCAGGGCATCTGTCAGTATTAGTCCGTCCCAGATATGCACATATAGCTGATGTGCTGCTGAGATGGGGCATTTCACGGCTTGTACGGTAGTACAAGCTGTTGTAAAAGCGACTAGCAAAAGTAATGGGAAAGGCCGAATTTTGACCCCCTGGGGCTCCGAAACCTCTGAACGGATTTCGATGAAACTTGGAATATATAACCGGGCCGCGGTTATGACCACACATGCAAATCCATGTGGCGCTGCGACAACGTGGGTGGTCTGGGCGAACACGTGAAAAAACAGTGTTGTGGTTACTTAGGTATTCTTTTTTTAAAAAATTTTTTGCTTTATTCTTCGGCTCGCGCCGAGCGCGCAAAAGTGGACCGATTTTGACGATCTATGCGTCATACAACGTGTTTCCGCCCAAGGATGTGCCTTTTGGGGGTCTCGTTCATACTGCTCTCCATTTTGGGGGCAAAATCCCCCCAAAAACCCCAATTTTGGGGGCGTGAATAGGCATTTTCAAGCTTAACGTGCAAAATATTAAAATTTGCATACTGTCGAAATTTCTGCACCGATTACCACC
>Ga0209780_1005006_pt1 | contig 10367 bp, 7 predicted proteins | sample WorMetexBAHAMAS2_FD_187384 | JGI IMG/M metagenome (GOLD analysis project Ga0209780, IMG submission 187384) | Marine gutless worms symbiont microbial communities from Max Planck institute for Marine Microbiology, Germany - Inanidrilus exumae... | ecosystem: Host-associated > Annelida > Digestive... | reverse complement strand
AAACTTCCAAGCGCCGATGACGACAAACAGTGAGTATAGAGTAGTTAGAGAGCCGTGTGCTAGCTACTGCAAAGTTTATTCAACAGCAAAACTCTCCAGGCTGTGTTATTATTATTATTATTATTAATACGCCAGTATTCAGCCTGCCGTAAGCCTAAACTTCGAGGACAGGTAACAACGAATGTAGCAGTTCGTCAGACGTCAAACGATTGTGTGAACAGGAAGGTCTTCAGACACTGTTTGAAGGTGGCGACGGACGATGCGGTGATGACGTCGGTAGGCAGATTGTTCCACATTCGAGGTTCGGCAGCACCGAACGCACGATCACCGATTGTTCGGAGTCGTATGCGACGCACAACCAGCTTGTGAGTTGTCGCCGATCGTAGTCGTCATCAGCCCACTGCAACTTGTCTCTCGCGAGGTATTCAGGTAGATGCGGTCTGGTTACGGCAGTGTTCACCACTATGACCACATCATGAGGGATGGGAAAACTTCGAGTAATTACTATAACGACAAGAGATTATTGACCCGCGTTACGCTTAAAAACCGCGGGCACAGTAGCTACTAGCTACTGTAGCATGCAAATACGTCACAGACAAGTATGTCATTCATAATGTCTAAGTCATGACCTGCGGCCAGAATTTTTTGCAATGACTTAGCGCAAAAAAATCGGCAGCGGTTTCGAACCAAAACGAGTTGAGTTGAGTTGAAAGACGACAAGTCGCCGAAAGGTCTATTTCTACTGAGCGCGTTAGATATTCTATGACGATGCGCTATACAAATCTACGTTTCATCATCATCATCATCATCAAGCCGTAGACGCGGTACATACCGGCGACCGCGGCAGCGCGTTCAGCGGCCGCCTTCTTGCTCTCCTTCTTCGCTGGCTGGTCGAGGAAAGCCAGCAGCGGGGCGGGATCGATGTTGCCGCGGTCATAGCGACACTCGAACGGAAACAGGTGCTTTCCGTAGTTCTTCTTCAGCGTGAACCCGGCGCTGCTGGACGGACCGATGTTGAGCGCAGTGCTAACTTCACGCCATTTCTTGTTCTTAGTCACCTGTTTATTGTCAACCTTTAGTCAATCGGCACGCGAAAAAAACTTAATATACTTTAAAAATTAAAAATAACTGTATGCCATCTCCTCACAACCGCTGAACAATTTAACATGTCACTCGCTACACAGATAGAAAAGAATAAAAAATAACAACAACGATGGAGACCGTGACAAAAATAAATACTAAAAATTACGAATCACCCGACAGAATGTGCTACACTACACAATCTTGATTCCTTACGTACAAGTCTGAATGCATCATCACATCCCATGTGTAATTTATTCTACGATACTGAAACATTCCCAAGGAAATTTTGTACATACACGTTGTAAAATGCATTCCAACTGTGCCAATTTCAGACACATCTTTGCACGAAGTCATCTTAACAGATCTACTTGTACTAAGGATGGATGTTATAAGCACCTTATTAAATTCTCGGCCTATCTATCACGTACCAGGATGTCTACAAACGCTATTATCGTCTTCTGACAATAGCGAAGTCGTTTGTTGCATGACTCGACGGAGTTTGTTTCCCATTCGGAACACTGTTGCATTATCTGCTTTCTGCGCTTCACGTTGTGTGCACAAAAAAACAAGCAAAACATGACGGAGTTACATGTAACGAAGATTACTTTTGATGCTAGAAATAAAAGTTTGGCAGTAATTTAGAATCTGCTTTACATAAAACTGTAACAAAACTTAACAATATTCAGACAAAATGCATGTAACAAAATATCAAAGTCGTAATTCACTTGTTTTTTGCACAATGCATCATCATCATATACGACGAGACTAGAGTGACGCATTCACGAGAAATAACCGCTACAGGGGCACTGATATATGCAGCACAGAAGCCTGGCAGATGATGCAACAATGTTCAGAATGTGGTCTGACATGGAACTCGTCAAGTCATGCAACAAATGACAAATTGGACTCACATGAGTCAGCCCCAAACGGCTTCTCGATCGGTTCAGCCGTTTATGCAGGGCTCACGAACGTGACCGACAGACACACATACAGACCGACCACGCTACTCCGTCTGGGGGCAAACGTGGGAGCCAGAAAACAAATTGGATTTGGATCGCCCTAACGGTGTCCCAACTCGCCCAGCAAGGCCAGCAGGTAGGCGGCCTACACTCGTCACGTGGCAGCTGTCATGGGTTCATGAAGACTTTTCACGGCAGCAGACGGCGCCGCCCATTTTCCACATCCTCGTCCTGGTAGATCCGCCGCTGTTGGTCCGCAGCTAACCTATATACTGTATCTCCACCATCCGCCACCAGTGGACATGGGCGGTAGCAGTTACAGCTCTGTCCCATCATGCAATTCGGCCTAAAAACTAAAAGTTCTGTTACACATACATAGAAAGTTTATTTGAAATGTGGCATTGGAAGAATTTTGACGATCGTTTGCCGAAGTTATGACTAAAAGTTGAGTGTCTCGTTGTTTTTGAGACACAGTGTATATAGTCGTTATAACAAAACAACATAACAGTAAACAACAACAACGCAGGTTTGTCGTAGAATCAAAATCAAAATAGACTTCGCATGCGACGCCCATGCTGAAACCAGCTAATGTTGTGGATAAATTCAAGAACTACCTCGACCATGCCACCGAGTTCGCGGACAACATAATAGAGCTTGTACAAGTCGACGGTTAACTTGCTGATGGTCGGCACGGAGACGATTGGAGTTCCGTTCTGCTGCATGAAGACAAACAGTCGCCGGAGCATCGTTCTTCTGTCCGATTCGTCGCCCATCGCCGCCAACTTGTTCAACACGTCGCTGTCTATGGACGCCTGTACAGCTGCCAACTGACAAGCCCACCCATTGTTCTCTTCTGAGTTCTTACCCTAACCCTAACCTATGTCCCACCCATTATTTTCTTCCGAAAAAAACATTTGCGATAATAATGGTGAAGATTTTTTACAGGCCGCATCAGGGCGTAGCTGTCCGAGGAAGTCCCGGACCTCGAGCCGCGACCACAGTGACCTGTGTCCAGGCAGTCCAGGCATAGGGACATCCAACTACGACCAGAGTAACCTGTGAGATTTTTAAAAAACCTATTAAAACGTTCTGATGTAGCGGGTACTGTCCTGTCCCGCTGGCTGTGTCTCGGTGCTTCAGTTGTGGTAAAATTGCGTTGTATATTTTGAATCTCTAGTCAAACACTCCTGGCCATAAGCACCCCTGGGCCACGTACACAGGCAACAGTGTCGCAGTACCGGTACTAAAGGGAACCCTAACCCTAACCCTAACCCTAGGGAACCCAATGCATTGTCGTCGACGGCTTCGGTACCGTCTCGCCGTGTCTGATCGGTCTCTGTAGGTAACGTCTCGTGATGCTAGCACCACGCTCGCTCAACAGATAACAAATGTCAATCAATCAATCAAGTGTCTACTTTTACGTCGCGTCTCCAAACAGGTGCCCGCTATACGCTACGTCACTGGTACCACTAAACAATGCGCTGTATCGTACAGTGCACTAGCGGGATTGACTTATTTAATTCACTATAACACGCAGTTTCAAGTAAAAAAATCCAAAATTTTCTTGTCTGCAAATCCTGAACTCGAGCTCACCAACCCCATAACTCTGATCGCGTGACCACTGGGCCTACTTCCCAAAAGTACACCTTCAGCGTCCACCAAATCGCCACTTCAGGTGGAAAATCCAACATTTTTCTGGCGAGGATATAGACAAAGATACCACTCAGAATTCACCAAAACACGCCATTTCATGTGAAAAATGTTCCAGCTAGATTTACATCACGGATTGAGCCTACCCACGGAAGGTTGGCTAGGCTGAGCTGGTTTAAACAACAACGAAACAATAACTCAATTCGGCATGAAGTGGACTGCAGGATTTTAAGGATCTGACCCCGAATAAGTGAAATAAATCTACCTACTACTAATAATAACACGAAATGGCGCATATAATCAATACAAAGATTTATTATTCAATAACACTAATTACAATTAAATAATATATTCAACAAATCACAGTCACTGAGCTCGGCACGAAGTGGACTGTGGGATACAGAACATGTTGACTTGCGACTAACCAACAATCGTCGGTCTAGCTACATGTATAACAGACAGACACGAGGCAGACTAAACCGCATCTGATGCTGTCTGCGCGTCTAGAAACTCACCGATGCCGGCGTGTTGGGGCGGAAGTCCATCTCCTCGTGGGTTGCAGCAACAGGTGACAAAACGACGCCATCCTGTCCACAGCAACGACGGCGGACATTCTAGACACACAAAAGTATACTGTGTAGTCTCACAGAATTTACAGGATGACGCAAACGACGCCACACGATAGCCGAGGGACCCTAGTTTTTGATGCTAACGTTATCGGCGAAATTCCATGGGGTTACCTAAGCGGGGGCGTCAAATAGAGGTGGGGTAGGTTAAAATCGGCGATTTTGACCAATATCTCGCTATATATCAGAAACGGCGAAAGATAGGACATAGTTACTAATAGAAATTCGTATGCACTCTATCGAATGACGCTATTTCCAATGACATTGAGTAACCCCAAGGCCCCAACTACCCCAAACCACCCCATTTTCGAATTTTGTATCGCCTGTAATATCTTCATAGTGAGTGAAGATATAGATTTCAAATTTGGTAAAAATACATGTAGGTTGATCACAGCAAGATGACAAACCATCCCTGAAAGGGGCGTGGTCACGTCACGTTACGTGAACCATTTAAATATTGGTGGGCATCAACCGCATGTAACGGCTGAAGCTAGGGTTGTCAAATTTTGTATACAGATAGACAATGTTAAGTCACAGCATGTCGATGACAAATCACCAAAGGGGCGTGGTCAGCATCACGTGACCCATTTTTTCCGCGCGACGCTAAGAAAGCGTGGTGTATGTTTGCCGTCGTGTGTCCGTCTGTCCGTCAGTCACATGCCGGGACGGTACCGAAAGGCTGAATGTATGATCACACGAACACGGCCAAAGGATAGCCCAGGGACTCTAGTTTTCTGATGTCTGATGTTAAAGATCTCGGCAAAATTCCATCGGGTCACTCTCAACTGGAGCGCCAAACACAGATAGGCTAGGGTAAAATCGGCGATTTTCTACCATTATCTCGTGATATCTCAGAAACGGTGAAGATCGAGACATAGTTGGTACAGAAGGCTACTAGGCCGTGTTGATAAATCGTAGTTGTTTACTCGATCACGTCAACACGGGACAGTGATCGAGGAGTAAGCAGGCTCGGTAGTCTGATGGGTTAGGGTTAGGGTGGTCAGTCTGGTGGTCAGGGTTAGGCTCGGTAGTCTGATGGGTTAGGGTTAGGGTGGTCAGTCTGGTGGTCAGGGTTAGGCTCGGTAGTCTGGTGGGTTAGGGTTAGGGTGGTCAGTCTGGTGGGTTAGGGTTAGGGTGGTCAGTCTGGTGGTCAACGTATCAGACTTGTCTGAGTTCGGCCGCCGCACTATTGGTCCGTTGGTACTGAGATGGGTATGGGTGACCGTCTTTAGGCGGGCATGCCGTCTCGGTATGTAACCAGCCACCCAGGCCGACTCAGCCCCCTACCCTCTGTGGGACGGGAAATGAGTACCGGCCAAAGTGCAGTGATGCGCTGCGGCTGCGGAGTAAAGGCAGGATGGCTCATTCCATTCGTGGATAAACGTGCGGGTGGCAGGTAAAATTGTGTGATCCTTCGTTAGCACGTGTCATTCTGAGCGCTTCACAGGTGAGTTTCAGTTCTGAGTTTTCACGAAAAGGCGCTATACAAATGTCCTGTCTTCAATTTCAACTAGTTCAGGCAGATGCAAGTCAGCGGTGACCGTATGATAACGGTAATGGTGATTAACGCAACACTGCAACTAACAAAAGTTCTATCTGCTGCCAGCTTATATCACTAAAATCACAACAGGCTGTGTTTACTAACAGTTTTAATAACATTCTTATAGCTAAAAATCGATTGCGGCCGACCCAACCAAAACTTTGGCCCATACTATGCAGTTTTCTCTGCTACGCTAGTCACTGCGCTAGAGTCACGTTGTACTAACTAACTCGGTTCAGTTTGTAGAACTGCGAGCGTGCAACATTCTCATCGCTCGTGACGTCTGCGCGTCGTCGGTTGCTACTGGCAACGGCAGACGCTGCAGTTGACTGACAGCGTCCGACGTCATCACTTTGACCGTCAGCTGCAGACGCAGACAGCACAGCACTGTCAACAACAGTCAACTCAGGCACGAACGTCAACAGGTATCAGGCGGCAGCATTGATGTTACATAAAACATCGACAAAGTACCACAGAGACGATTAGGCCGATAGAGTGAAGTGAACTGTAAGCGGACAAGACACACAGCAGCACAACTGAACCGCTTAAATGTTTCCTGTCGGACCATATTGGAAGACTAAGGATTAATGGCGAAATTTCAGGTTAGACAAAAGTCGTTACTGGGTTACCACGGCACAAAGATCTATACTTGGCTCACTTCTATATTCATAATATTTATAAACAATTTGGTAGACCCACGTGAACTGATATTGATTGATTGAGCTAAGGTTTTACGACCCACCTGACACAAAACAGGTCATTTCGGAGATGTTCTTCCCAACCAATCTCTTGGCTTAGTACTAAAAAATTACATCAAAGTTCAGAAACAACAAAAGCAAACATGCATCCATAACAAAATATACAAAAACATACTGCAACACGAAATAACACAAAAACTAAAGCCAAGTTTGATCGCCTTATACGATCTCCGGCCTGGAAACGGAACGGGCTTATTCTGGATGCAGCAGATAGATAAGTCAGGAAGTAAACCGGTAAGTAAGTAAATAAGTAAGAAAGAAAGCATAAGAAAAGAAGAAAGTAAGGAAGGAAGAAAGTGAGAAAGGAAGTTAAGTAAAGACACAAACGAACAGTGTGATCGATGCATTGTTTCTGAGACGAGCAGAAAGAGAGCGTTCAGTGCTGTAGCTGCGGAACGATCGCCCAGTGGGATGAACAGAGTTGTGTCGTCGGATGTCAAGTCGGTGACTGGATGAACGATATCGGACACAGAGGAGTCTATACTATCATCTACTGTTATAGGCCGCATCGCCTGCATAAAGTGAATGTGCATGAGATGTGGCATGTAGCGTGGTCGTTGTGTCTGTCTGTCTGTCTGTCTTGGTCACACTGGATGCCGTTAGGGGTCTAGGGGACTCTCATGGATCCCACCAGGGGTGACAAGACGGTGTGCCACACTACTTGTACACTTCTTCGATAAACATATTTGTAAACAAATGTCCAAAGTAATTTGGCAAAAGGTGCACAGTGACTGTTGCTTTTTTGTGCCGCAGTGTACAAATATTCTTTCTTACTTACTTACTTACATCGCCCTAGCGTGGCGAATCCTAACCCTAACCCACCCACACACACACCGACCCATCCTTTCTAAACTCCAAACGTCATTGTTCACTAATGTTTTGTCCATCGAACTTGATTTATGAGTATAAATTGAGCACATATGTCAGTCCGTTAATAAATATTCACCGGTGTGCTGATGATTACTGGTTTGAGTGACAACGTACCATCTGTGAAACAAGTGAGTGGTGTGTCTGTCTGTTTGAGTGAGCTGCATGGCTGACAACTTACCGTCTGTGAAGCAGTTGCCGCAGTCGCCGTTCATCAGAGCTGATGATGCTGAGCCGCAGTCGCTACTGAGGTGACTTGTCGAGCTGGTCACTGAGCTCGGAGGTGTCATTAGCCCCACGGCCTGCTGCTGCTGCTGCGGCTCATGTCTCATTTCAGCCACGTCGCCCTCTATGCCGCCATGATACTGGTAGCTCGGGTCGATGAAAAATCCGGAATGTGGCGGCGTGTATGGATAATGCGGGATGCCAGACTGTCTGTACGCGTGACATCCGTCGACAGCGACTGGGTGACCCATACGGCCCACAAACCCGTCTCTTCCGTTTGGTCGATATCGTCTGTCCATCAGCTTCTCCTGACCAACACTGAATCTGCTCGACATTTCTTCCATTGCTACCACGTCAGAACTTCGACCGCGAACATCGTCTGTATTTGGTAAGTGGTGTGTCTGTCTGTTGGCAGCACAGCGTCGTCTGGCATCATCCGACTGCCGCTCAGCATTGTTTCTCGGCAGCGGTTCTGCTGGGTAGCTGACATCGCCAGTTGACAGCCGCTTATCATATTGAGGTGGTGTCGGATTGGACGAACTTGAAGGCAGAGTCCGGTCGTCCTCTGTAGATTTGCATTGGTTTCCCGCATCCGGAGGTTCAAATGCTGCCGGAGTTGCTGAAGGCAGCGAACTGTTGCTGAAGGTCGTGTCCATGTGTAGCACGTCTGAGTTGGATAACCGTCGTCGTCTGTAGCTGTCATCCATGACGTAATCGCATCGACTGCCCGCGTCCGTCGGCGGTGGCGGTCCCAGGTTGGCGTGGGGCTGCGGTGGCGGTCCCAGGTGGGGCCGTCGGCGATATGCATCGTCCAGCGCCGTCAACGGGGGGCCGTTGAACTGTTGAACGCCGTGGCACGTCACGCTTCCCTGACACACATCTTCAGCACAGCATTTACCAAGTACTGTCAACTTCAGCATTCCACGACAGATTTATGAATTTTAATGATCTCTTTACAAATTACACGTCATTATTGACCATCAATCCTGAATTCTCCAGGACAGTCGTTTAGGATTTGTGAAACAAGTTTTAGGCCAAGACTGAAAGAGTTAGGCAGTTGTGGGTGTGCAGAGTGGTGAATAAAAAGAGGAACGAGCATTGATAGCAGTTATACCATTTGGACACACCATGCCAATCAATCAGAGTGCGTTGCGCCATGTTTATCCTCCATAATGCTCGATTTTGAGCTGCGTCTCTTGCGTCATGCTAAATGATGAGAGGTCACCATAAATATTGCGGATCCAGGTTGAACGCAGGTGGTCTACTGTTCTCTCGGGGTTGTTCGAAAATGATTCAGCTGGCGGGTGAGCTAAATTACCTGAAAACCAAATACCAATAACGCAAGTTCAGCTGTATTTTACGATAACGAAGCGCCACCTGGTGTACTGTTGCTGAACTGCTGATACGGCACAGAGTTAACAGGTTGTAAGTGGTCGTTGTTGATCGTTGTCGGGACTCTGACGGACTGTAGTGCAGCAGGCGCCGCGTCACTACCAGACGGAATCTGTCCTTCATAGCTCCACGACTGCCCGGAATAGTTTCTGGGATACGCTGAGTTGGGGTGAGTGGGGTGGACGGCATGATACGTGACATGTTCTACAACATCGTGCGATAGAAATGTATAATGTGCCACCAACACAGTCTACTGCACACAACCATAACAACGAATTATCAAAGAAACACTGAAAATTACTAGTACATGTAGAACGAGCCGACTCGACACGGCTTAGCGTAACTTGTTCTCGTATAATGTGGATGTGTAGCCTATTATCGTGACCACGTTCATGTCTAATACAGAGCAGAGCTGGAATAATATTCCAGCTCTGCACGATGCGCTAATAGTTACCATTAACTTCGTTGTCTGTGGTCAATTAGCTTGATTGCAGTCACAAACCTCAACCAACCCAACTCACACTCAGAGAAGCAGTAGATGTTGAAATTAAGGACTTGTCGAACGGGAGAATAATATTGTAAGTCGGCTGTGAAAGAGTGACGCTGCGATGGACGCTAGTACAGATAACTTTCACGTAAGCCAAGGCAACGACAAGTAACAATTAGGCCTATATAATAGGCTACTTAAGCAACAATTAGGGCTGTATAATAGGCTACTTCATCCTTGCTTATTACTGGCCCGCCTACGCATAATGTAGGGGGCCAATATTGTTTTGCTCGACGTGTTTCTGTCGTCGTCTGTCGTCTGTCGGTGTCTGTAACACGCCAAGGCGCAACGTAACTCACCAGTGACAGCACGCGGTGGGCCAGTAGTGTTACGTCCCGTCAGGGCGACACCTTGTTTACATGGAGACCCACGTGGTATTTAGAGTTCTGGGACCGCCACTCCAAACCCTGGCACAAATGTTTGGCGTTTTCAAACATTTTGGGAACTTGTTTGAGGCATTATTACATTAGGCCTATGTGAGGATCCCATTTTTGGTGCATCCTGTATACGTTGTGATGCTAAATTTGGCAATCACGTGGTTTATGTCGCTTGGATAGTGGAGAACTAGTTTGGTGCGGATTTAGCACGTGGGCGGTCTAGTGTTGATCATCATATGACTGTTGAATGAGTGTTGATTAGTTTGGTGCGGATATAGCACGTGTATAGTCTGGTGTTGGTCATAAAATGACCGTTGATGATTGTTGATAGTTTGGTGCAGAT
>Ga0209780_1005005_pt1 | contig 10369 bp, 5 predicted proteins | sample WorMetexBAHAMAS2_FD_187384 | JGI IMG/M metagenome (GOLD analysis project Ga0209780, IMG submission 187384) | Marine gutless worms symbiont microbial communities from Max Planck institute for Marine Microbiology, Germany - Inanidrilus exumae... | ecosystem: Host-associated > Annelida > Digestive... | reverse complement strand
TGTTACTGCATTGCTTTCTTTCTTTTACTGCTTTGCTGGGGGGGGGTGGAGTGGGCTGGTCTGGTATGAGAGTGGGAGGTCCCCCGGATGCTTCTATTGGGTTTTACCTAAGAGAAGCATCTCAAAGCCAAGCCAACAAAGAAAAGATATTATACAGCAAGAGTCGTTGGGCACTGATCTGCTATAAGAACTGAAGAACAGCAATTACACAAAGACCTTGTCCTCTATATAGCCTATTTTTTTGTGCTGAAAGGGGACGCTAATATCCCAACCAACCAACCAACTGCTTTGATGACGTTGGTTGGGCAACAGACAGGAAGGCCATACAGCAAGTAATAATCTGCTTCAAATATTTCAGCGGTAAATTTTTTGGTAGGTCTGGCCACCAGAATGACTAGTATGTGCGGACAAAAAAAACAGAACCAGCTGATGATTACTTCCACACAGCATACATTGTTATTATGGTTGTACGAAAGTTACGGAATTCACACTGCTGTGAGTTTTGGTGTTTACCGGGGATTTTGGCATTTGCTGTGATTTGATGTGATTGTCACATTTGCTGCACCTTTTTAAAATGCATAAATTTATGTTGTTTTGCCAAGATTTTGCACTCTTTGGTCGTGATTTTTATATGGGCCTACTTACTGTTGTTCTCCAAGAACATTTATGCATGAACTATATAACGACCTTTCAGTCTGGCAAAAACTACCGGTAATTTCTTCCAGATGAATGTATTTGATTTGAAATGAATGATTAAATACTTACTGTTGAAGTTGTAGAGGAGTACCTTCCTCCATGCATTTGTCAGATGTATTTCTGACTTTCTTTCTGCTAAATGGATTGCTGTGTAATTTATGGTCAGATTTTTATTACTTCCCGATATTGGTGCAAAGTATTGCGATCAGCATGTCGGTATGTCTTTATATTTGTCTGTTTGTCTGTTTGTCCGGTCACATATCTCAAAAACTACATGCCCAAATTTCACGAAATTTTCTGCACGTGGCTCGGTACTCCTGACAACAGTGCAATACCTTATGTAAGTCTGGTTTTGTGGATTACTGGTCAACTTGTCACCCCTTGTGGCAGCAAATGCATTTGTCCACCACTGATGCTGTATAGGCATTATGCATTGTTTGTCATGCCTGCGGTAGATGAGTGCATTTGCCACTGCAAGGGGCGGCAAGTCTGCCATTAGGTGCAAATGTCCATCATTACACATTGTTCCAGGATGTCATAATCGTCGTATATAATGGCAACAAATTGCACGTTGGGGGCGAAATCCGCTGTCTACAAATGCCTTGTGTTGAAATTTGAAAAATTGCATATGCAAGGAGTAGTCCCTCTCCAGGAATGTATTGAATTTGTATTTTTTTAATTTCCGCTGCACAGCTATTCCCTGAATACATTCAAATAACAGATTTAGTGGATATAATTGGACATAAATTTAGGCGGACTTCGCTGGATGAGCTGTGTTTGAACGTGCAAAGTGCATCGACAGTGGAGTCAAGAAGGCAGTTTTTTCCATCATCGCGAAGATGTAAAACTCATTTTGTTGGCTATTAACTTATGCATGTTTCTGACACGTCGATAAGTTGTGAGTTGTGCTGTGGTGTTTTGATAGAAATCTACAGGATCGTTTCGCAGAAGCAGATACAGGACGGTGCCGGTGGTGATGGTCACACGCCAAGCAATAACGTTCAGACCATCACCGTTGCACCGACGACCAGCTCTGGCGAACAAAAGAAGTCGTGCTGCAACTGACATCTTTCTACCTTCACTGTCTGTCACCTTCGGCTCACCCAGCTTCTTGGATCAGCTTCACCCTGGGTGGTCGGATTATGTCGCTGATAGTTAATGTGTGACTTTTTCTTTTGCTTAAACTCCAGTTTTAAACCAAAGTTTTAAGTAGACCAAGAAGTGCGGTTTTAAATCAGCAAGTTTAAAAATGGAGTTTCTAGACTAACCAGCAGCTAACAAACGTTATCTGTAATAATGATATTGCAGACAAAACTTGTGAATTATGCCTTTTTCTGTAAATAAGTCCAATAAACTAGTGCACAGAACACAAACTGTGGCACACAGGGTGTGTTTGAACATTAGCCATGTTGGCCTCAATCATCTAAGTGAACAAGAGCTCATCAGAAGATGAGATAGCAAACGTGAACGTTTTACGACGACATCGTACATGTAGAGGCCAGAGCCTACGCCCATTAAACTAAGTTCCTAATTTCTACTATAACTAAGCATCAGTGGTAATCTATGCAGTGCACCCAATCATCTATGCACTTACGCCCATCAAACCGAGTTACCAGAGTACAAGGTACCAAACAGCATAGAAATATTGCCAAAAATTTCAACCCGCTGAGTAGGGTGCACGAACATTACAGACAGACAGATGGACGGACATGCGGTAGCATATAACGAACTTGAACGTGTGTTCACATTCGCTAAAAAGTAAAGTACATGTGTTTTAAAACTGAAATTAAGGACTGATAGTTTTATCAGAGCTGCCTGTCTAAATGCACTGCGTAAGTTTGATTGAATACCAGAGTTTGGTTTTAAGATTGGTTTGAAACTAACTAGAAAACTTATGTTTGCTCTTATTGCCAGTTTTACAATCAGTTTGAAACTGATCTGCATTGTTACTTAGGATTTGAATCGATTTGGTTTAAAACCGAGTTTAAAACTAAAGTTTAAGCGAAAGATAAGGTCGCCTATTTTATGCATGCACCTACTGTTATGGTAAGTCAATATATCGTTAACGTTAATTAAATTATTCACAGTGTTGTGTGCTACCGGTACCCCACCGTTGACGATGATGTTGATGATATGCACAAAACTGTTAGTTTGAGGTGCATGGTCAAAACTAGATTTTTGAAGTTTTCTGAAATGATATAAGTGTACAGTTAGAAATGTGTTATCCTCAGCCATTGTTGTTCACTGTCGAAAATGATTCTAATTCACTTAATGTGATGCTAGCAGTATCTTTGTTAGTTTATGTAACAAACACTGAGGCCAGATTTTTACTTGTGTACTGTGTTAATGCCAGTTTTAGGCCGTGATGTACCGAAGTAATGAATGAATGCAAAGTTTTCACATTTTTGTTTGATGACCAGTGGGCTTGATTTCTGCGCATTTACAGCCAACAGTGTCAGTGCACTGGTGAACGATGAAATAACTTGAATTGGTCTTTACCACTGAGAGTTGAATAACTTGTTTTTAACGTGTGGACAAGTTTTGCAGAATAAATTGTCACAAGTACGTCAGTGGGGTCTGACCTATATCCACACATGCTGATCCTGCGTCCACATGCAGCATTTCACAAACGGCGCATCTCTACCGTGACGTTTACGTTGGCGCATCTCTACGGTAATGTTTACATGCGGGTGGGCATGGCCCGCGCGCTGGCCGATTTGTCCGATTTTTGGCTTTTTGGGGACCAAAGTACACAAAAATGTGAGATTCCCTGCTTTGGATACATATGAACTGCCAAGCAAAATTTGACGCCGCTAGCTTTATTCTCGGCGGATAAATCCGTACACGTACAAACAATATAAACAGTAAACGATATATCCACATCTTGCCTATCGGCATGTGTGGATAATAAAAGGCACATGTGTCGAACAGCTGGAATAAAGGATGTGGCATCCCATCTCCCAGGAGTCTTTAGGTGAATCAAGAAAGGATGATGTTCCTGGTTTGAGACAATGCTTTCAGTTCCCTTCAGTGTTTTGATGCACTTGGTTGGATCCCTTGGGAATAACTATTGCAATTTTTTACAGTTACCCAAGTTGGGTGACTGTAAAAATTTGCAATAGTTATTCCCAAAGGCTGTCATTTTTGGACTGGGTCCAATCTAAAGTAACTCCAAAAAGAGGACCAGATAAACAGAAGCTACAACAAGTACGTCTGTCTTCGGGGACGGCCGTTTATCCACACATGTAGATCCTACACGTGGACCTTAGACTCGCCTGTGCCGCCAGATTATCGTGGTGTCTCAAGGGCGGGACCGCACAAACACAAAAAACGGTATCCACACCTTGTCTATCGGCATGTGTGGATAATTAGTAGCCTAGTAAATCATCCTAAAAGTAATTAGTCCATGGGGCAGTAAATCAAGACAGTGATAGGCAGGTTATCAGTTTAACGTCTGAAAACTTTTCTCTGTGTCTTGTCTGCGCTGACTCTTTGCTGATGTTTGTCTCAACTGCTGACTGTTTGGTGTATTATGTCTGAAGCCGACTGCACATGTTTGTGTCTCGTAATGATGACGCTAGGTGTAATGAAGCTCAGTTGATTACCAAATAGCCGACACGCAAATTCTTGCGGTTCTTATAGCTGCTGATAGATTGGATTTTGTATGCGAAATGTACACACAGTGTCATGTATCTGATATTTGGCAGTGCATGCAGGCTTCAGGCACTGTGTAAATTTTATTTACTAGCGATACATCCCCTGAAGCAACAAAGCTGGTTTTGCTGTATGGGGGCAGGTCTGGTACCGAGAGTGGGAGGTCCCCCGGATGCTTCTTTTGGGTTTTTACCTAAGAGATGCATTCCAAAGCCAGACCAACAAAGAAAAGATATTATACAGCAAGAGTCGTTAGGCACTGATATGTTATAGGAACTGAAGAACAGCAATTACACAAGATATTGCATTGAACTGATAAATAGGTCTTGTGGTGGTTGGTTAGTTTCCACCCTGTTGTAGGCACTAGCGTAATAACTTAAATGAGCCTCCCCTATCCTTTGCCATTTTGGGTCTTCGCTGAACAAAAATGCAACAAGGTCTGAAGGTTACTGTGTCGTTGGCCATCCTTAACCTGGTGGATCTAAATCACCCAAGACCTTTCCCTGATATAGCCCATTTTTGTGCTGAACGGGGACGTTAATCTCCCAACCAACCAACCAACCTTCGCTGTATGCCCCAACCTATAATAGGGTGGCACAAAAATCTGGGATATTGGCAACTGTGAGTCAGAGTAGGTGCCACTGCACTTATCATGTCCATCAGTTCTTCAAATGCTGACCAGGTTTAAAAAGATTTAGATATGGCATTAAATCCATAGTAAGTCATCTCCTCATTAGAATTCCACACCTTAAATATGTCACTACACTACCTTACGAAATATTTAGCTCTTTTTTGACTTCAAAAGGGCCAGTCACCTGTTTTTTTTGTTGCACACTGTAGTTCATTATTTTGTCATTTTTTCAATGGAGTGTTGAAACCTTTTCACCAACATACTGAAATGTGCAAAATGCAGTCAGCGATTGTCATCTATTGTGTCTTGTATATGGACAGAAAATCCTGAGTAACGTGGTAGAGATATTTAATTTGCAATCAAGTCACAAATGCTTCTGTTTATAGGGTTAATGTACACATACATTTTTACACACATTATCACCATATGTATATCTATCAGCACTACTGGTTCTTAGGCTATTAATCTCACATGCTATGCATGCACTAAGTAGGATTTACTGAGTTCACATTTTCGTGTGTTTTACTATGTTGTACCCGTTGGATAGAGACATAATATGAAGTTGTGGTACGGCTGTCGTAACACAGAAAAGTAGATATTTTTTCTATTGCTATACTGTCCAGTAATCTGCATTCAGCGATGTTAATGTGCACTAAATAATAATATTCAACATGTATGTTGTTTCTTAAGATAAGACGCTTGCTTTGCAGTGATTTTTCGAGCACTGCGAGTTGCTTTTGCTGTGTGTTCTGAACATTTTGCTCACTGCAGCATTGTCAGCTTCAGTTTCACCTTTTCAGTGGAATTGTAATTGTATTGCTATATCGAACTATCGACAGCACTGAGTAGAGTGCATACCTTTGCCATGCCACACTGCGGTCGGCCCATGTGAGCAGGAGGGGCGTGAGTCTAAATGAAGTGGGCCCTAACCCTAACTGATGACTTCCAAAATTTCATCGATCCTCCTCTGGTCCAAAGTAGGCTTGCACGGGTATGCTCTTCCGGTCCTGTTCCCATCCCATTCCCATGTCTTTTTCCCATTCCCACAAGCGTCGTTCCCATTCCCGCCCCTTTCCCGCGAGTACTACCGATCTCGTCCCGTTTTCCCATTAGTTATTTATACATAAGTACATTTTCGCATCGCACAAAATCGACAGTTGTAATTTTGATGACATGCATGTGACTAATAATATACAAATGATAGTTCCTGCCATTGCTCTAATCGCTAAGCAGCTGCATTTGAACCAGCACTAGACAATTAGTTAGTTATTAAAGTCTATATTTCTTTGTAAAAAATTGCTTTCCCGTTACTGCTATTACCGCGGTAATCAATTTAGATCTGATTACCGTTCCCGCGGTAATCCTGCTGTATTTTCCTGTTCCCGTGCAAAAGTCTAGTCCAAAGTCTACCTGTTCCCAAAATTTTATGCAAATCCGCCGGTAACTTTTTCAGTTATTCTGTTAACGGACAAATGCAGTTGAGAACACTACCCCTGCCAACTGGTGGTATGACTATTGGTACACTGTGATGGGTGGCTGTTGCAGTTCGTACACTGAGGAGGAACTGACAACCGACACCAGTGCCAGGTGTAACGGCACACCTGTCAATGGCTTGAAGTGTCAATGTGTCACTGTCATCGTGTCGTTTTGTGATGTTCCTTGCCGTGGCAGTTTGCATACAGACTAAAGATTTTATCAGCTCCATTTTGTATCACTGTTAAGAGTTATTCACAGATTACATAATAGTGCACGGTTTGGGAAGATGTCAGCTCTGTGCTGTGTACATATATGGTGAGGAGAATTTTTAAAGTTGTACTTCAGAGGTAAAAAGTAGGAAATTTATGAAGGTCAGTATTGGACTTCGGGGTGAAGTAATTCCTCAGTCTGATTTGCAGTTTTACGGAAATATCCGACATAATCTCATTACGTCACAAGCTGTGTGAAATTATTGCTGTTATAAAGTATTTAAGTCAAATTATATTCACTTTCCATTGCGTGATTTCCATTAATATCAAGATCAGACGGCTGGCTTAAAGGCAAGGGTGCAATTTTATTATGTAATTTCAGGGAGAGGTATTATCGATTTTGTGTAATGTATTAAGAAAGAGAATGGGCAAATATGCCAAACCGTGCATTGTGTAATTTGTGACACTAGTGACGTTTCATAGAGAAATCACTGTTGCTTAATTTTTTTGAGTTTGTGTGGACATTCCATTTAATTGCACACATCACGGCAGGACCACATCAACCCGGCTTTCATACGTGGCTGTAGTTTCACTAAACTAATCTGTTAGTTTTTGGGTACCGGTAGAAGCCCAAGTGTCAAAGTGGTGTAAGAAAATTGTGTGATCTCAATTCATATGGTGTGGCATCCTTTTTAAGAATGCAGTAGATCGAAGGATTATAATGTAAACTTGTAATTGGTTTTGTCACATATCACAGTTTTTGAAATGAAGTGGTTTTTGAGATTATTTTCTAGCTTTCCGCTGCAATTGTTTGGACTCATGTCAGCGATGCAGTCTTGCCATCTTTGCAGATGTGTTTAATCTTTAGTTTAGAGTGTTCGTGTCCTACCACATAGCTGCATTATTCGCAGCATGATCTTAGCAAATTGTACATAGAGAATTGATAGACTATACACTTTGTGAAAAATGCTACAGTACATTATCATCGAATAGCTATGTATTGTGTATTTACCGAGCGAGTTTAATGTAGTATAGATTTGTAAATTGTACAACCCATATGCTATATGCAGATTTCAAGATAACATTATGTTTCATTTTTGTTTTTTTGTTGCACATATCGCCTTTTAGATCTGCTGTCTACGAAACGATGTGATTTTTGTGCATACAGTTCCTGCCATTTTTTGTTCATTAGTGCACATTCATTGGAGTTTGACGTACCGTGTGTAGATGATGTAATTTATGCAGATGATTGCATCGTAGAAAAAGTTGATTATGTCACAACAATTTGTTGTTGCTTCGTTTGTGCTTGCATCACTTGAGTATGAGCAGTTTGCAATAAGTAAACTGAATATATATTGTTATCACCTTGTTATATGCCTCGAAGCTATGCTTTGAGGCAAATAATGAAAATACTCTATGTGGCAAAAAACGGCATTCACGCGTTCGGCTATAACTCCGCCGAAAGTGAACCGATTTGGATAAAATCTGGAGCACAGTGAGCACATTTTTGGGGATAACTGGCAGAAATTGGGCTCGATCTGCGCAGTAGCGACAGTTTGAGAGGCAGTCGAAATTTTGTTAGTTTTTGTCCACTAAATAACGCACGATTTCACCGAGTTCCCCGTCAGACAGATTTTCCGACATTGGAACACAACAACGTCGATAGGTGTCGCCATGTAAACTTTCAAAACAGAGTTTTGAAAACTTTAACATAAACGGTCGTTATAAAAAATTGCTCACAAATTTTCCAGGTCTTGTGACTTCAGGCTGCCATAGCTACAGAATGATTACAGATCGCCGAAAACTCACTAGTTCTAGTGAATTTCCGGCGATCTGTAATCATTGTGTAGTTATGGCGGCCTTAAATCGCAACACTGGAAATTTTGTTAGCAATTTTTGCATTTTTTGGAAAAACGACCCCTTATGCTAAATCTTCAAAGTTCTGTTCCAAAAGTTTACATGGTGACACCGATCGAAGTTGTTGTGTTCAAGTGTCATAAAATTTGTACGATGGGAAATTGGTGAAATCGCGCGTTATTTCGTAGAAAAAATAACAAAATTTCGGTTGCCTCTCAAACTGTCGCTACTGTGCGGATCGCGCCCAAAATCTGCCAGGGCAAGCCCCCAACAATGTGCTCACCGTGCTGTAGATTTCATCCAAATCGGTTCACTTTTGGCTAAGTTATAGCCGAACGCGTGAACACCTGTATTGCCCCATACAACATTTCCACTATGCTTCGCTTGGGGTGAATAACAGCAATTACACAAGATAATACACTGAACTGATAAATAGGTATTGTTGTGCTTGGTTAGTTTCCAGCGTGTTGTAGGCGCTAGCGTAATAACTTAAATGAGCCTCCCCTATCCTTTCCCATTTTGAGTCGTTGCTGAACAAAAAGGCAACGAGGTCGGGAGGTCACTGTATCGTTGGCCATCTTTAACCCGGCGGAACTAAATCTCCACCCAAGACCTTGTCCCCGATATAGCCTATTTTCTGCTGAAAGGGGACGTTACTCTCCCAGCCAACCAACCAAACTGAGTGGCTGGGCTGACATTCTGACGTAGGGGACAATGGACACAGAAACAGTAGTAACGACGTTATAAGCGACATTTATGTCAGCCGACATCGAAATTAGCATATACGCAACATATTTCACGAGAAACAAAGTACAGTGTTTATGTATTAAGAAATTTGCGTATAAAAACAAACAATGTTACTTCAACGGTACTTTTAGTTCTTATAACATTTTTGCAAGTTTGGGGGTGTCCGTCAGTCTTCATTGGATGAACTCAGAGGCATTTACTCAGGGTAACAGTGGGGCATGTCACCCAAAATGGTATACATACGCGTATAGGGGAAGCCCCCAGTATTTAACATACCTGTGTCATGTTGCATTCTGCATACTGATGATCATTGTCCTAACGTTTAAACGGGACTATGGCTTTTCCCTTTTATGTGGAGAGAATTTATGACTATGACGGGTTTTAATGCTTAATACATATGTATGGCATCTTTGATCCGCCCATACTGGTTCGAAGAGCTTACAGGATATGTTCCCCGATGTTACTGACGCGTTGAGGCCACCGATTTAGCCATTGAATGTCATTGTAAGTTGTTAAGGCCCGGAGGCCAAAATATTGGCATCGACCTCGAGGGTTTGGCCTTGGCCTCAAGCATTTGGCCTCGTTTAAATCACTTGTCATGCCTTTGTCAGACGACAATGTCGCCGAAGGTAATTTGTTTTTTTCGGACCGCCTCTTGCCCCGTTCGTCCGGACATACATTGTTACCACGATATCTCATGAATTCCTTGAACTATTTTGATAAAACTGACAGGAAATATAAGTCCCTACTGATGACCTGATTACATTCTGTGGGTCCAGGTCACAGCAGACCGTCGAGGTGGCGAGGGCATCCACGTTGACGCTGGGTCGTCGAAGTCCCATCTTCTTGTTGGAGTAAGACCGATGTCACACCTGCAATTTTATCACGTGATTTTGTCGCGCAACTTTATCGCGCGACAAAATCGCAAGTGTGGCATGGCGTGTCGCACAACTTCCCAACAGTCGCGCAACTCCTTTTCCGATTAGAGCAGCGCTCTATTCTGTGCAACTTTGTCGCGAAATGCAGTAAACGCTGATTGGTCAATTCTTGTTTATGCGACAAAGTTGCAGTGCGCGACACGCCGTGTCACACTTGTGAT
>Ga0209780_1005004_pt1 | contig 10369 bp, 6 predicted proteins | sample WorMetexBAHAMAS2_FD_187384 | JGI IMG/M metagenome (GOLD analysis project Ga0209780, IMG submission 187384) | Marine gutless worms symbiont microbial communities from Max Planck institute for Marine Microbiology, Germany - Inanidrilus exumae... | ecosystem: Host-associated > Annelida > Digestive... | reverse complement strand
CATTCATTTATTTTTGTGCTTATTACCTGTATGATTGCAGTGCTGTTATTGTTTGTCGAAGAGTGAATGGGACTATTTTGAAAACATATCAAATGAATTGGCACACAAATTCAGATTTTATGAGTTCTGTATTGTATGAGACTATGATATGAGCGTTGCTATGCTAACATATTAGTTATGGAGTTTACAATATGGTCAGCTGACATATCATGGCACTCGCCATACTTCCTACTTATAACTTATGATCATGTACATATATAGTGCCCATGGGTTCAAAATTCTCTTGTTCTGCTAATACTGTGATATATCTTCATTTGCCAAAAAAGCAAGCTTTGTATGTGCTTTGAGTATTATTGTTATGTTCGTGTTTAATTAATTTTGTGTTGTTGTCACTGATATAATTATTTGCCATGTGTTCAAGTTGACAAGATGCATACCGTACTGTGGTAAATGCACATGTCAGGAAAATTGTGTGAAATGTGAAGCATGTTATTCATGTAGTTAGAGTTGTACCTTGCAGCTACAGTTGTTCAACCAGTCAGCCAAAATGTGAATTTATATACTGCTCAGAGGTGCCTGTTATGAGTACGCAGTCGGTAAAGCCATTTCTGTCTAGAGGCCAGCCTTGAATTGTAGTTTAATAATGTTCACGTGAAGCCAAATCACCCAAAGGTGAATGAAGTTATGTGTGGATGTCAAATCAGTGCCCTACTACTGAAGGCTATAGGGAGGACAGAATATATAACACTTAAGTGATTACCGGCCTATTTCAACAATGGGCGATACTGATGCCGTAGTTCGGCGAAATCGTGGAAGCTATTCTTTTCATATTTTATATAAAAAGAACGAGGTTTGTGCCAATAAAGTATGAGAATAAGAAATATACTAAATTCAATAAAACATTTCAACCCTTAACTATAACTTCTTGTTCCAAACTTACAAAACGACTTATCTGCTAACAATTTGGTCCACAGAATGATTCCGTTGTGCATGCATGATTTGGCTTTTGCACACCACATGAATATTCAACAGACTATCTTACAGGCAGACGATCGGCATGCGCTTGTATACAAACACATCCTCAACTTTTGCCCAAGAAGTAAGTCGCCGTAGGCCGTGCGCCAAAGGCATGCAACATATATCCCTTAGTGCTACGCCTCTAGCTGCCCGGGAAAGAGGCACCAGGCTCAGAGGCCAGTCGGGCCGCCTTGACTGAAGGTAAAGGTCAAATTCTTATATAGCGCTGTTTACACGATGACCGGACCAGCGTGCTTTACAATCTTGGAAGTGGCAGTTGATTGGCAAGAGCCAATGGTGCTGCAGCGCAAACTGCAGCCATCCAATTGCACGCGTTAACGTACAATTGGACCCGCGTTATGCAGCTATCAAAAACACCACCACTCCAATCAACCACACCAGACCTTCATCCCATAAGCATTCACCAGGTGCCGCCACCCGTGCGAGGAAGCAAACATTTGATTACAGCTTACTACTCGATTTATCGATCTCAAAAGGATGAAAGGCTTAGTTGGCCTAGTTGGCTGACCTTTAGCGGACGGTTTACTAATAAGTGGTCACCCGTCAGCTATAGGTCAAGCACAAGAGAGGGAAAGTTTGCCGGCCAAAGACCGACGTTCTAACACTGTGCCACGCCATTAACTCATACAGAGTTGTCATATACGCCGTAGGCATAGCACGGAGTAATACACTGGTAAAAACGTGTTAACGTTTGTAGCATTTTATTATTGCCGAGGGGTAGTGCTATATTGTGCTGTCTGTTATCCAGGTTGTCCACTCCACTGTGGGCGACATTGCCGACGACCCAACTGGAGGCCAGTCCAATTCGCCGATTGCTGCACCGCCAGAAGTCGAAGTTGTTGACGAAATAAAGTACGTAAACTGTAAGCTTTGATAAGAAACTTGAAGTCATGTTCTGGTCAAAATAAATTTTTGCTGCCTTAGCAGTCAGAAAACTGCAGTTGAGATGTAACGATTAAAAAGAAATTTGGCACATTATGTGATTCTCTGTTTTTATTTGATCTCATCATTTCATTCGCTAAAGTCAGGCTCGTATAAGAAAATGCCTGTGTTGGTCGTTTTTAAGCCTTTACCACCTGACAGTATCAGCGAAGTCATTGTTCTTGGGCTGTCTGTCCACCACATTCATTCGCTTGTTTATCCGGACGGATATTGTTACCACAATATCTCATGAATGATTTGAGCAGTCTCGATGAAACTTACAGGGAATATTCACTAGTAAAGTAAAGTAAGTAAGTACAGTAAACATCAATTTGTATAACGCATTGTCGTAACCACCTTTAATGCGCTCAGGAATGGCAGGTGTTACAGGGATCACTCAGTTTTATCTGCCACCCACACGTTTATCTACAAGTGGAATGAACCATCCTGCCTTTAATCTGTAAGCATTCACCAGATGGTGCCATCCGAGTAAGGTAGCACACGTACGATACTCACTAATCGACCTCGAAAGGATGAAAGGCTGAGTTGGCCTAGTTGGCTGACCTTGTAGCGTACGGTTTACCGACATAATTGGTCACCATCAGCTGCAGGTCGAGCGTAGGACAGGGAAAGTTCACCGGTCACAGACCGACGTTCTACAACTGTGCCAACGCAGCCAACACTAGCCCCTACTAATGACCTGATTAGATTCTGGAGGTCAAAGGTCAAGGTCATAGCAGGCCGTCAAGGTGACAAAGGCATCTATATCAACGCTGGGCATTGTAGTACATCCGCTAGTATTAAAAACTTATGTTAGATTGTGAATGTCAATATATTCATTGTCATTTCTTGCATTCTTTGCTGTTGTGGATACTAACATGCGATTGATGTCAATAATTCGACTGTGATTGATGTATTGTGGCCATGACAACCATTTTTCCTGTGCACCTGATTCAGCTGGTTTTAGTTGGTTTTCCTTCTCCTTTGTTCTGAAAGCAAACTTTGGAGATCAGCGACACACATTTTTTTCTTGTTGGCCAGCCCCGTGTGTGCCCAGGGCAATCCCTACTCCCCCTTATCCCTTCACTTCCCCACCTTCTACTCTATCCTTTGGTATCTTTTGCTTTTCCCCTTTTCCCTTTCTTACTCGCTTCATCTATTTTCTATTCCATCACTTCCCATTCTACCAGAGTTGACCCACTTTATTTCCAGGCCAGATGTCGTAGGAGGCTACTAAACCTGGCTTTAGTTTTTGTTGTTTTTGTGTCATACGTATTTTTTAGTAAAGGATGTGTGCTTGTTTTTGTCGTATTTGATTTAGTTTTGTCTTGCAGTGTGATAGTTGTCTCCCCCTGTTGCGTTAACACCCACTAAAAGGTTGTTCCGGATTTATAAAAGAAATTTTTCGTGGCGGTGCTTAGCAGGGTTTGTGGGTGGGGCGAATAATCAACTGAACCGCGTTGGTGTAACTGCTAACACTGCTAAAAGTAGACTGATATGTAAACAACCAATAGCAGAGCAGTATTTCGTGCTTTGTGCCGGCATTATTTTGTGGATTGCATTTTTGCACGTCCGTCTACCACACAAAACCATAACGTAAAATTAACGGAAGAAGAAGAACGGCAAATAAAACCAGGAAATTAGATGCATTATGACATTTTAGATGGAGGGCATTTGGTGTAGCACCGAGTGTGGAACGTTAATAGCAGTGGATCAATACTCGGCACCGTTGGCTGTATTGTTTTGCTGTAGATGTTGTTTCTTCCGAAGGCGTCGCAAACGTCGCTCGCGTCAGGCTACGTAGCATGCGGAGCCGCCGTGCAGTGACGACTTGGCAGTCACGCGGATTACGGTTGATCCAGTCTTGAGACATTCGGCCTCCGTTGTTGTGCGTTACGTTGCCACTTTGCTTCAGTATCGTTGTTGCCGATCGAAATTTGCTTAAGGTGACCGTCCATCCGTCCCGGATTTTCCGGGACGGTCCCGATTTTTAACGATGTGTCCTGGAAAAATCACATTTCTCCCGGGATGCCCATTTGTCCTTTTATTGGCTTGATGTCCCATATTTGTCCCAATTTGCCCGTCTCTGCAGCCACTTGCTTACGCATCGGTGACCAAAATTTAGCTCAGATTTTATCTGTATATATGAAAAAAATTGCTGGCGGCCTGGGGTGGTCACGACGCTCCCCAGACCCCCAGTGGGACCCTCGACAGCTCGCACATGTGGTGCTTGCACGCTACAATTAGCACCTTCGGCGCTCGTCCCCATTGCGGTGCCCAAATTATGGTCACCTTACATTTGCTTTTGTTATTCTGTTGATGAAGCCAATGAATGTTTAACTCAATCACTTCTACTGCAGCTTTTATAGCCATTTTTATCAGCAGCCGTTACCTTCCATCTGCTATGACTAGTGTGGTTACCATAATTATGCTTTCTGGAGGCATAATTCGTCAAGTGTCAGTTCGAGATGCCCACTTGCGTTTGTTGCTCGTGATTTGAGTCACAACTTCCACTGCCTTCTGGCGAATGTCGGCTTTGTATTGTCGCGGTTAGGTTTCGTGTGAGTTGTTGCCATCGGATACGCCAGATGTTTATATATGAAAATGAATTATATCGATCAATTTAAAGAAGTTTGCTGCAGCGTTTTGTGGATGAATTTTTTGTTTTTATTTATAGTTTTTTTTTCTATGAAACAGTCTTGTTTGTGTAACTGTGAATTACTTTATTTTGTGAGATTATAATGCCGCTGTCATCGCTGGCCACTAGCTTAATTTAATTTGTCATAGAAGACAAATGCTGTGATCATGTAGGTGTAGGACAGTTTGAATTAAATTACCATATGCCAGTGGCCTTGTCTTTTATGATAGTATTTAATATGCAAGATAATAATGTTAATAATTATTATTTTGAATACCTGCAAATACATTATTTCTGGTAATTTAAGCGCGTGCACTGCATTGTTGTGGGTTGCATTTTGTGCACATTCTGCAATTTTTGCTGTGGATTAAATATATTTTGAGTGCTCACATTGTGGCTGTTGGTGTTGTTTTTGAACAGTGCAACGTGTCGCTCAGCAGTAATGGAAGCACATTCAATGTTGCTTATTTATCGTTTGTTTGGCTCGATATTTATCATTAGTCATGTGACACATTGCTATATTTAGCGGCCATGGTGTCCTCTTGATAAATTTCAGAAAAAGTTTCCACTGAAAAATTATAAATTCATATTCAGATGTTGCATTCATTAGACAGAGCCCCATACGGGCTCCAGGGCAGTAATGTGCCGTGATTCATGTGTTGATTATGGCGCTATCTAAATTGTTTGTTTGTGTGCTTACTAAACTTCCTTCTTCACTTTCTTCCTTCTTTACTTCCTTTGCTCCTTATGCTTTCTTCCTTAGTATTTGCTTCCTTACTTATCTTGCTTCTTGACTTATATATACCTACTTCCAGAATAGACCGTTCCGTTTCCAGGCTGGAATTCGTAGGAGGCGACCAAACCTAGCTTTAGTTTTTTGGGATTCGTTTTATGTTGTAGTATATTTTGTTACGGATGCATGTTTGCTTTTGTCGTGTTTGTTTCAGTTTTTCAGTACTAAGCCAAGATATTGGCTGGGAACAACGTCTCCAAAGTGACCTAATTTGTGCTGAGTGGGACGTAAAACCTTAACTCATTCAATCAATCATTGGACGCAGAAATGTATTTGTGGACAGACTCTGGCGCTGCAATGTGTCCAGGTTCATTTGTTGATTTTGGCAGGGCGCCGGCGCCTATACGGCAGACACGGAAGATGCCGTACCACTGTTGGCTGGTACGGCACACAATGCATTTTGCCGTACCACTTTTTAACTCCACCAGCAGCGTTCTGTAGCCCTAAAATATGCTAAAAATGCGTTCGCGGCCCCAGATCCCACCCCTTAGGCGCCTTTGGCGCCTCGATCCTCGCGTTTGTTGCGCTCGTTTTTCAACCCGAGCTGTGCCACTTTTTGAAACGCTCCAGCGCCCATGGTTGTAAGAGGCAACCAAACCTAGCTTTCGTTTTTTTGTTTTTTTTTGTGTTACAGCATGTTTTGTTACGTTTGCGTGTTTGCTTTTTGTGTTAGATTTAGTTTTTCAGTTTTCAGTACTAAGCTGGGAAGAATTTCTCCAAAATGACCTATTTATTGTTGGGTAGGTCGTAAAACCGTAACTGTATCAATTAAGACAGATAAGTGTAAAATTAGTTGTTTAAAACACTGTGTTAGAAGCTAAATCACTCGTCTAAAACTGCAAAAATCGGGTTTTGGATAGGTGGTGGCGTGCAATTTGGCTTCTCCCATTGACTTCAACATTGGCTTCTAACACAGTGGACTGCAGCATCTGCATTTGTGTTTGTGTGTTGTACACTATTTTCTTCTCGCTTGTCCCGCCCCGTATGGGTTCCGGGGTGGTAATTTGCCGTGATTCATATGTTGACTTCGGCGCTATATAAATCATTTGTTTGTGTCTTTACTCAACTTCCTTCCTCTCGTTTCTTCCTCCTTTACTTTCTTCTCTCCTTATGCTTTCTGAGCTGTGGTGATTGTCTGGAGGGTAAGAGGGGAGATTATTTGACCAGCTCTGTGCTGTTGTGCATCATAATTGTGCACATCATATGCACACACGGTCGACTGGATTGGACTTTGATCTTCCTTGGTTAGCTGTCTTCCGAGCGCCTCTGTGTATTCGATGTACTTGGTTCTATATGTAGAAATTTTTTTTATTACATCCTTTTTTTACCTTTTAGTGAGCTGAGCGTGTGAGATTGGCCCTTGACCTGGAAGACTATTATCCTTCAGTACTATAACACTATTGGTTGGGTCGTCTGACCTGTAAAATCGTCTCCGAAATGACCTATAATGTGTCGAGTGGGACGTTCAACCCTACCATACCTTATGCTTTCTTTCATACTTATTTACTTCCTTACTTGTTTACTTCCTGACTTATCTAACTACTTCTTCCAGAATAGACCCGTTCCATTTCCAGGCCGGGGGTCCTGTGTGGTGACCAAACCTGGCTTTGGTTTTTTTGGTTTATTTTATGTTGTAGAACATTTGTTACGGATGCATGTTTGTTTCTGCTGTGTTTTTTTCAGTTTTTTAGTACTAAGGCAAGAGATCGGCTGGGAAGAACGTCTCCGAAATTACCTATTTTGTGTCGGGTGGAACGTCAAACCTTAACTCAATCAATCAGTCTCTCTTGTCCCACTGCTGAAGTATTTCTCATGGCTACATTCGTCCCATGTTTTTTATCACTTTTACCATATGTTGCATGTGCGTATGTCATGTGTTTAATAAAGAATTTACTTACTTACTTACTTGATTGAAGGCAAGGATGTTATGCTGTTCCAAGTTGAACATGAACGGGATATTTTTGACAGAAAAGCATGACTGGAAATTCGTGGATAATTGTAGTGTATTAGCATTCTGTTCAATCTGTCTTCTCTCTCTCCCTTCATAGCCTACTCCGGTTGGAGCGTTGACGTGCCCACGATGCGACGCCATTCCTTTCGGTCGGCTATCATTGCACTATTTTTTGTCATTTATTTATTATGAATGTTTCTGCTGTTGCCACTGCTGTGGTTACTGAATTGAGCTGGAAGGACATAGTTCAGAACAACTTAAAATGGAATGGGTATTTGCATGGAAACAGTATATATTTAGTGATAATCGGATGACTTAAGCGTTGACTTGAGATTTGGTCCTAGAATACTGCTCTTCGTTATATTGTTCGTCGTCTGTGTACGTATGCGTGTAGGTTGGCGTATGTGTGCTGTAATGTGTATCCATTGTCTTGGTTTTCCAGGTCCAGTTCTCTCTCGATCTTGCATTTTATCAGGAATATTGTGTACAGTGTTCTGTGTTCAATGTTCAGTTGATTCCCGGTCGCAAGGCACTTAGTCAGAATTCACACGGGTGAATGTTGCCCGTCGCAAGAGGCTCAGCTATCGCTGAGAGACCCGCGCGACGCTCTGTGTCAGTTGAAATGTTGTCCTACTGTTGTTAACGCAAACAGATCGCATGTCAGCCCGAGAAGTACTTTCAGCAACTGTCACTTTGTTCGGATACTTGCATACTGCATATACGCATCGTTAGAGTAGGCTCAGCTATCGCACAACGAGCATGCGATGCTCCATGTTGCATTCATTTAACGCTGAAGTGAGCCGTACTGTTATAAACAAACTACCACGACGACCAACGTTATTGCTGTGACCGGGTATTCCACCGGCAGCCCATCGTCGTTGACGCGGACCGCCGTGGCGGATGGACACAAATTTTCAGCGGTAAGGCATCTGAGCCAATATCTGCTCGACCGGTCAAGAACACTACCACAACACCTGCATTTAGTGCACCGTTGGCATTGGGGATGATGTCGTCGGAATTTCGTCCGGATCTTTTGCATCATAAAACAAGTCCCTGGTATATCCTGCAGCGTCGTTTTCGTGATCCTACCGTCCTACGCTTAGCAAATTTTGTACATCGGCTTGTGACAGACAGACACGAAGCCACTTCATATACCGCGGTAGCAGAGCGTCGCGCGGGTAGAATGCCATGCTGCACAGTAAATAGTCTGTGCATCATTTAACACGATCACGTATCCATTGAACTGTGAAGGTGCCATTTTAACGACAGAAAACGTCAATTTAGTACGAAAATTCTAAACGTTTTGTGTCCGGTAGGACCGTAGGAGGCTTCCAGTGCGTTACCCCTTCAGTACCCATAAATTCATTTTTGATCAGTAAATCCTGGCTGTGCAGCTGCTGGTCGCTTTGTTATGAACCCGTCAATTTACCACTGCTGGATGAATTTATTTTTTGTGGCGGATGATACTATTCTATTCTGTTGTACTTTGGACAGCCTAACATTCACTCTGCATCCAAGCCGTCTGTTCCAATTGGGCAATAGGTTTTGTATAATGCCGCCTTTTATTATCTCAAACCTATTATTATGCGGCTCGAAGCTAGGCTTCGGCCGAATATTGGATTTACTTTACGGAGCGATTTGGCGTTGTTCACGCGTTCGGCTCTAACTTCGCTGAAAGTGAACCGATTTGGGAGCACTCTTGAGTACATTGTTGGGGGCTGGCCCTGGCCGATTTTGGGCGCGATCCGCGCATTAGCGACAGTTTGAGAGGCAGGCGAAATTTTTTGTCGGGTAAATAATGCACGATTTCAACGATTTCCTGTCGGCCAAATTTCACGAAATTTGAACTCAGCAACGTCGACCGGTGTTGCGATGAAAACTTTCAGAACAGAATTTTGCAAATTTTACCGTAAGGATAGTTTTTTTTTCCAAAAATCGCAAAAATTTCTCACAAAATTTCAACGTCTTGGGACTTCAGGCCGACATAACTACGCAATGATTACAAATCGCCCGAAATTCACTACCAAATAATTCCTCTACGGAATGTCTAATTTCCATTATTAGATCGTCTCTTCTGAGTCGACGTAATAAAGTGGGTCTCAAATGTCCGTCCGTTCGTCCATACACAAAAAGTTTCTTCGATTTCAATAACATTTCGACTGTATGTAGAGGTCTATGAGTGATGCACGACGGTATGCAGTATGATCCGATTCAAGGTCACTGTCACGAACCCTTGAAAGTTGGAAATCCTTCCATTTTCAAAAGCTGTCTCCTTCGCCATTTACAGTGGGAGCTGGCAACTGACCACTGATTCTTAAACTATGGCACAATATCTAAATTTGATCGGGCCAGATTTTGATATTTGTCCTATTTTTTGTCACGTGACGTTGAACTTGGCAGAGACGTCAGTTGTGAAGAGTCGACCGTCAGTCCCGTACGGGACTAATTTCTTACCGTTAGAATCTGGCAGACCGACATGGAAGAAAAGCAGACCTGAATTTGAAACTTAAAATAAGTAACACGGCAGATAACGCTGACATCACTCAGTCGCAGGCACGTGACACTAGGCATCGTCGAATGCAGGAAGTAAGCAGTTTGTGCACAGATAGCGAAGCGCTTCGAGCCGAATACTGTATTTTGGGCATTTGACCCAATACAGCCATCTAGTTAACAAATATATTCATAAGAAATGACAGCAGGACTGGATCTCACACAAAATAAACAACCACATTTTACCGTATTTTCAGATTCAATATCCTGTGATGGCGCCACCTATCGACGTGGAGACAAAGTTCAGTGGCGGATTAACCATGAGGCCATGAAGGCAATTGCCTCCGGCCCCCAATTTCTGGGCCAAAAAAATCGGCCCCGCATTCCGACTCAGTTCAAATATTTGAGGTCATCACGGCTTGTACGGTAGTACAAGCTGTTGTAAAAGCGACTAGCCAAAGTAATGGGAAAGGCCAAATTTTGACCCCCCGGGGCTCCGAAACCCCTGAACGGATTTCGATGAAACTCGGAATATATA
>Ga0209780_1005003_pt1 | contig 10369 bp, 7 predicted proteins | sample WorMetexBAHAMAS2_FD_187384 | JGI IMG/M metagenome (GOLD analysis project Ga0209780, IMG submission 187384) | Marine gutless worms symbiont microbial communities from Max Planck institute for Marine Microbiology, Germany - Inanidrilus exumae... | ecosystem: Host-associated > Annelida > Digestive... | reverse complement strand
TGCCATTTGGGGTGTCGAGTGGTATCCCGAACGTAATCATCCATGCCAAATTTCATGTTGATCGGTTAAGGGGTTTCTGGGCGGCAGGACCCCCAAAAGTGCCATTTCCTATACTTATCGGAACGAACCTTACAACAGTCCTGCACTACCGTGCAGACTGTGACGACGTATCCCGAATAATAAACAAACTTACTCACTGCATGTTATAAGTCACATGTCTTAATCCATTTTTGCCCAGAGTTCCAAAATGGGGACAGTGACTAAAGGATTCGATGCCGGGCTGTCTAATTACCGACCATTTTTAGTTTTTGACTTCCAGGCACTAAGGCGCTGAACCCTGATTTGAAAGTCAAGAAGTAGAAATGGTCAGTTAGCCAGTCTGGCATGGAATCCCTGAATTAGTGTAGCTATTTTGGAAACACTGACCCAAAATGGGTTAATGTCTTATCGTAGTCTATTGTAATTCAATACAAGAGACTGCACGAGTGAATGAATGAATGAATGAATGAACAAGCAAAATGGAGAAAACAGGCAATCTAGCCTAGCTTCTGGTCCTGGCGGTCTGACCAAGCTTCTGTTGCATTATGTCGTATTTTCGATGCGGGTATTGCTGCGCACACTTCTAAGAAAGTAAGTAAGCCAGTAGGCCTAAGTCTGAGTACTTGTAGAGAGGTGGCAAAGTCACATAAACATGACCAGACGGCGTTCGTCAGTGGCCGAAGTGATGCGTTTTGACTTTTGATACTTGGACGTCTCACTTCGTTCAACAGCAGAACTTTCTTTCGAACAGCTCTGTAGACCATCAGTTCGAAATCGCGAAGAGCAGCAGCGGCTTACTTGGAATCTTTTGAAGGTGATTTGGGGGCCCCAATTTCTATCATTTACATGTCTGATCACTTAACGTGACGTCTCAGACAAGATTTTATTAATTTCTGACGCATTTTTCCCAGAATGTTACAAGGGGACGTTGTTGCCTAGACTCATGGAATACGCCATTGACTTCAGACTTCCTGTTGCTAGACGGAGATGAAGACGACAAAGATCGTAGTTACTCGGTTTCATACCGCGTTCTGTGGGGAACAACACGCCGTCGTCGAAATTCGCGGCACGTAACTGAGCTAAGCTGGAGACGCATTCGGCCTCGCTGGATGGATCTGATGATGGGTCAGTTCGACATCCGGAATTTGCTATCGATCGGTGCCGTTTGCGCGGGCAACGTAAGTGCGAGTTGGCGACGGAAGGCGTTACTTCTCCCGGGAGGGAATATTGGCGGCATTTGTGACGGTCGACGGCTCGGCGCCATGTGGTTTGTCTCGGTCGTCTGCAGTGGCGTACCGAGGACTTGCAGAAGCGATCGCATGGAACAGATGTATAAAATAGACATAAGTGTAGTAATAAAAGTGACCTCACTCGAGGTCGCTCGCAACAACCACTTTAGTTTGATCTCTTTCGCCCGGCCGCCGGTAGCGGTATAGTATACGAAACGTGCATTTTAACCCTAACAGTAATTCAAGCCGTGAACTTTGACCGAGGACTGTGAAATATTAACTTGACCTGGATTGGGTCAAATTGAGCCACCACGCCGAATATCTAAGTCAGAGATCATTTCGTTCAAAAGTTGTAAAGTAAAGTAAAGTAAACAGTGTATGCTATAGCAGTTAGCAACAACTTAGCCTCACCGCTACGAGAAACTCACATGTCATATGGGATCACAGACACACAATGTTACCTGCCATCCGGCAGGGGGTGAGAATCCCGACTTTACCCCCATCCGAAGCAGGTACTCGATTTAGCGACCCCTGAGGGATACAAGTCTGAGTTGACCTATGTTACGTGAAAGTGGACCGGCTGGGAATTGAACCTGTCAGTCGCAAGTCCAACGCCCTACCACAGCGCACCACGCAACATGTCATGTAAACACACACAGAGACACCGCATACTGGCATAACAACAGCAGAGAATATATTTCAAAGCATCCAGATTTTGCGGGTCTGAGCATCATTTGGGGACTAATCCCACCGTAGCCCATGCCTGGCGCCGCCATTGCAGTACAGATCTTTATCCAGCCGTAATGTTCGGCCGTAACGTCGTAACTTCAGAGGTCATGGCAGCTGTAGTAGGCTGGCATTGCAGTATGCTCAGCCTTGACAGTGACCGTCCCCACTATACTATGTTCCACCAGTGCAAGCTGCGAAACTTATGTCTTATTTATTTCAGGGTCACGTTAACTCTTTAAATGTTGTGAAATAACTGTATGATAACATCTCGGAAATAGGAAATCATAAGCGGCCTATCGAATGACATCAATACCAATGACCTTGAGTGACCTTGAAGGTCATTTTGGGGGAAAATATAGCACTATTAACTACGATATATTTACACCTGAATCGGAAAGCACACGTCTTGTAATTTTGACCGCCATTTCGAAACTGAAGGACTTCTGAAGGTCACAGACAGTCACTTGCAGTTTTGCGTGCTTCCCTTGTTCTAAGTAGGTGTCAGCACTGTACGGAGGACTTACACTATACATTATATTCCGTCATTTACCATATCGTCGGAGTGTCCTCGTACTCCGATCACAAAAGAGATCTGCCACTATTTCTCTTCAGACTTCCGTTCTGTTCGCCGTCCGATCAATGACTGGTGGCTGTCGTCAGCTATAGTGATGTTCGATTCACGACAGCTGTTTAGCCTGTTGATTCCACTCGTTTGCCAATATTCGAATAGGTTTGTTTAGAAAAAGATCATAACACGAACACGAGGTCATCCTTACAAACTTTTTAAGCATTTTAACAGTTCTTCAATCAATAAGATCTACTTATTTTAGCGAGAGAGTCGTGAACGTTTGGAATTGCTTATCGCCAGAAATGATCGATTTCAGCTCTCTGGCGAGTTTTAGAAGGTCTCTGGAAGCAACTGATATAGGAGCACTTACTTTAGGCCTACTTATTAGGAGTTTGTCTCAATTTGTGTTTGTGTTGTGTTTTAGATTCCTCGTAAATTTCTGTTTTTTATGTTTTAGATTTTATAGCTGCCTTAAGGCAGCGCATACTTTGCCTTGTAGCCTTGCTGGTGTTTTGGTGCTCTTATGTACGTTATATGTCAGTTCACGGCGAATAAATACGGTACGATACGATAATTTCGATTCAGTTGTCTAAGCAAACGCGTGGTTTTTGACAGAAAACGTCATGAAACTCGTCTTTTTGTGATTTGCTGTTGAGTTGCGTCAGTAAAGTGGTGGTCAACTGTCCGTCCGCCTATTAGTTAGTCCATTTGAGTATCTTTATTCACCAAACAAATATGGTAGAAGAGTAAACAATACGAATACAATCAAAACAACATTTGTGTTGGATTTGGACTGTGTGTTGGTGTGATCTGATGGTCACGCATGTCACGTGTACTATAGTATTGTGTCGAAAGGAAATTGTTATGCTGAATTGGACAACACGGCATGGTGGCGATGACCGTCGTTAAGAGTGGACTCACTGACCGAATAGGATGTGTCCCGGACGTAATTCTCCCGGTTATTTTCCCTCCTGATATTGTCCTGTTCCCAGTAACACAGTTCTCCGCCGTCCTCTGTGAATGGAAAATGTAGTAGTAACAGTAATAACAATAATGGTAATAATAATAATAAATGATGATGATGATGATGATGATGATGATTGTGGTATTGTCGTCATGGCAAGCCATTAAGCCATTGCGAGAGTTCATCTGGTTCATTTGATGAAAGCAGACTGAGCGCCAGGTGTTTGCCAACCATCAGACCAAATCAACCGACTTGGTCTGTTAACAGTTCTTAAATGTTGGTTAAGGTTTGGATTTCGTGCTTTTAATGTTAGTATAGATAGTTTTGTTCATGTGCATCTTGCTTTTGTTGTGTTGGTTTAGTTTCTTCACTACCAAGCCAAGCGATTGGCTGGGAAGAACGTTTCCGAAATGACATATTTTGTGTCGGGTGGGACGTAAACCCTTATCAGTCAGTCAGTCAACTCGATGATACGACTTGCAATGTCCGGAGGTGAAATGTCCGAGGAGTAAGTCCGGGATGTGTCCAGGGGTACATATTCGGATGCTGTTATCATTGACAGTGGCACGGCCACTGTTCAGCGAGTGGCCATTGGCTGAGCACTGTATATCAGCGCCAGATAACGTCGTCGACGTCATTCGCTAATGTATTCAGCTGCAGACAACTGAGTGAGCCAGAGTGAGTGACCTGACTGAGCCAGGAAGACACCGCATGCTTCTCGCACATGTCGCATGCCAATTCACTATTGTCAATTTCTCATTATTCACTCCTCACTCTTTCACTCCTCGCTTAAAACTCACCCGTTTCACAAAATCTTCCCACCTTCGACGGCGATGTTCTGTACGGCTGGGAAGCAAAGTCGAGTGTTATGGCTCATTGCTTGCCATTCAGCTGCCATCACCTGTATTGCGGTTGATCGGGGTGATCGTGATGGAATGCGGTTTTCGTGGAAGATGGACCTACCATTAGCTCACGCGTGCCACAGCTCTATACAAACCCTGCCACATTTTGGTACAGTAAGTAACGATGTTTTACGCTTACTGGTCTCCTGCCATCTAGTTGCTCTGAAGAAATCAAAACTACCGGGATAAACTGAGAAATTAAGCGGCTAGGCGACGAATGACGGGTCGTTAACAATGATGCCAGCCACGTGCTACCCCTGCACAGCTACCATCTGCCGTTCTCCCCTTCGAAAATTTCTGGCAAAAATTATTAACTCAAAAAATGAAAATTCGTATTGCCAAAAATACGTGTCCAGTACACAGACAAGTGAACTACGACGTTTAAATCTTAGGTTGGCGAACCTCCGTTTATAAACTTCTAAATGTGCCACTACCAAAGAATTATTTCTAATGATTCCTATGCACATGATGAACAGGGAGATAATCCCGGGCAGGTAAGAGGGCTCGACGGTGTCCTCTATAAACTGTGACCGTTGCTGATGCCTTGATTAGCAGCGTCAAGATATCAGTCGCGCCGACGTGAGAGCCGAAGCAGATAAATGTGGCTAAGCCCACTGGCTAAGCACTGAAGAAGTGTCAGTCAGGTGGCCAGGAGCTGAAGAAGTGCCGGTCAGGGCTGGCACTGAATAAGTGCCAGTCCGGGCTTAGCCAGACAGTAGGCCACGCCTAGAGGGGGCGCTCTTAGAAATACCTGACAAGCTGCTCACGCCTACTTAACCCTTCCTCCACCCTACACAACTCGCACATACACCGCACACACCTACCAATTCCCCTCCTCTCCCTGGGTTGGCTCATTGGACCGACATAAAGGTCTCAGGGCTGGGGTCCAGAGTAGGCTGGACCCCTGCCCGCAATAACGAACGAACGAACGAACGCCACTAGCCTACTGGAAGTGCAGCACGGATGAAGAGAGCGCAGCGCTGCGAGCCCGCGACATGAAAGAACGAACCGACGGCGATCTCATCGGGAACTGCAGGCGGGGCGCATAGCTCATAGCTGCCGTGACCCGCAACATCAAACAAACCGACCCAACTATGTGTGTTAGGCCTACAACTCAGCTCTTCCTGACCCGAATACTGCGACATCAAGGGCTACCGCGAGCGGTATGTGAGTGGAAAATAAAAAATTTAAAGTGACTGCGTCGCTCTGTCGGATTCAATAGTTTCGTCTGTCGTTGATTGACAGTTAGGGACAGTGTTGGAGTCGAGACATTTTCTCTGAGGCAGAGGCGTTTACGAGACACAGGTTAATCAATCGATCGATCAATCCTGGAATAAAAGCTTACAGCAGCAGCTGACCAGCTAACAATAATTCACTTGATTTCACGTTAAACAGATTTTTCGTCAATTTAAGACATCTCATATGGAGATTGTGAAATATTGTCAGAGTTCTTTTGGTTGTGAATTGCCTAGCGTGTTGTTGAAAAAGCGACATGACAGACTTACCGGAACAGTGGCATGGTTTAGATAAGATGCTATTATTTGTTCTTTTTTTCTTTTCTCTACCATTTCAAGGTGAATAAAGATGAATATATAAATATACGTTAAAATGAAATACGAAGAATTAGAAGCCTACTGTCCAGAAATATTGTAAAATGTAGTAAACAAGGTGTCGCCCTAACGGGACGAGACGTAACACGACTGGCCCGCCGTGCACTGTTACCGCGGAGCTATTAGCTAACTGCAGGCGGCATGACGTCATCGCCTGGCTTGCGCGGGTGAAGCCGCCTGCATGCCTGCCGTGGGGTGTTACAGACGACGACAGACGCCGGCGACCGTTACTAGTCTGCCCCTACACTGTGTGTAGACGGGCCAGTAATAAGAACGTGTTTGTTCTTAAAGGTTGTTGCGCTGCTGATAGAGCAGACGTCCGTCCGCAGACTGACACGACACATTACAACCATACATACAGAGTCACAGTGTTCGTTACATGCACTCGGGTCAGCGTCAACAGAACTGAAACAGCGAATTGTGCTTGATGCTGGCTAGCAAATATTTCACAGTGACTGAACGCACGCTCAGCGGGAGCTGACGTTGCCGACAAAGACACAGTCATGAGATCGAAACGTGAAATACAGTACGAGTCTCGAGATTCAGTCACTGGTTACAGACACAAAATAGGCCTGTACTAGTCCATTAGGGAGGCTAACTAGAAATACGGACTAGACTTCTTGACACGACAATTTAACAAGGTGTCGCCCTAACAGGACGTAACCGTACTGGCCCGCCGTGCAGTGTCGGCCGCCCGACCGTCCACGCGCCCGGACGGCCCGCCCGCCAGCAGCGTTACATACGCCGACAGACGACAGACGACAGACACCAGCGAGCAAAACAATACTGGCCCATTAGGTGGACCAGTAATCAGTAATGGGGAGGATTTCAAATCAAGGTATTTGAAATGGTGATTTGAAATCCTTTTTGTGATGTGTGATTTTGATTTCAAATCCTATGTATTCTGCTGATTTTGATTTTAATTGCAAATCACATTTTGGTGGATTTTGTGGTTGTTCTGCTGTTCTGAAATCCAAATCATTTGATGGATCAAAATTGCTAGTGCACAATTTTCAATGACACCCAGTAATAAATTATTGCTATTAATATACACGAATTGTAACTGCAATATGCTGCATGTTGAATGGCTTTTGAGAAGGGTGCTTTGGTTAACAAAGGTTGGGAGCACCCGGTTGTAGGTATTGAAGCATTTGAGGATTTGAAAGATTTAACCCTTCTAGGGCAACGGAAATTACCCAATAATGTGAAGTTGGCACCATGACCTTCAAAGGATGGGCAGCGACCTTGGGACTGAGCCGAGGTTCCTCTTTGCCGTACGAAACGAAGCAAGAACCAGTGTAAGCTTACTATTATTTAGCCCGCGCGGCATGCATGCCCCACGGGCTATATGTTCTGCTTGCGTTAATTTCTTTTTTAAAATATATACCTTTGAACAGGAACTGCTGGACTGATTTTCACTAAACTTACACCATATGGCAGGTATTTGATCGTAATTTGCCGATTTGACCCCCTTTTACGATGGATTAAGGGACGTTCGTTGCCATGGCAACTAATTATAGTGTCAGAATTGGCAAAATCAGACTATTCACCTTTATTCGCAGCCCTGGCATTCCGAAACGGATAGCACTAACGCCATTCTAATTTTAAAAATTCATCTGTGATGATCGGGCTATGTTTTGCGTAAATTTGGTGAACTTTGGTTCAGTAACTTCGGAATTTAAGAGGGCGAAATGCGTACACCCGGTCGTTTCTTCCTTTAAAATAAACCTTTCAGACAAATTATCTCAGGATCCACTGGACCGATTTTCTCTCAAATTTTCACCGTATGGTATTTCATCATAGATTACTGGTTTCATCCTCTTTTTCCGATCGCTGAAGGGACGTTGTCATGGCAACCAATTTTAGGGTTAAAATTGGCGAAATCGGCCGATTCACCTCCATTCGTCGTTTTGGCATTCCTAAACGGAGTGGAGTATCACAATTCCGATTTCAATAGATTTTATCTACGATGATCTGGCTACATCGTGTAAAAAAATTGGTGAACTTTGGTTGAGTAACTCCGGAGGTTAAAAAGAGCAAAGATGTGCACCTCTCGTCGATCAGCAGTTTGGCTACGCGGCGCCACTGCTAGACCTTGCGGGGATCAGTACTGAGTTTTATTGGGCGATCAGTACTCAGTTTTGTTTCAACTAGAAATACGTTCTGTGGAACATGGTATCTGACCCATAGCCGAGTTCACAAGTCCATGACTTCCGGTCAAAAATCTGACGTCAACATCGTGTTCCCCGATTCCAATTTCCCATAATACGCGGGAATTTCGGCGATTCGTGAACATTTAAGGCAGATATTGCGTTTTTCATTTTTTGCGTGGGTTTTCAGGACCTCTGCGTTAAAATGGGTTTTTGGGGGAAAATAGGGGAAGGGGTGGGGCGATATTCATCATCATCATTTATTATTACGCCAAAGGCAGCACATAAAATACAATACAACCTAAAAGTACACTAGTACAATGAATGTAAAGATAAAAACACACACACACACAAACATGCATACATACATAGAATAAACTACACTCACACGCACACTTATACGTATATACATACGACATACAATCAAGCAACATGAGCAAATATACAAAAGACTAAGCCGATCGGCTACAGTGATTGAAGAACATGACTGGCAAATGTAGCCCAAATTGAGTTCTTAATGGCACTAAATGATACAGCCACACAGTTTATGCCATAAACACTACCGGTTGCAACAAATCTATTCAAAACAAATCGAGACAGAAAAGTTTACGATATTAACCCCCAACGAACTCGTTCTTACCTTTGGGGGTTTACACGTCTGTGTCCAATTTGGTGAAAATCGACGAAAAAATGCGACCGTGAGAGTGTCCACAGACGGACAGACACACACACGCTCAGACGCAAAACGATTTTATTATCTGTCCCATGCTATATGCTATAGCTATGGGGCAGATAATTATTCGCTAGGGAGCGTCACTGCTATGCCGCGCGGGCTACACGCTAGGCCCTGCCACGCATTTCTAGTTGCGATATGTGACGTAGCTGATTAAGACAGGTGGACGGCAAAAAACTGTAACGACTTGTTGGACTCGGAAAAGCGGAAGTAGGCTTGAAATTTCGTAGGAAGTTGAAAAATTTAAAGACTGCAGAAGGTTACGATATTTCGGCCATGTTTTGAGACACAAGTGTCTGAATAAGGACATAATTCACGGTGGAAGTGCTGAAAATACAAGACTCCACAACGAAGGACAGGACAATGACGTACTAAAAAATACAGTATGTGTAGGTCTATGTTTATGAACTAATCGTAACAATTCGTAATACAGAACTATTGCGTATACTTCATACTTCTACATATGCATCGGTTGCTATTCAGTGAATTAGTTAACTGGTTGTCGTGTACGCAGGATTATTGGAAGAGCTGAATGAGAACGTTCGGACTTTATTTCCGACGCATCATTCAGGGAAGAATATTATTATAGGAAATTTTGTCCGTAATTGACCAGTCCTGCATTTTCACTCACTCCAGTTAACGGAACTCGTCATGCGGGAACCAGGAATATAGAGGAAGATGTCTGTCTGCATGGCGTGGACGGAAATGAATCTCGAACGAGCGAGCGAGCGCTGCGAGCAACGAGCTGCAGAACTGCACGAACGAACGCAGGCGGACGACCGTAATAATAGTACGGTATATACAGCGAATGAACTCGGGCGGATGAGATTAACAGCTGGTGGCAAGACAAGAAGAGATCAATGCACACCGTAGTCGCTATTTTTTTTCAACGGGGTGTCCTTGATTCGGTCGGCCGTTGTGAATAGGGGGTTTTCTTGCGAGGCCCGCGGACAACACTTTACGAGCAGCAGTCGTGCTGTGACGAGACCATCTCACCTGCTCGCGGCGTGCCCTTCGCCAACACCGCAGCGGTCGCTTCCGTCGACGTCGTAAAACTTTGGACTGTTTATGACTACAGCAGCCGACGTGAAATGCCAACGAACACTCATTCAACGAGTACGCTTCTGCCACAGAGACGCCGCAAACTCAACGTCTGCACTGCGCCTAGAATTACAGACCTTGTCTTTTGGTGAATAGATGCGTTGGTACTGCATGCCGTTTGTGACCGCAACGGTCAACGGATGCAACCTAGCGAAACACGCAGTGTAAAGTAAAGTAAAGTATACGTCGATTTGTATAGCGCATCGTCGTAACTACGTGCGCTCAGACATGGATCACACAGTTTTACCTGCAAATTACACCATGCCTGCCTTTACTCCCCAGCCGCAGAGCATCACCGCCCTTTGGCTGGTACTCATTTACCGTCCCACGGAGGGTAGAAGGCT
>Ga0209780_1005002_pt1 | contig 10369 bp, 4 predicted proteins | sample WorMetexBAHAMAS2_FD_187384 | JGI IMG/M metagenome (GOLD analysis project Ga0209780, IMG submission 187384) | Marine gutless worms symbiont microbial communities from Max Planck institute for Marine Microbiology, Germany - Inanidrilus exumae... | ecosystem: Host-associated > Annelida > Digestive... | reverse complement strand
CAATAGAGGAAAATAAGTAAAGTGAATGAGAAAAGGAAAAAGGGAAAAAGTAATAAAGAGCAAAAGATGAGGAAGTGAATGGACAAGGAAGCAGCAAAGGCGGAAGGGGGTACCCCGGCCCCACGCGGGGTCACTAGGCCTAGTGAATATTCCCTGTAAGTTTCATCGAGACTGCTCGAGCCATTTATGAGATATTGTGGTAACAAGACCCGTCCTGGCGAACGCGGTACACGGACAGCCCGAAAACAAGTGCTTTTGCTGACACAGTCGGGTAGCGAAGGCATAGAAACAAGGTGTCGCCCTAACGGGACGTAACACTATTGGCCCGCTGTGCAGTGTTACCATGGAGCTATAATTAGACTAGAGGCGGCATGACATCTTCACCTGGCCTGCGCGGGTGAAGCCGCCTGCAGGCCCGCCGTGAAGTATTACAGACGACGACGACAGACGCCAGCGACCGTTACTAGTCTAACCCCTACACTATGTGTAGGCGGGAGAGTAATAAATGACCACGGCTTCCCTTGCAGATCACAAAAAGGGTTTTTAGCTCAATGGGCCCAATTTCTACACGCTCATAGAAAATATATCTTGGGAGATTTTGGTGACTATCTAACACTGCGACAACAACGACAGCAATGTTTGGTTGTGTTAATTGAAAATGCTCAAAGTGACAACATCACACAAATCAGCAGTCTGCCGGTCTTTATGCCGAAAGAACACGTTTTACGCATTTTTTTTTGGTAAAACAGCTGACACATACAAACAAATGTCACTCAAGATATGCAGTGGTTAAAACATTAACAGAGTTTGGCATGCGTGTTCGAAAAACATAAACCGGCAGTAATGACCCATGCACTGAAATTACGGAAGAAGAAACGGTTCGACGATCCATCTTCACATTAACTTAAAATACATGACAAGAGCTCAACGAGATAATTGGTAAGAAACTCATTTATCGTATCACCAAATCTGGTAGAGCATCTGTTTACCAAGTGTCACCATAACCACTCGTATGGTAGTCAAAGAATACTAAAGCTAAAACGTAACTTGGACAACTCATCTACAAACGTTTCAGGTCGACTCAGCCTTCTACCCTCCATGGGATGGTAAAATGAGTACCAGCCAATGGGCGGTGATGCTCTGCAGCTGGGAAGGTAACCGCAGGCCTGGCAGGAAGTAATGGCAGCCTACCGCCGGGTGGATGACTTAGTCACCTGCAGGCTGACTGCCAGTACACCGGGATCAGCTCCGGGCCCAACGCTCGGTAACGAGTATGGGAAGCCTGTATCTTTTATCTATAAACATAATTTAGACAATGCTATCTATGCCAGCTGTTCTGGCCGCCATGAAGTAAATGTAAACATTTGATAGTACTTACAGTCAGATCGCTGATCTGGCGCTAGCAGTAAGCTTTTCTTAACCTACTGATTCAATTTTCTTTAAATAACGTGACATATCTTCATCAGTTAACTTCGCACAGTACGACATCATGCCGTACAACCTGGAGATCATATCGTGACCATAGATTAGTGTGACATCACTTCATCCTATGTACATCTTTCTGATTATTTCAAGTAACCAAAAGACGATGGCCCAATATGCAATGACACGGTTGTATCAGATAATGTTTGTCACAGGTCCGAGTATTATCCATTCAGTGGAACAGTTATAAACAGCGGGAAATATGAAACAAAACATTAATCTAAGATAACCCTGAAACTTGTCAGTGACAACAGAACTCGGATGTACACATTGCTATTGTTCAGATGTACAGAAAAAATGTCACTCAGTCCATATATTACATCCTACACAGGACGAAGTGGTCCATGACACAAATACTGTATCAACAGCACATCAGCCAGGCATATACAATATTCGGTCGTTACACTATACCGCCTTGAGACGATTCTGAAAGCATCAACTGGTAACCGCTGGAGAGTCCTAGCGCCATGCTGGTATATGGCAATGTTCCAGATAACCACGTGGACATATTCACACAAGGTTTTCTGTTCCAGGCAGATTTTTCCTGGAAGCTTTATCCACAACAGCTATTTCCCCCAAAGTATTTTTCTGGAGCTCCAGTGCAATAAGATGAACGTTTGTGGGTATGCGAGACAGTCATTTCACCGAGACATTTCTGCAAGATTGGAAATCCATCTTTTCTAGGTAAATGTACGCCAGTGTATATGCCTTTGGAAACATTTCCAAAGAAACATTCCGAGGAACATGGCCTAGAAGGTTACTAGTAGAAGATAGTTAGTCGGATATCTTTTGTCCACGTCAGACATCCTCTCAGGATGCATATTTCTGGAAAAATGACTACGATTTTCTGCGAATTCTGGCAATACAAATATCTGGAAAATATCCACAAACTTTCGCATCATCCAGCAAAATGAAAAAGCAAGGGCCGGGAAGAGTTATTGTTGAGACGGCATTGCAGCACCTCCAGGTCCTGGAGAGAGACCCGCACTGTCGAGGTTCTTCAGCAGCTGCGACAGCCACCGTTTTGTTGAGTTGTCATCTTTGAGGCAATTGACAAATGTCTGGTCCTTCAGTTGGTCCGGCAGACACTGCCGCAGCGCCTCGCGAGCACTGCAGTAAACACAAATACACATCACATCATTTCCCTGTTTCCCAGGTTGATGGAGACTGTGTCACAAAAAACGGCGATTTGCCACTATCAGTCAAAAGGTGTCACATAATTTAATACGTACTGTAGTACCTGCAGTGATGGAACGGGTAGAGCGTTGGACTTGCAATCAACTGGTCATGGGTTCAAATCCTACACGCGGCAAAAGCTGCGTAACAACCTTGGGCAAGTTGTTCACACCTATGTCCTATGTCACCAAGCAGTATAACTTGGTATCGGCCAAGAAGTGGTGACGCTCTGTGGCTGGAAAGGTAACCACAGGCCTGGCAGAAAGTAATGGCAGCCTACCGCCGGGTGTCTGGGACTGTCACATCCCAGGCCATGGGTTTTCCTCTGGTCTATGGCAGGACAGTGGTCCCATCTGGGCGTTATTATTATTATTATGGCTGACAATCAAAGCACTGTTCAGAAGTCACGGATAGAGAGTTAATTCACTATAATACTAACTAACGACTAGGTTTAATTAATATGATACCAAACAAAAACCTGCCCTTCTGGCCGAGTGGTTAACGCACTCGGCCGCCATGTGCAGTAAAGTGTGACGCGCTCAGCGGCCGCGGTTCGACTCGGCCCGGGCGCGTCCGCTTACCAAAGAATTATTTCTAATGATTCCTATGCACATGATGAACAGGGAGTTAATCCCGGGCAGGTAAGAGGGTTCGACGGTGTCCTCTGTAAACTGTGACCGTTGCTGATGCCTTGATTAGCAGTGTCAAGGTGTCAGCTGCGCTGACGTGAGAGCCGAAGCAGATAGATGTGACTAAGTCTCCTGGATGACGCTGCAGAAGTGTCAATCAGGTGGCCGGGCTCTGAACGGCAGATCATTGGGGCTCTCGCTGCATAAGTGCCAGTCTGGCCTTAGTCAGACAGTAGGCCACGACTAGAGGGGGTGCATTTAGAAATACCTGACAAGCTGCTCTAGCCTACTTTCCCTCCTTCACCCTACATAGCACTCACACCACACACACCTATCAACTGCCCTCCTCTCCCTGGGCTGGCACACTGGACCGATTCAAAAGGTCTCAGCGCTGGTGTCCAGAGTAGGCTGGACCTCTGTCCACACAGAACAAACACACGACACTAAACAAACTGGCAGCTGCAGTACCGTGGATTGTCAGAGAGACGTAAATAGCATCGTACGACGTGCTTCAACAGCCGAGCTGATTGCTCCTTCGCCAACTGTAAAACCATCTTGCCCTACAAAAACCGACTAGTCTAATATGTACATAGTTAACGAGCTAACTAGCAGCAAAGCAAAGAACTGTTTGTTAATAGTTCACTGTCATCCTCTACAGTAATTTTCTTAGTCTGCAGTTTCTAGTTTTATTGATGTTTATGCAAAGAACAAGGACTGACATAACTGGAATCAGCAACAATACTCTCAAAATCAGATTCTATTACATACGGCGACAGAAAACACAAAAACTGTGGCACTCAGAATAAAGATACCTGTTAAATTTACCGAACTAACTGATATAAAATAGCCAAATGAAGATCAAAATTGTATCTGTCATGTGGTTCTAGAAAAAAAAAGAAAAATTTACAGCACATCCAGCCGACGTCGGTCATATGCAGGTCTAACAACTGTCGCTGGCTCAAAGCACCATTTAACGGGACGAGCTTCCTCGCAACGGAGCTAGCTGTGAAATCCTCTTCTTCTGCGCTAGCTTTTCCATGCATGCTAGACATCTTTTATCGTATTGTACCATACTGCATCACAAGATGATACATCTGTTGCCATTTTTGAGTCATGGCGCACTCAACTGACTGAGTGCTTCTTCATACGCAGCGTGCTGCCCAAGTCATTGTGCTGCCCAAGTGATCGTGCTGCACTACTTGCTACCGGACAAACGCGACACTTCAGTGACAAGCCGACTATGCCATGCCAGGACTTTCAAACCACTGACAGCTAAGACTGCAACTCTTTTATCCCATATTCCTTATGTCATTTTGTTTAACTTCCCACGTGTATAATATGTATATAGTACTAACATTAATAACTAAATGACAAAATACTAACATTATTATTATTACTGTTATTACCTTTATATATTCTCTTAATGTGATGTGCTAGTGTATTTCATGTATCATGTACTGTATTCTATTGCCTATTATAATCCAGCCACTGGCTGCTATATGATAATAAAGAATTCTTAATTAATCTGTAATCGTAACCATGGCGATGATTACACGACCGCATGGACACGACTTACAAGGATCATGGCAACGTGGGAAAACCGCTCGTAAGTCTGACAGATGTATGACAACCCAGTCTCATCAAGCAGAATCTTCTGTAGAATGAACGTCGCTACCTGCCATCAGAACAATACACAATTAAAACTCATCAGCCAAGCAACCATTACGGTACTACACAGCACTACCATTAGTCCCAATACCCAAACTGGTCGGATAATTTTTTTTATCCACACATGCTGACGGGCAAGGTGTGGATATATCGGTTACTGTTTTTTTGTTGTGTGTTTGTATGGTTATGGATTTCTCCACCCAGGATATAGCTAGCAGCGTCAAATATTGCACGGTGCTTCATCGGCGTCCGGGGCAGGGAATCTCACATTTTGGGGACCTTTGCTCCAACAGAAGCCAAAAATCGGACGAACAGCAGTCTAGCATAGCCTGCAGGCCTAGGCTGACTGACGTCAGAGCGACATTCTATTTATAGTTCAGTGAGCATGTGTAGTGCTACAGTGCTAGAGATGCGCTGTTCGCGTGGCGTGTGGACGGAGGATCTGCATGTGTGGATATACAGCCATCCCCTAAGATGGACGTACTTTTTACAAGTATCGAACATGAATTTCTTGGGAAGACAAGAGATTTTGATGGAGTCCTCTATAACCTGCGACTTTTGGTGGCATTTAAAACTAGAAGATAAACTTCAACGCCCCAGCGTCAACGTCGACGCCTTCACAACCTCGATGGCCTGCTGTGACCTTGATCTTTGACCTACAGAATCTAATCAGGTCATCAGTAGGGGCTAGTGAATATTACCCGCCAGTGTTATCAAAATTGTTGAAGCCATTCATGAGATATCGTGGTAACAATATCTGTCTGGATGAATAACTAACAGACTAATGCGGTGGACAGACAGCCCAATACCACAACGCCCTTTCCACGACAGACGACGATGACAGACGCCAGTGACCGTTACTAGTCTGGCTCCCCTACACTATGTGTAGGCAGGCCAGTGATAAAGGACAGCATAATGCAGGGTTTGGGCTAGGCAGACAAAGATGATCAGAAATTCAGCCAATTTAGGAAAACTACGAATGCCTGGACACTGTTTGGGTCAATGACGTTTGCCACACTCCAAACTGGTTAGAAGTTATGTGGCAGATTATGACTTAAGTGTTCGACAGTCTAAGGGCCGGTTTTTCCACTGCAAATTAACATCCCATTTACGTCAATGGCAGATTAACTCCCATTAATTAATAGGAGTTAATCTCCCGTTAACATTAATGGGAGATTAATATGCAGTGGAAAAACGGCTCTCAGAGGCTAGAGTGTCTGTATAGGCCACAGTGCATCACTTGAAAAGAGAACATGAACAAGTCCAGATTACTTTTGTACACTAGCACAGAAAGTAAAACAAATACGGCGGAAAGATAACAGCAGAATGTCTCACGGTTTTTGACAGTTCGCTGCCCGACTCCATGATCTTAAGGCAAAGTGGAATAATTTCGGTCGTCAGTAGAAAGTTTATAACTTCCTGTTCATCGGTCTACACAGACACAATTACCACACGACTTAAATACAAAGAATTCACATACTATGACTGAACTGACTGAATCACTACTACTACTACTATAACTACCATAACTCTGCCAAAAGTGAACCGATTTGGATGAAGTCTGGAGTACTCTGAGTACATTGTTTGGGGTTGGCCCTGTCAGATTTTGGGTGCAAGCTGCATAGTAGCAACAGCTGGAGAGCCAGGCAAAATTTTTTGTCAGGTTAGCTATGCACGATTTCATCGATTTCCCGTCAGCCAAATTTCACAAAATTCGGTGTTGCGATGAAAACATTCGGAACAAAATTTTGAAAATTTTACCTCAAGGGGTCGTTTTTCCAAAAAACGCAAAAATTTCTTTAAACATTTTAACGTCATGCGACTTCAGGCCGCCATAGCTCTGCAATGATTACAGATCGAAAGAAATTCACTATCAAAATAACACTCTATGGGATTTCTAGTTTCTATTTTTACCGTTGGAATCAATTCAAAGTCATTCCCCTGGCATGCACACTCTGTACAAGAAATCTCCCCAAATTTCCTGTGACGTCCGACGCAGGGTTGACAACACGCAGATAACGCTGACATCACTCAGTCGCTGGCAGACAATAGCCATCAACTACTGAGTTACGTGACACTAGGCCTCGTCAAATGCAGGAAGTAAACAGCTTGTGCACAGATAGCAGAGTGCTTCGAGCCGAACACTGTATTGTGGCATTCAACAAAATACGGCCATCTAGTTAAATCTAACACAGGAATAGCAAATTTGCAGCTGTTATGCACCACAAACCAGAACAAAGCATTAAATGTCATACTATTCAACAAAAAATCACATAAAATAAATAAGTCACCCTATAAGATGAAAAGTTAATACCTGCAATTAGGAATGTTAAAGTTGGGTTGTTTTAATATTCGAAGCTCGATTTTAGAATTCAAAATTCGACTCAGTATTCGTTGACTTCTTACAAAGGCCGAGAACTAGGTGTACAGGCTAGTGTTGTAGACGACTGATGGACAGCAGTGTACTGGCGGGTATAAAGTAGGGTTCTCAGGCGCGCGTGCTACGGCTGTAACGTACGCATTACTACCGCAGTGAGAATGCTACTTAACGCAGCAGACCCTGGTCTTGCATTCTGTGTGTTATCATGATGTACAGTATTATTAAGTGGCCGTATGCCATAGCGGTAATGGGGTTGAAGTAGCTCTAAGTCAGGCCCGTTTAGTACCGGGATAAGTGACCGTGTTCTGATGGGCAAGTCACCTAGGTATGTCACCAGCCCTCAAGGGGGGCGAGTGAGTAGATTCTTAACGGCACCATCAGCACAGAGTAGGCTATTCGATGCCAGACCAGCCCTCAAGGCCAACTCAGCCTCCTACCCTCAGCGAGATGGGAAATGAGTACCAGCTGAAGTGCGGTGATGCCATGCAGTAAAGGTAGGATGGCTCATACAGCTCATTCCACTTGTGGATGAAACGTGAGTGACAGGTAAAATTGAGTGATTCCTCGTTAACACGTGCCATACCTGAGCGCCTTACAGGTGTCCGGCTCGGTATAAAGTGCAACATAAATGTCCTGTCTACTTTACTTTAATTTAGTTACTTTACATTACTTTATTTTGTTGTATTTCACAACTACTGAGCACATACCTTGACCAACGCACCAATGACACCAAGGCTTGTCAGCCGTAAATACTCGAATGGTCGTGTTTTGCTGACTGTGTGCAGGAACGGGTAGAGAAACAGTGGTATATGTGCTGCATAGCAACATGCAAACATGTATCGACTTCTGGAAGTATCTTAATTCACCAACAATAGGATAAGCTAACAAATACTGAGTCTCACAAACACGTACACAAAGTGGATCAAAAGTCCAAAATGTCAAAATAATGAGTGCAGTTTTAAAACAAGTACCGTCAGTGAAGAGGACTGACGGTTATCCACACATGCCGATCCTACATCCACCCATCGCGCACCAATTCGTCCGAAATTGGGCTTCTGGGGGAGCAAAGTTCCCCAAAATGGGAGATTTCCTGCCCAGGACACCCCTAAACAACCGTGCAAAGTTTGACACCACTTGCTTTATCCTCGCCGGAGTAATCCATAACCGTACACACAAAACAAGAACAAACAAACAGTAAACGATATATCCACACTTTGCCTATCACATGCGTGGATAATAAAGGTTACTGAGACTACCACTGTTGCCAACATTAGCTTTGAATCATATCATTTTGCTAATGCAAAAAACTAAATAAGCACTAACATACAGGTACTGTCTTGCGATCAGAAAGGACAGTTGGCCCGAGAAACAATTTAACTCATCCGATCGACTGATTATTCAAGGTTTACTGTCCCGATCAACACCAAAATAGGTAATTTCAGATACATTCTTTCAAGCCTAGCATTTAACTGAATAAACTTAATCTACCACAACAAAACCAGACAAGCAACAGTAAGCCTCAAGATACCATAACACAAAATTAAGATAAAAAACAAACTCAGGTTTGGTCCCAATGTACAACATCCGGCCTGGAAACGGTACTTGCCTATTCTTACAAAGCCGGAGCCGCACAAAGCCAATTTAGCTCAAACAAATATCCAAACATTTCCGTTGTGCCTCTGCATTTTCGGACCCCATGGTGCTCTACAAACGCTGTTATTTTGGCTAATCGAAGTGAACCTGAAACATAGCCGTTCAAGTCGTGAATATGCAAGTAAATTGCAGTAGAAAGCAGAATGTTTTGCTGTACCTTGCAAAAAAGCCGATCTAGTTTCCGGATGCGACGCGACGCACTGCAGTAAAGCAAGTGCATTGCAGACCCGATTTGACTGATGAGCCTGGAAGCATATGACAACTGTCTTTCAGTAAATAATATACCGGAAAATTAAATTACTTACTAAACACAAATCAATCAGTATAAACTGCAATGCACTATGTTTATTTAAACTTGGTCAGCTAATTTCCCAGCATTTTGGTCAAAGCCAAGGATCAAGATAGTGGCACACCTAGAAATTACAAGGGGGCCATCCCCAACTTTTAAACTTCAAACATAACTACACTGTGTCTCAAAAAACAACACTGATTTGGCTTGCTATAACTTCAATGTACATTAACCGATTTTGATAATTTTTGGCAGGAATGTTGCCAGAAAACAAAGAGGTCAAATGGTACTTTATTTTGCCACCTCACCCAAGTAGTGCTTCTGCACTACCTGGTAAAACACGAATACACAAAAATTGCATCTTTTCACTCAAATGCTGTATTACTGCTTTTCCAAAGTGCATCCAGTCTCTGCTTGATTTTTTTCAATTTTGTTGAAATGCAACTCAAAGTCATGCTGCTATAGACTCCCTAAATATTGTAATTAACTGAGCTCAGCCCTGGCCTGTTGGGGCCACAGCTCAGGAGAAATGAATTTGAGAGTTTTGTGCAGTAGCTGTTGAACCGTTGTGTGCGTGCATGCAATGGTGCATGCATCAGCTGTGTTGCTGAAAGGCAAATAATATTGTCGTTGACAATGTGTCTGATAACAGTTAACATTTGTTGAGATAATAAGATATCCCACCAATACTGGCTGAAAACAGTGGGTGCATTTCCTTTGTTGGAGTCGGTGGTTTCAGTTTCCTTGAGGGCTCTGATGTCGGTGACAGGGAGGGAATCAAGCCTACGGAAATACCGGTGCAGGCTTGAGTAACTCCAGACAAGAATATCAATTAAATAACAAGCCTGTTTCACTCCGATAGAGCAGAAGTCTACAACTGTTGGCAGCTGAAAGTTCTAAAGCACTTGGTACCTTGTCTATCGTTCTGCTATGGGTATGGTCCAGGTTAAATGAAATTTTAATCGACAGAATTACCAGTAGCTAACTGCATTTCTAACATTTTCAATAGGGATGTTAATACCCGGGTACGTTGAATCCCGAGACCCGAACCGTCAATCCCGGGTCCCGACCGGGACCCGAAAGGGCCGAAAC
>Ga0209780_1005001_pt1 | contig 10369 bp, 7 predicted proteins | sample WorMetexBAHAMAS2_FD_187384 | JGI IMG/M metagenome (GOLD analysis project Ga0209780, IMG submission 187384) | Marine gutless worms symbiont microbial communities from Max Planck institute for Marine Microbiology, Germany - Inanidrilus exumae... | ecosystem: Host-associated > Annelida > Digestive... | reverse complement strand
GCAGAAAGACCGCGCGATGCGCTACGTTAGTAAATTCGTGTTATGCTTCATGATGTATGGCAGTTAGAAAGGTTTCAAACAGCAAATCTGACCTTCAAGGTCAAGGTCATTCAAGGGCATTGGCAATGGTGCTATTCGATAGGTCACATACGATTTCCTATTAGTGTTCCATTGTGCCTATGTCTCTATCTTGCACCATTAACAAGATATTTCCACTTATTTCCCCAAATTTAAAGAGGTCACGTGACACATAAACCTAACTTTGGGGGGGGGGCAATATATCATGCATGCACCAGTACTCCTGTGTATCAATCAGCACACGACATTTGAAGTGTCTAGCGTTACCACCTCCAACGATGGTTGGGCAATTTTTAAGAAAACGGGTTACGTGACCTGACCATGCCCCTTTCAAGGCTAGAACTTGCTACGATCAACCAATCTAGCCAATTTGAAGTCTCTAACTCCACCCACTATAAAGATATGAAAGACGATACAAAATGTCGAAAATGGGGTAGTTTGTGGTAACTAGGGTCACTCAAGGTCACTGGAAATAGAGCCGTTCGATAGAGCCCATACCAGTTCCTATTAGCGTTCCATGGTAGGCTACTTCCATATCTTGCACCGTTTCTGAGATATAGTGAGATATTGGTCGAAAATCGCCAACTTAACATACCCCACTTCTATTTGGCGCCTCCGTTGGGAGTGACCCCGAATGAATTTCGCCGAAATCTTTGGCAACAAAAACTACAGTCCCTGGGCTATCGTAAAGCGTTGTTTGCGTGATGCCAGGTTTAGTCGTCTTGGTAGAACACGCGACTTGTGACGGACGGACAGACAGACAGACACACGATGATAGCATATACCGCGCTAGCATAGTGTCGCGCGGTAAAAGAACTGCTCATATTATTTTTTGTCCAATGTTGTATAAACCAAATGCAACGGAACGACCAAGCCCGTCACTCACAAGCAGACGGCACAATGATTATATGATTACATGTACACAAACATAACGGACGACAATCTGCTGGACTGGAGGCCTAAGTCAACAGCGATAGATTATAACACATAAAACTAGAGAACATTTACACTGAGCGAAAATATCAGTCTACAGTGGTTGGTCACTTTATCTTTCGCTAAAGCCAGAGTCTAAAACCTTAGTCTAAGACCAAAAGTCCGGTTTAAGACCTAATTAATGCAAAACGTCAAGTGACGCTAAACTTTGGTCTGAGACCAAGTCTAAAGCCAAATTTACCGCTTAAACCAAGGCTTAAGACCAAAGTTTGGTCATAAACCAAACCGTCCTAATGTATTTAGATATGCAATTATCACTAATCTCCTACAGTTAAGACTTTGGTCTAAAATCAAATCACTTCATCTTTCGCTTAATCTGAACTCGATCTAAAACCAGGTTTTAGCCGTTCAGATTAAGCTTTCGTTTTAGACTAAGGTTTTAGACTTTGGTTTTAGCGAAATATAAAGTGACCCAGTGTACACACACAGTCAAACATTCCGATATAAATGAAGCAGATACAGGACTTACTGCTCCTCACACAAAACGCACGATCGATATACTTCAGATCAACACCCAAATTACCGGTAACTGAATAGGCCTACCGTACGAATTTTCAAAGTTAAAAGAATATTTGTCTGAAAACCTGACATTTTGACAGCGAAATAACCAGCACACTCAATTCGACATTTGTCGAACCGAGGTCCGAGGCGCCTAAAGGGACTCAGGGACTAAAATTTGTAAATTAAGAAGTGAAATTCTGCATTCTGACGCCGCCAACTGATATCGAAACTAAGATGGAATAATTCGACGTCATCAGTGGGGGCCAGTGAATATTCCCTGCAAGTTTTACCGAAATTGTTCAAGCGATGGTAACAATCTGACGGGACGAACGTTCTAGCGGTGCCGCCTGAAAACAATGCCTTCGCAGACACTGTCGGGTGGGAAAGGCATAAAAATTCGGGGATTCTTGAAAATTATTGCGGCAACGTGAAGTACTGCTGCAGAACAATGCATCTGCGTTACTCTTAATACAGCGGAACACAAACTAAAGATATACAGTGATGAAATATGCTAGTTTTAACTGGTCACATGATACAACACAGAACTGCAAGCCATGCACAGTGGTCTGACAACCGTCTTGATAACCATCAAAGTCACGATGAAATTCCTCCAAGACAATCTCACGAAGGCAGCGATCAAGCATCGAACAGCACTGTCGTCTACAGCTCTCACAACCCAAGAATTAATACTTAGCGAATGTAATATATAGTTTTAATATAGTTTTATTTTTACCTTAAATGCGCGTACAACCAAGTTCCAACCAACCAACCAATCGTCTACAGCCCTTAACATTATGGACTCGACCAGCAATGGTAGGTGATTACCAGCACTTTCAACACATTACGGGGTGAAGGCCTGGTGCGGTTGATTGGAGCGGTGGTGTGTTTGCTAGCTGCATAACGCGGGTCCCATTGTACGTTAACGCGTGCAATTGGATGGCCGCAGTTTGCGCTGCAGCACCATTGGCTCTTGCCAATCAACTGCCACTTCCGAGATTGTACAGCGCGCTGGTCCGGTCATCGCGTAAGCTGTGCTATATAAGAATCCGACCTTTACCTTTACCTTTATCTCACCAATACGTATAAATGTTGCTAAAATTGTTTATTTCGCACAACGTTTCAGAACGTTACGTTTGCAAAAATATTGTTTTAAAAACCTTGGGGACAGATTAGATGGGCGAATAAGGGTGATAACTGATAAGGCACATGGAATAACAATCAGTTCTCTATCAACATTAACAGCTATCTTATGAAATTAAATTTAATGGTTACATTAGACATAGAAACACCTGTGCAAAAATACTTAGGAAAATATAGTTGAAAGCCACAGTACAATACTGTATCACTTTCGCAGTAGTTATGCAAAACGAAATCGCAATGAAATACGCTTCTAAATGCAACGGGGTTAAATAGGCTAAAGCTGCGAAAAATAACCTGTCCCTGCAGCAGCCTGATAGTAGTTATAATAGTGAAGTTAAACTTACATTTCAATCTGCTTCATAGCTCATCTGAGTCACGTGAGCAGCCCTATCTGAGTGAGCGACTAAGTTTTACTGCATATTTCGATTTCTTTAATGGCAAGATAGGAGGTCTGTAGGCCGCCAAGGTACTGTGCATCATAGCAGTAGGCCTAAAACTTAACCAATTTTTAGCCTTAAAAGCATGTAGGCCTACCCCTAAGAGTTTAACAAAAATTTTAAAAAGATATTCTTTTTATCATATCCACGTCACAAAGAAGCAGAAATCAGCGTGGTGGCTCAGCGGTAGGGCGTTGGACTTGCGATTTACAGGTCGCGGGTTCAATTCCCGGCCGGTCCGCTTTCACGTAACATAGGTCAACTCAGCCTTGCATCCCTCCGGGGTCGCTAAATCGAGTACCTGCTTCGGCTGGGGGTAAAGGCGGGATTCTCACCACTGCCAGGTGGCAGGTAACACTGTGTGATCCCATATGACATGTGAGTTTCCCATAGCGGTGAAAGCTAGGTTGATGCTAACTGCTATACACTGTTCACTTTATTACTTTTTACTGTATGGCAATTGCCATTTCAACAAAAGCTCCAGTAACATACTGCCAGTTTGTTTATATGCAGAATGATCATTAGTCCCAGAGGTTAAATATCTTGGTGTGGTCATCTGTGCGGGAAGACAATTTAATGTATCACTTCAGCTCACGTGCATGAAATTTTACAGGGCCTTTAATGCACTATGGTCCAAAGTTGGTGGTAAGGCCTCCGATACTGTGGCATCACATCTTGTCAGGAGTTTTTGTCTGCCTATTCTTCTTTATGGATTAGAAGCTGTTCCAGTTTCCAAGTAACTGTGTAATATGTTAAAATGTTGCTGGGCTCGTGTCATGTATAAAATTTTCCATGTCAGCAGCTCTGAGAATATTAAGCTGATTTCTTCTTATACTGGGGTTCTGCCTATTGATGAAGTACTTGAGGTACAGAGATGTAGATTTGTCATATCTTTAGGTACAGACATATCTATTGTACATTCTCTGTTTTACATTGTTTTTAAACGTCATGCATGCGTATAGCCTATTGGCCTAGTGTGTGTCTTATTCTGATTTCTACTTTTGTATTTTTTATTATCAGGCCTATTTTTATTATTTCTACTTTTTGTACTGTCATTTATGACGAATAAAGATATATATTATTGTAATTTGGTAAATGCTGTTGTTAATGTTCGTTCACACCGAGTGCGTTACGTTGCGTTGCGGATCCGTAACGCCTCTGGTGTGAACGAACCTTAAATAAGCAAGTTTTACTAAAGGTTTCTTAACTATAAACGACACAATAAAGAAGTAGCAGAAACAGAAGTAGATAATCGTCTGCAGAATGACATTTTGGTGCTGGAGTGCATGATGACATCGTTTACTAGAAATTAGCAATTAAACCATGACTGATAGAACTCTGCCACAAAAGAACTTACACATAACAGGAATAATGTCAAAGAAATTTTTTTTGAAAAACCAATATCACACACTGTCAGATCCCGAAGATATATGCAGTTACTCACAAACGAATTATTCACTACACTTACAGCACCGTACCTGTCTTGTCTAGCAGTCCCACTCTGTACGTGAGCAGTGGATACGGACGAACTTGGAGATATTTCCAGATATCGCAGGCTACTTGTGCTTGTAGTGCTTCAACGTGGTCGGGCTTTAGTGTTTGACGATCACAGCGAAACGCTGACAGAAACAGCATTGGAACGGTCCAATGCAGAGGTGTCGGTGGTCGATCGATACTCTAGGCAGCGTGCGGCCGACAGCCGTCTGACGAACATAGGCCTATAAGCTGACCTATGAATGAACGACCAGTAAAGGCTTCGCGTGGCTTTTGATTTCGTTTACCGCAGACCAATCTTATCGCCAGGATGATCGGCAGATCGGCGACGGGAAGCCGTTATGGTAATGTTTTTACGGCGCGTCACCGTGGCAGAGATATCCTGAGCGCGGCAATGGTGGTTTTATGCCCGTCTGACTGTCCGTCACATGCCGATGTTGTATCAAACTACTGGTATGAAGTCACATAGTCACAACTCAAGGATTGTCGATTTCTCACACCAGACACGTAACAAATATCTTTAGGGAATCCATCTAATATGAGACGCTAAGTGGGAGGGATAGGGAAAATTTGCAATTTTGTATATAAACATGAGACTGTATCTTGTAAACCGTACGAATGGAAACAAAGTTACTACAAACAACTAATAGTATGTCACACCCGCATTTTCAGTGGTAGCATTTCAAATGACCTTGAATGACCTGTAATTCCGATTTAAAGGTTGTGCTACTTTTAGACGTCAAATATATTAAAAAGAATGCCACTTTCCACCGCAATGTTGAACATTTTGACAAAATACAAATTACAAATGTTACGGTTGCGTTTTGTCTATCATTGGTCCTATAATTGACGACATTGAGTGCTCTTACGGATCACTAATAGAATGTCATATCCACTCTACTCAGTGGAAACATTGCCAATAATTTAAAAGTCAACAAGTGGTCAAAGAACTTTGACGAAAGGTCGCGTCACCTACTTGTCACCTCTCCCGGCTGAGAATGAATTAGTCCGATTTTGACCCAATCTAATACGTGGTTTCTTAGCTTCACGCGTCAGCCCCCAAAAGCGTCTCGACCGGTTCAGCCGTTTTTGCAGGGCTCACGAAAGTGGCCACCAGACACACAGACAGACAGACAGACAGACACATAGACCGACCACGCTACTCCGTACGTAGCAATAACCCGCATGGCCGCATCTTGTGCACTGCGTGCGATAGGCCGAAGAAAAAAAACGAAATAAAACTAACGGGTATTTATCAGATAAAAGTTTGGCATGTAACTGGCGTCCGTCTTGTACGCAATGATGCCGTTTGAATGTACCACCAGTCAATCAGCGTAATTTGTGTTGTTGTTAAAGGCGCGGTCGTTAACGTTGCCCGTCTCCGTCGTCAACCGTGTTCTTACCTGCTACTTACATGTACTTGTTGTTTGAATGACTTGTCCGGTTTTAAATTTCGATCAGCAATTTTTGGAGAACGGGCGTATTCTTTTTTCCGGTGCGGCGATTTGGAATTCTCTTCCTGCATAGTTACGTTCATCTCTAACAATGCTGATTAAAAACAGCTGAAAACTTATTTATTTCAAATGGCTTTTAACATATCCAGTAGCTACTTTATTCACTAACTGTTCACGTATACATTACCGTTTTAGGTAGTTTTAGTTTTGCTGCTATGTGCCTGATTTGTACTGCATGTTCTTATCCAGTAATAGGCGCACTATAAATTATTATTATTAGTAGTAGTAGTATTGTTATTATTATTAATATATTGTATGACGCGCTAGCATGTCGACGTGTGACGGCCGAAACGTGGGCGCAGGTGGTCACGTGGAGGGTTAGTGAAATGCGAGTGAGTAAAGATGTGTACGCAGTGACTGTCTAAATCGTCCAAAACTGTCAGCTAAACGAATGTGGTGAAGTAGACTGTTCCAGATGGTGGGAGCAGCTCGGCTGAAAGCACGTGAAGGGATCACTGTTCTTGTTGTCGGTTTTGACAATAGTAGTTGGTTGGTGAAACGCAGATGTCGGGAAGGTGTGTAGAAGTAAGTAAGTAAGATGATTTATACACGGCGCTCCTAACTAAAGCTACACAAAGCGCCGCGGTCACAAACACGAAACAGATGGGTCTGCAGCAACCGTTTAAACTGTCCGAGACTGTCACACAGCCGTAGATGTATTGGCAGCATGTTCCACAAACGTGGTCCAGCAGCCGCAAAACACCAGTCGCCGAAACTGATTGTCCAAGATAGTCCGGACAGCATGTCTTCAGCAGCTTGTAAATGTAGTATGTATGTATGATGATGATGATGATGATGATAATGAAGAGCAGTTCAGGTGTTGTCGGTTTGTTCAGAGACAAGTCGGTTTCGACAAACAGCGGCGCCCGGTCGTCTACGCATGCTTCGCTCAGGCCGCCTGCTCCGACACGATGGTCCACGACACCGTCGTTCACCTGACCCACCTCTTCGAGAACGCCAAGCGAACCATGACGGACGACGTCAGCAAGTGGGTCTTCGTCATGGACTGCACCGGTGCGTCTAACTCACGGCCGACGTTCGACGATCGACGCGCTCCAACTGCGCCTGTCCCGCGACGGACCTCGAAAAACTGTCACGTGACGTTCTACGCAAATTTGCCGAATCGTTGTCCACGCCCATTAATGTGGAGCGATAGCTCCTGCACGATTGATAGGCTCGGAGCCTCCAGCCACGTCCAGCCGCCTGCTAGCTTTTCGCACGACCGATGAGAAAGCTATGGGTACCCCCCTGATTGCTGTGGTTTCGTGTTTAAGTCGTGGTGAAAATTTGTCCTCAGACTTCCTAGACAAAAAATCTTGGCTACGCCCTAGGGCGAAGAACGTCACGTGGGATGTTTCCCCGGCTCGCAATTCGCACTTTTCATTTTACTGTGTCGCGATAGATGATGACAGACGTATATAGCGCTCTACGCTTAGCTATTAATAACTATACTTATTACGCAGGACATACGTCGGTATTTAGATTACACAGGCATCCATTTTGCGGTTTTTCACCGTGATCGGTGTATAATGTCGCCAGGCAGGGCGAAACAAACGCCAAAAACTGCGATTTTGACAAAATTTTATACTTTGGTGGCTCCGGTACCCACGCCTTCCCCGATCAGGGCTAAATTTGGGGTATGATAGAGAGTATTGCACCGTGCCAAATTTCACCGCCTGACATCTCCAAAAGTTGCCCCTTCGTATGGGGGATCTCGAACCTCATCTAATACATAGTTCCATGGGTCCACACGGGTCAGCCCTCAAAGGCCCAAACGGCATCTCGATCGATTCAGCCGTTTTAGCAGAGCTCAGGAACGTGACGAACAGGCAGACAGACGTAATATGCAGACCACGCTACTCCGTTTGGAGCACTAGTCCATCTGTCTATTGCTATGTTGCGGCATAATTTATGCCAAATTTGACCCTTAGCGCTCAACAGGGTTGGTACTGGAGCCCTCAAAGTTCAAAATTTGGTCAAATTGGCGGTTTTTTGTACCATATTTACCGATAAAGGTGAAATTTGGCGTGGTAAAATATCGTGGGTCCCTTCTTTCATGCCAAATTTGGTCTTGGTCGGTGAATCGGGTGGGTACGGGGTCTCCAACTTGTAAAATTAGACCAAATTGTGGTATTTTAGCAGTTTTCATCTGTTAGGGGCGACAGTATGTGAAATTTGGCGTGGAACAGCCGCCCTATTTCACCCCAATTGGTGTAACGTGTGGGCTCGGTGCCTCACCCCCGGAATCTGTAATTTAGGCATTTTTGATAATGGACCCAACCTACGGCTTGTTTATTTACTTAGGCAGATGTTACGTAACAGTTGATGCGTATCCGCAGCACGGTGAAATCTTCGTTGGAAATAGATGATAAATGCTAATAATATGCGCTTCTTTACACTACTGAGTATCTTGTGCGTCCTGTCGGTAAGCTGCAGCGACTCGCTGATGCTTACGGTTCCGGTTTCTATTTCGATTTGCTGTGGATCGGTTGTACAACTAATCCACAGCAAATCGAACAAGTGAAGTGTGGGCTTCAACGAGCAATTCATCTGCAATTCAAATGGGTAGCACGATGTATGCTGTTTGGCTGTTCGTCCGTCTGTCCCCAACGTTGGTGTACTGTATCTGCCATCAACCAGTCAACACTGGATTGTAGCCACGGGATTCGAATTTTGTAGCACCGAACATGGAACAGATATTTTAAGCGTTACCCTAGTCGGCGGGCGACGGCGGCATCAGTCGAAGGGGACGAGAAAATGATGCGATTTTAGACGAAAATGCGGTTATATCGCATAAAACGCGCAGGATAGAAACAGAGATGCTGCACAGCACTAATAGTAACTTGAATGATCCGCCTTTCTCAAAAGTCCGATTATATTGACTGAGACCCAGACCTACCCACCCGATGGGAGAACGAGGACCGCGAATGGACAGGATGATGAGAAGTGGGGCAAAGAGAGGATGATGAGGAACTAGGAAGGCGAGGAGGAGAGGGCAGAGAGATGAAATATGATAAGAAGGACAGCAAAATCTAGTTGTGCGCCGATGGCATACACGTGGACACTGGACAGCGAAATGTTGACCTTTTGACCTTGATCTTTGACATTTTGAACAAAAACTGGTCCATGATTTTCACTTGATTGTATGATGTAGTCCTACTGCCGTATTTCAGTCTTAACCTTCTTGTTACTGGCTCGCCTAATGGCTTCTGTCGCCGTCTGTCGTCTTTCGTCGTCTGTTGTCATTTGTAACACTGCCGGCGGCCGGCCGCCGGGCGCGCGGGCGGTCGGGCGGCCGACACTCTACGGCGGGTCAGTAGTGTTACATCCGGTTAGGGCGACACCTTGTTTGGATATTTGATGTTGAAAAGTCAACCAGCATTCAGTTTACGTCAGTGATAATTTGTGCTGGCTTGTTTGGCGTTAATTGATCGTATTTTTCGTTTTGGCCGGCTGGCTGTTGCAGGTATGTCGTTAACGGCTTGCAATCCGCGTGTTGGTCACGGGTTGGCGACCGCAATGGGCACCTACTACCCAGAACGGCTCGGTCTTGTCATCTGCATTCACCACAACCCCGTCTTTCACGGTGTCTGGAACGCTTTCAAAATCTTCATGGATCCGAAGACGGCCGCAAATATGCACATGCTGCGCAAGAAGTCGAAATTCAGCGAAGCGTTCTTTCGTCTGTTCGACAAGGAGCTGGCGACATGGTTGATGGACGAGGTGACGTTGAACAAGCTGCGCCCGATGCTGGCGTCACAGCGGCAGTTCTGGAAGGGCGTCGACGCCGGCGCTGCGTCGACGCTGTCCAACGAACCATCACCCACGACGAGTAAAAGAAAGACGTTAGAGTCACTGGCTCGCAGACACGACCCGCGCGGCTGTCCGTCGTACGTTCGACATTACATCGAGCCGTATCTTGCAAACTATGCGTAAGCAACAGTTGACTTTATACATGTATTATGTTCAGTTATAGCTCTTTTAAGTGCAGTGGGAAATCCGGAATTGCACACCCAAAGATACACGTGATAAAAAGCCCCCTAATATTTGCAGCATAGCGCGCTGCCAATTTACAGTGTGTTGTTAATTGATATAAATGTAAAAAAACTGTCGTTTTGTAACAACGTGTAAGGCCCATAACTGACACATATAAAACAGCAAAAATTCTTTTTGGCACGTCAAGGGCTGTGGATATAATACACAGTTCTTATT
>Ga0209780_1005000_pt1 | contig 10371 bp, 6 predicted proteins | sample WorMetexBAHAMAS2_FD_187384 | JGI IMG/M metagenome (GOLD analysis project Ga0209780, IMG submission 187384) | Marine gutless worms symbiont microbial communities from Max Planck institute for Marine Microbiology, Germany - Inanidrilus exumae... | ecosystem: Host-associated > Annelida > Digestive... | reverse complement strand
CGACTGTACAGCGACGACGTTGACGGACTGGCGGCCTGCCGACGACGACTTCTGTCAGACCTCGGTGCACCACGGCGCCTACAGTCGCTGTCGGCGGCCGACTCGTGGAAATGCGGTCGCGCGCGGCGGCTCGAGCAGCTGCGGCGACTGCGGCTGAGTCTGAACGGGTCGACGAGTGACACAGCGGAGACGGTGCTTCGTGAGATGGAGCGCGACATCGTCGCGACGTGGACGAACGAGAAACACTCGGCGGTGGTGCGTCTGACGGTCGCCGTCGCCTCTCTGTCGACAACTGTCACGTACCTGCTTGTTGGTGCGGCATGCCAGTGCAGAACCTCACCGCGCCGTCGTAGGTCTGTTCCGTCAGGCGACACAGCAGGCGCCAACAACGAGTTGTGTGACGCTGACAACGACTCATACGACCTCGATGGACGTCCACTTTTCTTTGCCAGTTCACTGACCAAGTCCACTTCAGTATAACAGACACTCGGCCAGTTAACCGAACGCAACATGACGTACGGTTACTGTTAGTAGGGCTGTTGAGCGATTAATTTTTTAATCGCGCGTTAATCGCGGTTTTGAATGCATGAATGAATTTATTTGCTTGACAGACAAATAACAATATCAGTCAAGCAGGAACGCCGTGGCACGATAACTGCGTGCACTTACCGGTGTCCTGAGTAACAATTAGGCATACACAACTTCGAGTAAGTGACTAAAGCTAGCATTACGAATAAAAACTGTTTAGATAAAAACATACAAAAATACGAACACCTACACATACACTAAACGTTATGAAACAACTAGTTAGACAGTTCAATCAATACCAATTATTACTACAATGTAAAAACTTCGCGAGATCAATTGAATATAATGTTCGCGTTTTAACGCACATTTCCTCTGTGTTGTGTTACATGTGTAGGGGTGTATGGGCCCTAGGGAGTAATGAATCGCCAGAGATCTGCCGATGCGGACACGTCCGCTGTCACGGCCATCAGACGCGGCGATGCGTCCGCAAGCTTTACGTGTTTCGCACGTCCGCGAACGGACGCGGACGCAACCTTACGTGTAACTGCGTTCGCGGGACGGCCAGACACTGACGCGTCTTTCTAAAGTAGCGTTCTCACTGCAGCCGTAACGTGCGCGTACAGTCGTAACGCGCGGCCGTCGACGGCGGCCGTCGACCGTCTCAAAATGTAGCTTGTGCACGCCGTCGACAGCCTTCAGTGCCGTCGTCCCCCGCAATCGCACACGTCCGATTGCGGTCGAAGGCCGTAACGTGCGCCTTACTGCCCTAACGTGCCGTCGACGTCAGGTTACGGCCGTACGAGCCGTACAGATCACGTTACGGCCGCAGTGAAAACGCTACTTAATGTCGTCAATTTCGTGAAATTTACACTAGTGCCGCAATTGGAAAGTAAATGCTTGTTCATTAAATGAGTAAAAGTTCGATCATCTTGAGGTTTGTATTGAATCTTGCTACAGGTGTGAATAACGGCGTTATTTTTTTAATCGCGATTAATTCCTTACCGCGTTAACGCGTTAATTAACGCGTTAATTAAACAGCCCTAATTGTTAGCAAATCATTTAGATCGTATTTTTCTTAATCATCACAGTTAACGCCTCTTGCCGTCTTGAAACTGAATTCTGAGAAGTGCATGTTAAGCAGTAGCCTCTGGTTTAGGCTTGTCATGCATAGTGCGCAAACGTGTCTCGGCAAATGAAATTATTACCAACATGTAACTATTACTGACGTCTAATTACTCAAATAAATTTAGACATCGCGAACAGATCGCCCGTCATCGTCAGCGGCAGGACGGAAGATAAATACAATACAAATGCAAATTAGCTCTACTGTCGCAGAGGTGTCGCGCGATGCTTCGCGTTAACTGAACATAGTGTTACGATTAATTCTAAGACAATGTACAACGGTTGATAAGAATACTAATTTTCATAGCCAAGTTGAGTACTAAATGTGTCACTGCGTTCGCGGGACGGCCGGACACTGACGCGTCCTTCTAAAGTAGCGTTCTTACTGCAGCCGTAACGTGCGCGTACGGTCGTAACGCGCGGCCGTCGACCGCGGCCGTCGACCGCGGCAGTCGACGGCGGTCGAGCGCGATCGAACGTGTACGAAAGCGGGGGACCGTCTCAAAAATCTAGCTTGTGCACGCTGTCGACAGCCGTAGCACGCCTTCAATGCCGTCGTCCCCGCGTTCGCACACGTCCGATTGCGGTCGAATGCCGTAACATGCATGTTACGGCCCTAACGTGCCGTCTACGGCAGGTTACGGCCGTAACGTGCCGTAACATGCACTAGAGATCACGTTACGGCCGCAGTGAGAACGCTACTTAAGGTCGTCAATTTCGTGAAATTTACGGTAGTGCCGCAAGTGGAAAGTAAATGCTTGTTCATTAAAGGAGTGTTTGATTATCTTGAGGTTTGTATTGAATCTTGCTAATGGTGTGACTACACTGTAGTTTGCGTTAAAAATTTTAACGCCGTTATTTTTTTAATCGCGATTAATTCCTTACCGCGTTAACCCTTTAATTAACAGACCGCGCGTCATCGGCAGCGGCAGGACGGAAGATAAATACAATAGGCCTACAAATGCAAATTAGCTCTACTGTCGCAGAGGTGTCGCGCGACGCTCCACGTTAACTGAACATAGTGTTACGATTAATTCTAAGACAATGTACAACGGTTGATAAGAATAGTAATTTTCATAGCCAAGTTGAGTAATAAATGTGAAGCACTTGTTTTAGCCAGTTCGTAACCTTTTCTACGACATTTCGCAAAGCTTATCAGCACATGCTTATTTGAGTTAAACTAATTTAACGCCCAGAACGTTAAATCCTCGTCATAGCTAGGAGCTGTTTAGTAGGCGTTGCAATGAAGCAGTCTAGACAAGCTCAAGTAGTACGTGCGAGTCCTATAACACAGTACACACCACGCCGAATGGGCTGATTAATTGATTTTCTCTTGGTCGATACTGAGTTTTTATGTCGACTTACCATTTTCGTCCCGCAAGCATAAAACAGTCACTTACCGCATTCCAATCCGTGGCGACATGCATGCGTTGTTTGCACAGATTAATTCGTCACGTACAGCCGTAATTGAGATTAATTGGGATGAGGGTGACTTCCCGTGACTATTATGAAACAGGATTGCGTCCTGTCTGTCTGTCCGTCTATCTGTAATTTCTCCATCAGCTGAGCCACCAGGAATTCCCGTTTTGAAAGTTACCCCCCCCCCATAGTGCCAATTATTTCCCAAATTTCACTGTTATCCCGTCGACGGCCAACATTGGCGTGATATTGACAACATATGCTTAATATTCATAGACCAACGTTGGCGGTCGAATGGGTCGACCGCGAGTAAACAGGCCGGGGCTGACGCAACGACAGAAGCACAGTAGGAGAATAGACTTAAAACCAAGTCCGTCTGTGCGTGCATGTTAATGTAACAGCATGGCTATCTCTTCTAACGAGTTCAGCATCTGCCGAGTCCGACTCCGAGATTGAGCCATATTAACATACACGTAGGCCCCAAACAACAAGTTAATGTGCTATCAAGCGCCTGATCATGTTACATCATTACCGTTTACATGATACTGTTGTATTTTAAAAACAGCAGCTACGAAAATGTTATATCTGACAGCTTGGACCTATTATTTGGTCGCACAAAAATGCCACCGTGTCCGGGAAAAGGTGCCACCGTATTTTTGCTTCTAACTTTGCCAAATGCTGATCGCATTTGAGGGGTGTTGGGATATTTTAGTATCGCTTTTCAACCGATTTCCTGCTAAGTTTGTCGGTGAGAGAATTTTGAAAATTGGTCGGTATTTGACAAAGACATATAGGCAAAAATAGAGTGGCATCTTTTTATTCGGAACACGCGCTCAACATGTGCAACACTGGAACAGACAATACATGGACTTGCACGTGCTGACGGGTAACCATTTATGTGGGTAAACGGTCCGCTATATAGGTCAGCCAACCAGGCCAACTCGGCCTTTCATCCTTTCGGGGTCGATAGATGAGTAGTAAGATGCAACTGGATGTCTGCTACCTCAGTTAGGGGTGGCGCAATCTGGTGAACGCTAGCGAAGGAAAGGCAGGAATGGTGTATGTTGAATGGCTACTCGGTTTCTGATTTTATTTTTTCCTTATTTTTCCGTTTCTGGGCCGTGCGCTAGATTAAGCTGGCCATCTCGTCAGCTTTTGAGCGCACGTTAATCTTCCGTATCGTATGGTGTAATTTGCAGGTAAAAACTTGTGTGATCCATGTCTGGGCGCTTTGAGACTCCTTTCTATACATTTAACGTCTGTCGTCAGCTTCTTCAACTTGAACAAGGATTCAATTTTAGGACGGCCGAGTACAAGTCCAGCAAACCGAACTGGAGTCCAACAAAGTCTGCTCATCGTCTCGTTCACAATCACACCAGACCGGTACGCACGTGCTGCAACGCAAGACAAACGTACGTGCAACAAAAACAAGATTGATAATTATTTATGCGTAGGGTGCCACAGTTAAACATGGCGCATCGTGCCGGAGCTGAACCAAGAACTGAACGCTCCAAGCTTACGCAATTGCAACTGTGATTGCGACAGTGCTCGCAGTATACCGCATCGGATGTGAAGCTGTGAGCGCTGTTTTTAAGACTATTACAAATCACAGAAAAAGACATAAATCACTCTTTTCACTATGCATCACACTGTCAGCCGCCCCCCGCCCGTTTCGTTTCATATACCTTATCCGTTACCCAATCATTATTCTTCTGACTAACATCATTTCGCATATGTCATTTCACCAATTCCCTATCGTTGCCGTAATTTGAAAGTTTGGAACATCACTAAAATGAGTCATAGAGGGACGTCGTCGGCACGTGGTGTCGACACGTTTGAGGAGTGAGTACAGACGAGTAATTTTCATTCATTGTACGGTTTTATAGTTTTAAAATTTCCGATGATATCGTACTGCTTAATTTTTCAAAGTAGTTTATAAATAGCATTGTTGATATTTTATAGCGGGGCGAGTAAAAGCGGCGTGGTTGTGATCTGAGAAGAGCTGTTTAGAAATAATCAATTGGCACACTATTAAATCATGATCAAAACAAAGTGCTCGTTAGGGTAGATAGTAGGTGGTGGTTTGCGTTGGACGTGTATTGGACGCGTGTATTAAAGTAACAGTAAAATAATGTGCTGCTCACGTGCATGGAGAATGGTGCATTAATCTTTGCACGTTATGTAATGCTCTGAGTCTGAACTGTGTCATATTTTATGAAACTGACGGACGCTTGTCAGGGTGCCCGGCAGTGCTCTGTTGCTGATAATTGCTACCGATTTCTGCTACTGTGGTATAAAATCTGTTATTCACTTACACGTCCCTATTGCTGTAATAGCGTGATAAGGCAAGGCATAGATTATAGCGTCTTTTACATCGATAATACATTATGTAGTAGTAGTAGTAGTAGTAAAATTTTTTAATAAAACTTTGTCAAACGCAAAGAAACAGTCACAATATATGCATACAGTATAGACATGCAAATTAGCAACAATGTAAACAAAGTACAGTCCTGTCTGTATGTCTGTGAATTTGCAGTGCAACTCGTTATGCAACTCATCACACGCATGTGCCTGTCACCAAGCGGCATTTTCTGTTACTGCCAGCCAAATGGCGTGATTCCATCTACTGGGAAGGATCTCCCGACAAACATGATGAGACATCATCAGCCTTAAAACTAACACTAGATATAGACAGACTGTTAGTGCAGTTTGTGTATAGTGTATGCCCCGTCTTCACCCAGACAGCTATGTACATACATGCATGCAAAAACATCCACACTGGTATTTCTGCATAATTGGTGATCTGCGGTATTCAGGCAGATGCCTAGCAGCTGCTATGACATCGTACATGCCATACATCACAACTACCTACATGGTCAGTGGCATGTGACAGGGCACAGCGAGATGATCACCCCCCCCACCCCCGTCATGTGCCGAAATGAGACATTCTAGATTCCTTATCAGTTGCACATCAAAAATTTGGCTTGGTCTAGTCTAGTATTGACCTCAGCCCTCAGTGTTGACACTAGTGATGCTGGTGTACTGTTTACGCGTGTGCGAGCTTGATGTTATTTTCTAGCCACATAAATGGAAAAATGTAATGCACTTATGCTGTTTCTATCCATGGTAGATGGAAGAAAAGGTGACATGAACACTATTTCTGTCCATAAGGAGTCAAAAGACAAATATGAAGATTTTTCCATCAGTGATCTGGCCCTGTATGGGTTTAGAGGCTGCAGTGTGCCGCAATTCATTTGCTGATTCCAACGTTATATAAGTTTACTTACTTACTTACTTACTTCCTTTTTTCTTTTTTTACTCATGCCCTTTAAGATAGGCCCATTCCATTTCCATGCTGGAGGTCATGAGAGGTGATCAAACCTGGCTTCCCTTTTGTGTGTTTTGTATGTTGCAGTATATTTTGTTATGGATGCATGTTTGCTTGTGTTGCGTTAGATTCATTTGTAAATATGGTGTGAAGTTGTTGAATCGATCTAGTCTGTACCAGAATGCAGTCGTCACTGACTGAGGGAAAAGGTGTCACCTCTTCAGTGTCTGATGGCTCTAGTCATGAAGGTGAAGGTAAACATTTTAATGCAGATTTTCAACTTAGCTATTAATTGATGAATACTTACTGCAATGAATATACTTTAGTATTACATTTGTGAAAAATTAGACACGAGCATAATATGCAGCATAGTAGATTTCTTGTATCTCTAACCTTATACGTGCATATTTTGATCATTGCTTTTGTTACATTTTACAGCGTTGATGAGGCAGCCACAATAGATGTTTTCACACCCATTGCAGTTTAAATGTCACTAAAAGTTATTGCATTTTTTCTGTGCTACACCGTTAGCATTTTTATTATGTTCACATTTCGGTTCCTGTCATGAATTGCCGTTACTACGAATTTTGCAAAATCAACAGCTTCCAGTTCAAGGACTTTGACAAGTTTTTTTGGCAAGGATTATGTGAAATCCTGACATGAAAGCATGGCACTGATTTCTCTAGAATTTAAAAATTTCAGCAGTTTGTTGATTTGTACTCCATGCATCTTTGATGCTATAACTAATATAAACCACACACTTAGGGCCGGTTTTCCATCGCAATTTATCTCCCATTAACGTTAATGGGCGATTAATTTGCAGCGGAAAAACTGGCCCTTAGTGTACTTAGAGCATGGAACTTCTGATTTGTTCATTAATTGTTGACTACTTAAATGCAAACCTGCATTGTGTCAATAGCTTGGACGTCAGTGGTAAGTTATAATGCTGGCTAACTAATTAAATGTGATGTGTGCATTGCTTTTTTGTTGTCAGTATTGCAGTTTAATGATATGTTTTCAGATGAGTTGGTTGTGATGATACCTGGATCAAGTGCCAGAAAGCCAGCTAGCCATGGATGCGAGGATCAGCCGATGCCATCGAAAACCTGTCGTTCATTATCATGTTCCAGGTCTTCCGGTGGCGTTCGATCCATTATTCAGTGCACCGTTTGTTGTAAGACCTTTAATAATTCCAGTGCTCTGGCAAAGCACAAGCTGATTCACAGCGAAGAACGCCGCTACATTTGCAACCAGTGCTCGAAATCATTCAAGCGCCAGGACCACCTGTACGTATTTGGCTGTTGTCAAAACTGTACGTGTTTGCTGTTTGTGAAAACTATCTTTTTATTTGCCACAAAATTTGTACCAGTAATGTCAGTGGTGTTTGCCATGCTTAGCATTACTCAACTTGTGTAGTTTGTTTTGGAGGCAGTTTACGTTGTTACTGTTGTGTTGTTACTATGGTAACTGAAGTCTGAGTTTCTTCAGACCCTCGCGCCACTCCGTAAAAATTGCAGCACAGCCTTGCAGCCAACACACTTCAGTCAGCATTGGCATGCATATCTTAGTGTCGTCTCGTCCAGTGTCATTATCAACATCATCATAAACCAGTGATCCCTTCTGCTGCTAATAATGTGATGATCAGCCAGATGTAAAAATCAATCAATCTTAAGGAACAGGTGAAGGAAGACAAAGGGGAAAACTGGATATTCTAGGTTCACCTGGAAGACAACTGTTAACATAGAGCTGGTTTTTATGGTGGTGTTCGTCCCCATGTAGTTGACAAACTTCACATACAACAGTTCTAAAATTAGCCATTAATATGTTAGTCTTCATGTATTCTCTAGTTTATTATTACACTTGCCACATCTTGCAGAAAGCAGAATGTAGTGATCTGGTGTCCGTCCGTCCGTCTGTCTGTGCCATTGGCATACTCACTGTTGCTAACCAGGGGGCAGCGTGCAAAGTGGCCAGTGTACATTTCGGCCCGCCAGTAAGGATGATTGACATACGGGTTGATGCTTTGGCACTGTGGAGTGAGTCGTGGTTAAAATTTCAGCTGGAAAGTTTTGCCATCTCTGTGTATGACTGGTGCTTACTGATTTCACTTGTTGCAAGCAATATGGTGTATTTTATGGTGTGCTGCTGTTGTGTGTCATATAGAAACGGTCACATAATGACTCACTCGAGCAAGAAGCCGCACATGTGCAGATTTGTTGGATGTGAGAAGAGCTACTGTGACGCCAGGTCATTGCGACGACACCTGGAGAACCACCACCAGCAGGCGGTAGACTCTTCCTCATCCGCCGCTAGTGACGGCATACTTACTCCACGCAGTGCCACCGATCTGCCTTCGGTCGGACAACCAATCGTGTTCAATTTTGACTTTGTGACTAGTCCCGGAGTTGCCGGCCAGAATGTGGCAACAGATCATGACTTAACCAGTGGTCTGAGTCACAGCCAGTCGAGTCCTGCTATCAGTGATACAAGTCAGCCGCCAGTTGGAATGAGATGGTTGGGAGGCATCAACCCGCTGGAGTGAGTTGTATGTCGTATATGTTTCTGTCAAGTTGGTGACTGTGACAAGAAAGTAGGTTACTTGTGTTATAGAAAATCAGCTGTGAGAAAATGTGGGATCTAGAAACAAGTCTTAGAAAGAAGACAATGGAGAGCGTGGATGATGATTTGATAAGCGCATTTGTAGTGTTTTTGAGTGAAATTTTGCGTTAATAATAATAATACAATAATAATAACCAAGATGATATTTATGGTGCTGTCATCATGGCAAAGTTATTGCGAGAGTTCACCCGGTTCATTTGATGAATGCAGACTAAGCGCCGAGGTGGCCGCCAACCCTCAGACCAAGCCAACCGACTAGGACTGTGAGTCCGCCGGAAATGGCAGCTACTATCCGCATCCACTGTCGCCATTTGTTATTATTACTCAGCCCTAAAGCTGATATTCATTTTACCGTCCCACGAAGGGTAGAAGGCTGAGTCGACCTAGTTAGATACTGCATGATGTGCTTATGTATGTACAGTGAACCATTACCAGTGCAGTGCAGTTTCTGTGACCGCCGCTTCCGTAACCTATCTGCACTGAACGGACACATGCGTCTTCATGGAGGATATATTAAAAAGGTTTGTTGAAATTCCATTGCAGTCATGCATTCACGTTCTAACCTTTTAGTTTTAAGCAGTGTGCTGTAGATATACATAACTGCAGTGTTGTGGTTTGTGTTTTTGTTTTAGTGGCTGTACATGTAATGATCATGATTAACTGCCATTTTGATATGTCTTAAAGGTTTTCGTTAACTCTGTTATATCCTGTAGTCAGATTTTGGCCGTTTAGTCTGCACAAAATATACCATAACAATAATATTTTAAAATTATTTTTAACTAGATGGCTGTATTGTGTGGACTATGGAGTGCCCATAATACAGTAATCGGCTCGAAGCGCTGGGCTATCTGTGCGACTGTCTATGTGGGCGTCCAAAGATAACAAGTGGTGAAAGTAATTTGACATTAGGCGCATCGCCACTGTAGACAGATGGTTCAATGTAATTTGACAGGTGACGGCAATATGTCCCATGCCAGGGCCAGCGGCAAACAATATACTCAGAGTGCCCCAATTTCAAATCGCTTCACTTCTGGCGGAGTTATAGCTGAATGTGTGAACACCATCGAAACGCACCATAGCTTTTGCCAGTGATTTCAGAATACGGGCACACAGTTCAGAATTTTTATATGCTTTGAGCATTCTCCTATATGAGTGTAGACACCCCTGGGCTGAAGCTTAGCTTCGTGCCGAATAACTAATTATTTTAGCATATCTAGACTCTTTATAAAGACTGGTTTCCATGCTTTTGTCATCAAACCGAACAAGGCAATCGTAGCCAGCAGACTTGGCTCGCGGTGTGGAATTGTTCCATTAACCATGGTGTATTTTAAGAAAGTTTTTGGACTCCACAACAC
>Ga0209780_1004999_pt1 | contig 10371 bp, 6 predicted proteins | sample WorMetexBAHAMAS2_FD_187384 | JGI IMG/M metagenome (GOLD analysis project Ga0209780, IMG submission 187384) | Marine gutless worms symbiont microbial communities from Max Planck institute for Marine Microbiology, Germany - Inanidrilus exumae... | ecosystem: Host-associated > Annelida > Digestive... | reverse complement strand
GTACCGGTATAGGCTAGTTGTTGACGCAAACAGTACACATCGGCAGGACATTTGTGGACGTGAAACTAATTAGTTCGACCTCAGTTATGACGACCACGAGATAAGCCGCCTTCGACGTGTCGACAGCGCCCTAGTTCCCGACGTGCAGTAAGCGATAATTTTCGTGTTGAATGTAAAGCATAGCTTTATTGTTCCCCGCCGCCAAAATCGGGAGCATTAAGCGATGATTATGTCCGTCTGTCTGTCTGTCCCATGCCCCTAGCTCACTAATAGAACACTTATAGGAAACCTAGTGCTGGAACTCGGCGTGGCCGTATGTTCTAAACGTCCTTGGGGTGGAAAAACTTACGTTGTTAATATCTCGAGAATACGATACGGTAGATTAACGTGCGCTTAAGAGCTAAAGAGAGATGGCCGGCTTAATCTAGCGCACGGCACATAATCGAAAATAAAATAAGAAAAAAAACTAAAAACAAAAAGCCAGAGTAGCTCAGAAAAAAACGGTCCAGGCAATAGTCCGTGAAGGCAGTCCGCGAAACAAGAGAAACAAGCGAGAGAGACATGGTGGTTACTACTAAACGTGAACAGGCGGTCATTAGCTGCCCATCATTTGCCGTGAGAATTGCAGAGAATTTAGAAGAAAAAACATTCGCACTATGCAACTTGCCGTAATTCAGAGGAAACTGCCAGTTTTCTACGGACGTGGACTGAACCCGATTCAGTGCATGCACGATGGTGGACGCATGTCGTTTCGGCCGACAATGAGTGCGATACTTCCATTGCGTTTTGTAGTACCGGTATAGGCTAGTTGTTGACGCAAACAGTACACATCGGCAGGACATTTGTGGACGTGAAACTAATTAGTTCGACCTCAGTTATGACGACCACGTAGGAATTCACAGACAAAGCGATAAAGCGACGTTTAAATTACACAACTCGGGCGAATGGTCCGAGGAACGTTCCAGTGGGAACATGGGTCACGGAGACGCGCAATACCAGGGCTTCCACTTGGGCGTCTTCTTCGTCTTATGGGGTGTCTGGCTTCCGATATTCAGCTTCTTGCCGACATCGTATCGTGTCGTATCGTATTGGCCGTCCTCAGCATCGGCCCGCGTCTGAGAGGATATGTGTCATTTATTCATATTCGTTTAATTGTAAAAAGTTGTCAGAACGCAACTTTACATTATAGAATACAACACAAAACAAACAGATAAAATAAACAACGTTGCCAAGCTACGATCGCAAAGTAAATACAAAGAATGAAAAATATACATGTAAATTTATATAATGATCAGTCACTGAGTATAGGAAGGCCTGTGGAGCACAAGGTGTATGTATAACAGAAAGTACAGATAACTGGGTAGTGGGTAAAATAACAATAATTATATGACTGGGGTAAAGGATGGCTACTGGGTGTTAATAGGTGTTAATAGGTGTCGTTCCACGCACATACTACAGTTTCGGTGACAGAACTTTCTCTGCTGCTGGTTCTCGTGTGTAGAACGCCTTGCAGTCTGTGACAGGACATAACTACAAAAAGAGATCACTGAAAGGACATATGCTCATGCTATAAATGATCATAGCACATTGTTCATGTGCGCCTTAGAAGCTTACTTACTTACGAGTATTTACTTACAACGTCTTATTTAGTCATTTACGCCTAATGGTCAGAAGTTTCCCAAGTCTACGAAACAGTATATATGTATCCTGACTTCGGATGGATAGATCAAGAAGAGGAAGAACAAGAAAACCTATCGACCAAAAACTAAAAGGCGATTGGGGGGGGGGTTGTGTTTAAGTTCTGGTTCAAGAACAATCAGTAATAAGTAAAAAACGAGGCTGTGGAGCGGGGTTATAGTCGCAGCGTTTGGGCCTCTCCTTGAATGAGAAGGAATAATTGTTCTGCAGTCAGTCAGTTACTATTCCTAGCTGCTATGTTCGACAGATCTATATAAGGAAGTGTGAGTATAAAAAATAAAACGCTATTTAGAAATTTTTCAAACTAACTGTCGTTGAAGTTTAGTCGAGTCCCGTCTGTCGTAATAAACGATAGAACAATTTCAGAGAGAAAATGCGCGCAAACCGTACACGCAGGAAGCTAGTCGGATCGAATGACACAACGGGTAAGTAACGAGAATAAATAACACCGGCGAAAATGACGTTTGATGGTCGAACGATAGCGATGTGTAATCGTAGACTTTGTCGGGCACCACGTCTGTTAAGAACCACGAGGAAGCGTTACTTCCGCCGTTGCTCAACTGCGGATAAAAATTGATATCATCATGATATATGGGCCTATTCATTCATGCCTGATAGGGGCACCGCTTGGAACCGCACGACCTAACAACAAGCTTATTGTCTGCAGACGTTCAACGCTTTTTCGACTATTTTTTTACATTCGCTGGATTCTGTTATTACTAAACAATCCGTCATCATCAGTGGACAAAACGTCGTCTTTTTATTACTCGGCTCGAAGCCAGGCTACAGCCAAATATTGGATTCACTTTACGACGCGTTTTGGCGGTGTTCACGCGTTCGGCTATAACTCGGCCGAAAGTGAACCGATTTGCATGAAATCTGGAGCGCTCTGAGTACATTGTTGGGGGCTGGCCCTGGGAGATATTGGGCGCGATCCGCGCATTAGCGACAGTTTGAGAAGCAGACGAAATTCTGTCAGGTAAATAACGCACGATTTCACCGATTTCCCGTCGGCCTAATTTCATGAAATTGTAACACAACATGTCGATCGGTTTCGCGATGAAAACTTTCGGAACAGAATTTTGAAAAATTTTCCGTAAGGGGTCGTTTTTCCAAAAATGAGAATTTCTAGAAAATGTTTAATGTCTCGCTACTTCAGGCCGCCATAACTCCACAATGAATACAGATCGCCGAAAATTCACTACCAAAATAGCCCTCTACGGGATGTATAGTTTCCAATTCTAATGTTGGAATCAATTCACAGTCATTTCCTGGACAGTACAGTCCGTATAATAGCCTTTTTCAAATTTTCTGCGACGTTCGAGGTAACGCTGACATCGAGCCCTTCGAGCCGAATACTGTATTGTGGGCATTCCACACAATACAGCCATTTATTTTTTCTACTTGCACCATTTTCTCATGGCTATATTTGCCTCAACAGTTCTTCATCTTAAAGCTAGACTTGCCATCCATCCATGTTCATAAAAAGCTAAGAAAGACATCTATCTTCTGTAAGATCGTGTTTGAGTTGGTGGCGGTTTTCCACGGTAATATCCCGATAAAGGCAAATTCATGACAAAGAGTAGGCAATACATACAGGCATGCATCAGCGAATACCAATGCTTTCAATAACGGTACAGATATTAAGTAATTGGAACCAACTGGAAGAAAAGAGTCAAAACAGAATCTGCCTTGTCATTCAAGGAGAGGCCCAAACGCTGCGACTATAACCCCGCTCCACAGCCTCGTTTTTTACTTATTACCCAGAGAGCTTTTTGCTGATTATTATTGAACCAGAACTTGAACACAAACCCCGCTTAATCGCCGTTCAGTTTCTGATCAATAAGTCTTCTTGTTCTTCTTGTCCCTGTTCTGGTTCTGGTTTTTGTTCTTCTTCTTCTTCTTCTGTAGCGTGCTTCCACTACATGGGTGTTGCCGTGTCAGTGCCAGAGCGTATACGGTCATCGACCTTCCTTCAAGCTGAGTGGACCTCGATGATGGCCGACTATACGTTAGCATCGATCCCCCTCAGCCAGGTGGTACGTGGGCGCTCTCGAGGTCTTTTCCAAAAAATTGGAATGACTTGGTGGTGATCCAGCTTGAAATCCGCTTGTACCACGTGTCCGAAGGAACTGAGTCGACTCCCTCGAATAGCAGAAGAAACGCCGTGGAGGCCAACCGGTGGTCTCTCTGACGGTGACGTCGGTTACACGGCTCGTAGTCGCAAGTCAAGAAATTCGGAAGAGCATGGCGCGGAACGCCGAGACAAGTGCGACTTCCGGTCACGTGCCGAAGGTGATCCGTGATAAGTCGGCGAGGTTGCGGAGACTGGCGGTCGACGCTGATTACTGGCGACGAGGATGCGGACCACATCCGGCAGCATCAGTCCCCGCTAATTAACCTAGAGAGACAACCCAGGCGACCAAGTAGACGTGGCGGATCCAGCCGTTTGAAAAGAGGAGGGTGACCGCCCGCTATTACCAAGACATGCTATTTCGACGGACATAAAAGGTTAGGGTTAATAGAAGTTAGTAGGGTTAGGGTCACGGTTACGGTTACGATTATAGGATTAGGGACTGGACCGTCAGCATAACGTACCTTCGGAACAGCGGGCATGAATCGGGGTCTGAGTAGTAGGCCAAACTCCCAGCGAGGACAAGGGACGGTACCCCCTAGATGGTAGTTAGAGGGCCGAATACCTCTGGAAACCGGGGTCTGGCGAAGCTCGCAGAAGCTGAGCATTTTTTACTATCCGGTATCTAAACGGGAGGGCGGCAGCCCGGTGTGCGCTGCTCCTGAATCGGCCACCTCCAAGTAGACATGGAAAGAGAACGATCGTACGGCGGGCAGCTGGCCGAGCGAGAGCTAACCGGCGCAACGGGCAGACGGGTCGTCGAGAGAAGAGGGTCGGTAAAATTTGGCGAAGGAGTTCATTAACAAATGTCGCTGTTGCGAGTCACGCGCGCAGCGAGCTTAGGCGACGTGATCGAGGACTGGGTTTCGACTGCGACCGACCGACTTTTGCTGTCGACGCCGCTCGCTTTGTTGTGTCTGGCGTCGACCAATAGCTCATTATTCATCCACTTCACTGGCAGAAAGGTAACCAGAGAGCAAGATAGGATTTACTGGGCTATGGCACTGGAGCTAACAACAATAATGGTTGGCGCTTGGCGACTGTTATGAGGTGTCCCGGTGCGCCGAACACAGAAAACCGTTGCCTCTAACAGAATCTCATGGCAACGCTGTGCTATCGCGGTATTAGCTATGGCACTATGCCTGTTTGTCTGTCTGTCTGTCTGTCTGTCGCAAGCCAGTGTTGTATCGAAACGAATGAACGGATCGAGTTTTTTGGTGTAGAGACTATAACACCCTCAGCTTATCACCCTATATTGTGTTGGAAAGAAATTCGGGTATTTTCAAAAATAAGAACTGTAGAAACTTTGTCCCAAAATCTATACGTCGTCCGTCGCAAGTTTTGTCAACTTAATTGCGTGTACTTATTTATCCTTATTAGCAGGCAGAACTATCGACAAAAGTGTCCTACCCCACATGTAAACTCCCGCGTCGTTCCCCGTTGTTATTCATCGAATAATCTTCAGTGTCATTCAAGCAAGCAAGCAACGTTTAATGAGTATGAACATTATAACATGACCATAATCACTGGACATAAAGGGCGTGTCGCCACTTACATATGCCCAACAAAATAATAACAATAAACAATCACAGCAACACTGTAAACTGAGAAAGATCAACTTTATCAAGCAATCTTCTACAATTATTTGAATACGACACATCAAACACAAAATTAGGTAAAGCATTCCGAATGTCACAAATTCGATTACTGAAAAAATTATTTACATACACATCGATATTGGACTGTTGCTTATGCAGTTTATACTTGTGTCCTCTCGTATATGTCAAAGCTGACAAATCGAAAAAATACAATTTAACGAAACTTCATTATTCATGATCTTATAACACATTATTAGGTCTTTTTATTCTTCTGGCCTTTAAAGTTTCCAGACCGAGGAATGTTAATCGCTGCGAGTAGTCACCTATTGTAAGACTTTTCAAGTGCGAGTTTTCGTACAGTTATACAGCAGTTGACAAGATTTCCACCGCTATAGAGTGTCGCATGGTCCTCGTACTTCCGTGCGAGCGTTTGAAGCAGCGCTTAGAAAACCGTTGCCTCGTTACGTATACAACAGAATCGCATGGCGCACTGCTGAAAATTTGGGAATACGTTCGACATTAAGAGTTAATTTATCCATCTATAAGAAGTGATGCGTTAATGCTCTGTGTAAATTAGTCACAGCCAACATAGATACAGGTAGTCTTGTCACTCGGTTAATCGTCGTTCTGGCTGCGTCCCTAGCGCAAAGCGCAATGCAACGGTCTGGCGTCTGACCGTCTGTCTGTCTGTCCCGTCAACATATCCCGTTAACATACTCACCGTGACTCACCAGGGGCAGCATACGACTGGGACAGCTAAGCTACATTTCGGCCGGACGAGAAGGAGGACCGACATACTTGTCGAAGATCGACTCTAATCTAGTTTTGAATGGCGCGTCGAATAGATGCTCGACGTTCGCAACTTATCTCGGTTTCCATTCTGTATTAACTGTGCGCTTATCATCACGTCGCTGTCGGCACGGTGATGCGTCAGCCAATAGATTTTCCCGTCGGTTTTGTTTTATGAACAGCATCAGCAGCAGAGATGAGATGTATACGTCGCTAGAGGGAGTACAGATCGGCCTCGACGGACCAGCTATGATGTATCGCCCTGATATAAGTCCTTGCAGTGACCATAAGCTAAAGGTACCTCATAACAACTTTGCGGGCGCCACGACCACATGTACTCCGATCGCGTCTGGAAGGCCCTGGGTCCCGCCAACGGGCATTAAGCAGACTCATTCAGGTGCTAGTTTAAGAACGGAGTTCAAGATATACTTGTTAGGCCGCAAGAGGAACATTCTGTTGAACTGTTATAGATAGTAATCGGAAGTGACACAACTGGCGCACTGTATCGTCCGCCGAAGCCAATCTAGCAACCAAATCCTACCCTCCCCCGCCCCGTAGTTTCACTTCTTCCTCCTGGACTGCCTTCATGGACTGTGGCCGGACCATTTCTTCTGAGCCACTCGGTTTTTATTTTTAGTTTTTCCTTATTTTTCGTTTCTGTGCCGTGCGCTAGATTAAGCTGGCCATATTCTCTGCGGTGACTTTAAACAGATGCAACTTTTGATGCATATTAACTTTTATCTTTATTTTTTATTTTACGTTTCTTACTGGGGAGCGGTGGCGAAGTATTGTACTGAGCACGTCTGTGTGTCTGTCTGTCTGTCCGCGAGCATATCTCCCGAACCACACGCGCGATCTTTACCTAATTTTTGTGCATGTTGCCTATGGCGGTGTGACGAAATCCCAAGGAGACAGAGGCAGTTTTCGGGTTTTTCTTTCCCATTGACAGTGCATTGTACAACATAGCATTTGGGACCCATACAAAAACGGCTGAACCGATCGACATGCCTTTTTGGATGAAGACTAGGGTGGGCCCAGTGAACCATGAGGGTGCAGATCCACTAATGCGAAAGGGCAATTTTCTGGGGTTGTCCGGGCCATTTAAAAGCATTGGGAATCTTCGCTGCGGCGGGGCACTGCAGCGTCGCTGCGGCGTTAGCTGCAAAAGGGATCATTCAGTCGTCAATAGCGTCATGCAGCAGAAGGGATCATTCGGTATGCCAGGCAAGCGCAAATAGTATTCTGAAAATTTCTGGGCGCAGGCGATGGGGCCTATCGGCCGCGAAACGGGTGGTGGGATTGCACAGCGCGGTCGAAGTCTGATATATACGATTACTTTGTTTTACAATTGCCGTATGACAATTGTTATTAAACGAATATGTTATGCTACGCATCGCAGCAATAGCTAGATGCGGCTCATTGCTATAGACGCAGTACCGTGGTCTGTATGCATGTTTGTCTGTCTGTTGGTTACGTTCGTGAGTCCTGCAAAAACGGCTGAACCGATCGATATGGCGATTGGAGCGTAGACTCGGGTGGGCCCATGGAACCATGCATTATATGTGGGGGTCGAGGTTCTGCCACGGGAATGGGCAATCATATTTTTGGATAATCTAATATGGTCGATCGACGTGAAGAGTGAATGTGATGTTGGGAAAACCAGTTACGGCGCAATATGGGATAAACTTAGACTGTGCCAATTTCAATGTGGTGAGGTGCCAATGCGCTGTACAGTGCCACTGCCGGACCACTGGCGGTTTTTCTTTTCACGTTTCAGCGGCGAAGGTCTTGCTCATATCTTTAACACCCGATTACCTCAGTTACTGCTCTCCTTCGACCTAAACCACGCCTTTATTCTGCAGCTGCGACAACTGAAAGACACATCCTTGCTTTCGTCTGTTTCTACAGTATGTGGGACGGTAAAATGAATATCGATTAGGGTACGTCTGCTCCAAAAGTTTGGAATTCATTACCTGTCAGTATTCGTGAAACTAAGTCACTTCCCCCTTTCAGACGTCATCTAAAGACATTTTATTTTCAGTCGGCCCATCCCCTTTCGGCTGCCCATCTTGCCTAGAATATCTTCGTCTACGCGCCCTGATTCTTCTAAAGACCTTGGCGTTATATAAGCCATTTACTTACTTACTTACTTACTTAGTACTAATAAACGGTGATGGTGGGTGTGGTTTGCACCGTCGTGTTTTATTCGGTTTGCTGTTAAAACTGCGGCCGTTGATTTTTGCTCGTTCTTTCTCGGCTGAGAAATTGCACTGGCTTCACGTGGCGATATTGTCTCAACGTTGTTCGCTAACGACTACGTGTGAAACATTATTCTTACCCCGAGAAGCATAGTTCTGAATGCATTGCTACTTTTAGATAGCGCCAGTTAACGACAACGAGAATCAGGCCAACGTACGATATGATACGATACAAAAATGCATAACGTGCACTAAAATGCCAGCTTTTTCTACCGTACGAAACCATTATAGACAAGACGCTCAGTGGCTTAGCTATCGCAGAGGGACCGCGCGACGCACTATGTCAGTGGAAATCTTGTCAACTGGTGTACAAATGTACGAAAAAGCACATTTGAAAAGGCTCCCAGTAGGTGAATGACCTTGAAGGCAAGTCAAGGTGATCCAACTTGCCGCTATTCGGTATAGGCTGTATATGAATTCCTATTAGTGTTCTAACATAGCGTTGCGCTGTAAAAATTGATGAAAGAACTAAAAATAAAAATAGATTAGCAGTTTAGCACAGAAGATGCGGTCGAGATCATATAAGATCGTGAATGCAGTTTTCAGGAAAATCACCAGTCTGCGACAGGAAAGATTTGTGACGGTGAAACGGGTTGGTTTTAAGCCAGAAGTGAAAGATTGAGGGCGTGGTGAACGATGAGACTGATGAGTCAGCACAGAACCAGAAACGTCGAGGTCGCACTGACTACTTTAGCAATTTTTCATCCTGTGACCTTCAGCTATGAGCTAGGACCTTGATCGTCGAACTGGTCGTAGATGTGTTCGAAAGTTAACATCCCGGTTGTCCGAGAGTCATACACGGAACCAAGCGATTGCTTTCCGTGGACCAGAAAGTGTTCGATAAGTGACACGACGTGCGAACTTACTGCAGTGACGCTTAAAGCCCCGTCCACACCAGTAACAGTGTCGAAGCAACGTTCGACTTCGTCGAAGCAACATTCGACTTTGTTGCCAAAAACAGAAACAATGTGGAACGAGTTTATCGTAAAATTTCGTCCTTTCGACAAAGTCGAAACAAATTCAAACATGTTCAAGCTTGAATAGCTACTACAAGATTATGATGACAAGTTGTTCACTAAAATGACGAAATTTCGTTCGACATTGTTGCCGAAACCGGCAACAAATTCGAAGCAACATTGGACTGTCGAAAAAATTGTCCGACTTGTATATAGCATTCGACAATGTTGCTTCGACATTGTTGCTGGTGTGGACGGGGCTTAACAGAAACTTTGCAAGGGCATTTCACAGAGTCACAAGACGTTGCAGTTACAGTGGTATACTCAGTACTGAATGCGGCGAATCCGAACAAAGTCGGTAAAATGGGGCTCATAGAAACGTTTTATGTTCGCTGCGAAATGCAGCCGTGGTCGTCGACGGAGCCGACGCCCCGGGAAAATCGCGGTCGCCAATCGTAGAACGATGGGAAACCAGCGACTATAGTAGATCGATGCAAGATCAAACTGGACGATCGTCTTCGAAGATGGCTTTCCTCCTTCCTGACAATACGCCGTGGATGGCTGGAGACAACGCCGGTGGCTGGATATCGCCACCGGAAGCTGCCGACAACGCGCGAATTTGATGGCTATGACAGGTCTGCAGCCGTCCAGCCGCCTGTTAACCCTCTTAACTCCCGTGCGAATTACAGTTCCCGCCATGGGAACAGCGAGACTGTATCTCCAGTAGTTCAAGCTTGATAACAGATTTGACATATCCATACTTGAAAGCACGCTTGAAGAGAATATTTATCTGCTAAACATACGACTTTTATTAAGGAAACCATCCGTGCAAATTCAACGACCACCCATAGAGTCAAGTGCACCAATCGTCGTTCAGCCCATACTGCCGGTATTTAATTTGCTCGCTAAAGGGTTTAGTAAATGGCTCGGTTGAATAA
>Ga0209780_1004998_pt1 | contig 10372 bp, 7 predicted proteins | sample WorMetexBAHAMAS2_FD_187384 | JGI IMG/M metagenome (GOLD analysis project Ga0209780, IMG submission 187384) | Marine gutless worms symbiont microbial communities from Max Planck institute for Marine Microbiology, Germany - Inanidrilus exumae... | ecosystem: Host-associated > Annelida > Digestive... | reverse complement strand
GTGTGGGATAAACGTATCCAATGCATCAAGAAATTCTCTCTTATCCAAAAACTTCACTACTGGTATCAGACCTGCCTGACTCGTTAATCCTTTCCCCGTGCTTTGAATATGAAGTTTTTTGGTTCGCCCCCTTGCTTTGTCTCGTGTATTCTTCTTCACGGAAAAGGTGACTCCTATGCTTCCTCGAAACCATCTTAACACACTAAGTAGTATACCTTTTTGTTCTTATTGCTTCATCTGATTGCAGGATTTAGGTACCAGAAAACATCACATCCTTGAGATATTTGTCCATCTCATTTCGGGATTGCTGGATTTAGGTGATAATGCTTTTTTGTCTTTACGGGGCCTGCTGTGCTGAAGGTTTTCATGAAGCATTTTGCTCCGCAACATTATCCAGCGCAGCCAATGGCCGCGCTGGATAACGTTCGGGCTAACATGTTCAGCTTCCTACTGCTGAGCTTCTATTTCCTGTACATCGATGCACTACACACGGCTACAAAAGGGCCTCCACAGTCTCGATGACATTTTCCACCGTGAAACCGAAGTATTGGAAGGCGATATCGCACGGTGCCGATTCACCGAAGGTATCGATCCCGATAACCTTTCCTTTCTCTCCTACATACCGGCGCCAACCTTCGGTAAGTCCGGCCTCTATGGCGACCCGTGCCGTAATCTGAGCGGGTAGTGCCGATTCCCGGTAGGTTTCCTCCTGTCGATCGAACACCTGGGTAGAGGGCATGGAAACCACTCGTATGCGACGCTTTTTTTCGGTGAGAAGGCGGGCGGCCTTCATGGCCAACGGGATCTCGGAGCCTGTGGCAATGAGAATGGCTTCCGGTTCTCCCTGACAATCCAGGCGAATATAACCACCCCGGGCAACGGTTTCCGGGGACGCGGGCGTCCATTGATCGTCTGTATATTCCCGGTGTGAAACGGTCTGACGGGTAAATACCAAGCATACAGGACCTTCCGTGCGTTCGATGGCGGCCCGCCAGGCGGCCGCCGATTCCAGCCAATCGCAGGGACGCCATAGATGCATATTGGGGATGCGGCGTAGGTGGGAGAGCTGTTCCACCGGTTGGTGAGTAGGGCCGTCCTCTCCTACGGCGATGGAATCATGGCTGTAGACGAAGATGTTCCGGATGCCCATCAGGGCCGCCATGCGAAGTCCGTTTAGTGCGTATTCACAGAACATCAGGAAGGTAGCGCCATAGGGGATGAATCCTCCATGGAGGGATATCCCATTGTTGATGGCACACATACCGAATTCGCGTACCCCGTAATACAGGTAATTACCACCCGGATTGTTTTTGTCCAGGGTGCTGCAACCGGACCATCGGGTTAGGTTCGAACCGGTCAAGTCGGCAGAACCTCCGATCAGTTCCGGAAGTTGGTGACCATAGGCATCCAGGGTGACGTAAGATGCCTGACGGGTTGATACTTGTTCCTCTTTCCGACCGACCGATTCCATGAAGGCCTGAGCATTTTCGGGCCAGGCTGCCGGTAGTTCACCCTTGGTACGTCGTTCAAATTCGGCAGCCAATTCCGGATAATCAGCGCGATAGGCCTCGAAGCGCTTGCGCCAATCGGCCTCACGTCGTCGACCTTCTTCCCGGCTATCCCAGACGGCATAGATCTCATCCGGGACTACGAAGCGGTAGTGCTGCCAGCCAATGGCCTTGCGGGTCAGATCCACTTCTTCTTCCCCCAGGGCCGCACCGTGACATTTCTCGGTATTTTGCTTGTTCGGTGATCCCCAACCAATGATGTTTTTACAGCAGATCAAAGAGGGCCGATCCGTCACCTGGCGAGCCTCGGTGATAGCTGTGTGTACGCTGGCCGAATCGTGACCATTTACATTAGGTATCGTATGCCAACCGTAGGCTTCGAAACGTTTTGGCGTGTTGTCGGTAAACCAACCGGAGATGTTGCCATCTATAGAGATGCCATTGTCGTCATACAGGACGATGAGCTTTCCAAGACCATGGAAACCGGCCAAGGAACAAACCTCGTGAGATAGTCCTTCCATGAGGCACCCATCTCCGGCAATCACGTAAGTGTAGTGATCGACGATTACGTGCTGGTCACGGTTGAACTGGGCAGCAAGGGCTCGTTCGGCCAGCGCAAACCCGACGGCGTTGCCAAGTCCTTGTCCCAAGGGACCCGTGGTGGTTTCGACACCGGGGGTTCTGCCCCACTCGGGATGTCCGGGTGTTCTGGAATGAAGCTGGCGAAATTGCTTGATGTCCTCCAGGGATAGATCGTATCCGCTAAGGTGTAGCAACGAGTACAGTAGCATCGAACTGTGACCGTTGGATAACACGAAACGGTCTCGGTCCGGCCAGTGGGGGTTGGCGGGGTTGTGCTTTAGAAAATCGTTCCAAAGAACTTCGGCGGCATCGGCCATGCCCAGCGGTGCGCCGGGGTGGCCGGAATTGGCTTTTTGCACTGCGTCCATAGACAGTGCTCGGATGGCGTTGGCTAGATTTCTACGATGATGCATGTAGGGATGATTTCTTAACTGTTGAGCTGTATGCAAAAGTCGCCTTGCATTCCCTAACGGCGTTGAGAACATGTTAGCGCTTTGCGCCAGGCCGAAAGGGGGACCTTAGCTCACACCGCGGCTCCCCCAGAGTCTTTGTTTTTCCGATACGTAAATGTGCCCTCAAAGTACTCATTTACTACAGATAAACTCCGCTTTTGCGGTCATTATTCGCGTTGTATATGAAAGACAATCCGACTTTTGCATTTACCTCTGTTGGTAAATACCGATAAATTCCGCGTCAGTGCCTGATTCCACTTGGTTTTACAGGTTCAACGAAACCTATAGTGGCCATTTTCTACATTGCGCATACTTGAATCAGTACATTATTTCGGGTACGTGCACCTTATGCCTGATCACTCCTCGCCCCGTTGCATCCTGAGAAATTAGGATGCAATCGGTCACTGACCGGAATTTATTCCCAAGATCATGAAAATATTATTTATAATTGTACGTCATCCCGGCGCACGCCGGTATAATATATTAGTGGATGCTTTGCACAAGCCATCCTTGGCTAGGAGTCTGTCCGACTTAGGCAGATTTCTGCTACGGGAAAACGGATATCGGCCAAAATTCACGCAAATTCTCGTTAAATAGTCCACTATTCGCCTCGAATTTGAGTAAATTTTGGTCACAATCCCGCTTTCCATCGCGACGAATTCCTAAGTCGGACAGACTCTTAGGCAAAGTAAAGAAAGAAGAAAATACGATTTTTTCTTTCTTAAGGTATCGGAAAAAAAATTCCGACAGAGATGGCGCGTGCGCCAAGACACATCCCGCTTCAGTCTTGGCACGAAGCGCTAATATGTTCCAAAATCAAATATTTGCAATATTTGATTTTGGCAGCACATCCGTGTGTTGCGAGACTTTTGCACTTCGTGCAAAAGTCTCGTAGTGTTTTCAATATGCGAAAGTGGCGGAATTTGGTAGACGCGCTGGCTTTAGGTGCCAGTGGGGTAACCCGTGAGAGTTCGAGTCTCTCCTTTCGCACCAAAATAGATGTAGTTATCGGAAAAACAAAAGTTCCGACAGAGACGGTGCGTGCGCCAAGACCCATCCCGCTTCAGTCTTGGCGCGAAGTGCTAACATATGTTCCTCAATCATTGCCCAAAATCCAAGAGAACCCCTAATGCACGTTACTGTTGATAATACCGAAGGTACTGAAGGCTTGAATCGGCGTATGCGGGTTGAAATTCCCGAAGATCGCATTGCCAGTGAAGTCGATGAACAGCTTAAATCGATAGCACCTAATGTAAACATTCCAGGCTTTCGTACGGGTAAGGTGCCTGCTAAGTTAATTGCCCAACGGTATGGTCAAGGCGTGCGGGGCGATGTAGTAAATAAACTGCTCTATTCGACTTTCCAACAGGCTATTACCCAGGAAAAGCTTATGTTGGTAGATTCCCCCGAGGTTACCGAAGTCAAAGCCGATCCTGGTCAAGGGCTGGTATACACGACGGTATTCGACGTGTACCCGGACCTTTCTCTTCCTGCCTTGGAATCATTGAAGATTCAACGTCCGGTTGCCGAGGTAACCGAGGAAGACGTGGATAAGATGCTGGAGACCTTGCGGGGACAGGCCAAAACCTGGTCCGTAGTAGATCGTCCGGCCACCCAAGGGGATCGGGTGATGGCGGATTTCGAGGGGGTCGTTGGCCCAAAACCTGGTGAAGATACGCTTGCTGATGGGAACGCTGATGAAAATAATGCCGATTCCGATGAGCCCGATCCTTCACGGATACTCAAAGGTCCCAAATCTCCGGTAGAGCTGGGCGCCGGAATGATGATCGAGGGTTTCGAGGAAGGATTGGTTGGTAGTAGTGCCGGCGAAGAACGGACTTTGGAACTCAAATTCCCGCCAGAATACCATAAATCCGAGTTTGCCGATTGCCCGGTTACCTTTACGGTTCGGATACATTCCGTGGAAGAGGCCCATTCCCCGGAAACTGACGAAGAGTTAGCCAAGCACTTTGGCGTCGAAGATGGAAACATAGACACCTTCCGCAAAGAAACCCGTGATGATTTGGAGGATAAGTTGGAATCGGGTTTGCGCATGAGGACCAATGAGCAGGTAGTCACTGCTTTGTTGGAGGCGACTCCCGAGGTGGAGTTGCCCAAAAGCGCCATAACCAAGGAAGCTAATGCCATCGTAGAACGGCAACGTCAAGAATTCTCCATGTACGGTCTTGATACAAGCCGGTTGAACATGCAGCCTTCTCAATTCGAAAAACAGGCCCATCGTCAAATCATCCTGAATCTATTGATGGAAAAACTGGTAACCACTCATCGTATTTCTCTTGATGAACAGAAAGTTAGGGAACGGGTCGAGGCTATTGCCGCTAGCTATCAGGAACCGAAGCGGATGATCGCTTGGTATTATGAAGACAGACAACGTTTGAATCCGGTGGAAGCGGCTGTACTGCAGGATCAGGTCGTAGAATGGGTATTGGAACGGGCCGATGTCACCGAAGAGTACATATCATTCTACGAGTTGATGAATCCGAAACCGGCTGAGTCCGATGCGAATCCCGAAGCCGAAACAACAATCGATTCCGAAGCGGACCCCAAGGATTCACAAGCCGATTCCCAAGATACGTAAGGATTTCGAGCCATGACCATAATGACTGACTATCGGAATAGTGGCGAGGCGGGTAGTACTGGAATCAAGGGATTGAATCTGGTGCCGATGGTGGTGGAGCAATCCTCTCGGGGAGAGCGTGCCTATGACATCTTTTCTCGCCTGCTTAAGGAACGGGTCGTCTTCCTGGTGGGCCCCGTGGAAGACTATGTAGCCAACCTTATCGTAGCCCAGCTCCTATTCCTGGAGTCCGAAAATCCGGACAAAGACATTCACTTCTACATAAACTCGCCCGGTGGCGCGGTGAGTTCCGGACTGGCTATTTACGACACCATGCAATACATCCGTCCGAATGTCTCTACCATGTGCATAGGACAGGCGGCCAGCATGGGCGCGCTATTATTAGCCGGTGGTGCCAAAGGAAAACGCTATTGCTTACCCAATTCCCGCATTATGATTCACCAGCCCCTGGGAGGATTTCAGGGACAAGCGTCGGATATCGATATCCATGCCAGAGAGATCCTAGGCACCCGGGAGCGGCTCAATCAGATCCTTGCTAAACATACGGAACAAAATATCGAAAAAATTCGCCTCGATACCGAACGTGATCGATTCATGAGTGGTCAGGATGCCATGGCGTACGGGTTGATCGACGATGTGCTGGTGACGCGACAGGCGTTGGAGGAGAAATAAGAGCCGGTTTGGTTAAAGGGTAAACAGGAATCGAGCTTACCGCTTTTGCAGCCGATACACTTTATCCAGACAAGCTCTCGGTAGATGATAGATCTTCTGGGGCCTTATGAAGCAAGGCAAGTTGCATACGAAGGCACACTAGGATCATAAGTGCTATCAAGGGACCAATTTCATGGCTAGCAGCAAAAAAGATAAGGGCGGCAACGACGACGATACTTTGTTGTATTGCTCGTTTTGCGGAAAAAATCAGCACGAGGTGCGAAAACTCATTGCCGGCCCAGCGGTATTTATCTGCAATGACTGCGTTGACCTTTGCAACGATATCATTCGAGATGAACTGGAAGAAAACGAACCGGTCTCGAAAAGCAAGCTTCCGGTGCCAAGGGAGATCAAGAAAACGCTGGATGATTATGTGGTCGGACAGCAGCAAGCGAAAAAGGTACTTTCGGTTGCCGTCTACAACCACTACAAGCGATTGGAGTCGCATCTTGCAACCAACAACCAAGTAGAACTTTCCAAAAGCAATGTCCTGCTTATCGGACCAACCGGATGCGGGAAAACGTTGCTGGCCGAGACCTTGGCCAGACTCCTGAATATGCCATTTACCATCGCGGATGCAACTACTCTAACCGAGGCTGGTTACGTGGGTGAGGACGTGGAAAGCGTCATACAGAAGCTTCTGCAAAAATCCGACTATGACGTGGAAAGAGCTCAAACCGGAATCGTCTATATCGATGAAATCGATAAGATAACCCGTAAATCTGATAATCCCTCCATCACTCGGGACGTCTCCGGCGAAGGCGTCCAACAAGCCCTACTCAAGCTCGTCGAAGGCACCGTTGCTTCAGTGCCTCCACAAGGGAGCAACCGCAAACATCCTCAACAGGAATTTCTCCACGTCGACACCTCTAACATCCTGTTTATTTGTGGTGGAGCCTTCAATAGTCTTACCAAGATCATCGAAAAACGAACCGCCAAGTGGGGTGGCATCGGTTTTGGTGCCAATTTGGTGGGTAAAGACGAAAAGAAACATATCGATGAAATCCTGTCCAACGTGGAACCTGACGATCTGGTTCAGTATGGTCTGATCCCCGAGCTGGTTGGTCGCCTACCGGTAGTTGCAGTCCTAGAGGAGTTGGATCAGGACCAGTTGATAGAGATCCTCACTGAACCGAGAAATTCCTTGGTCAAACAGTACCAACACCTCTTTGAAATGGAAGGATGCGATATCGAATTCCGTAAGGATGCCTTGCGAGCGGTTGCCAAGAAGGCTGCTGAGCGAAAGACCGGTGCGCGGGGCCTGCGTTCCATATTGGAGCACGTACTGTTGGATACCATGTACGATCTACCCTCTATGGAACGGATCAGCAAAGTTGTGGTAGATGAGGGATTGATAAGCGGTGAATCCGACCCCATCTTCATCTACGAAGGCGAGAAAAAGAAACGCGCGTAATCTCCAGCGAGGCTACGCCTCAGACCAACGAGGCATGATGGTGTATTAGTAAAGCGCTCTTAAAACTTCACTCATTTGCAAAGCCGAGCGGAAAAATAAACAAATTATCTGGAGAAGGTTACGGATGATGAATAAACTTCATCCTGAACCTTTTCACGTACGAAATCGGAAAGGTGTGATTTTCCGATTTTTTGCGTTTTTAATGATGGCAATATGTCCCTGTATCGCACACACGGGGGTGAAAAATTGTATTTTTCACCCCCCTCTCAGTTTTTTTTCCATACCGTTTCCACGCGAAGGCGTAGTCGGCTAGGCGATAATTTTTTGCCCCAAAGTTAAAGTGGGGCTATATCCGAACCTGTAATGTTCGGATTGCGGAGCAAAATTGATGTCCGAGAACGATCACCAATCCACTGAACAAACCGATGCACTGTTCCCCGTATTACCGCTACGAGACGTAGTGGTATACCCCTATATGGTCATACCGCTTTTCGTTGGCCGTGAAAAATCCATTCGGGCCTTGGAACAGGCCATGGTCAGTGAACGGAAGATCCTGCTTACTGCGCAACGGGATGCTACCCAAAATAATCCGGCTACCGAAGACATCTACCATGTAGGTACCGTTTCTACCATCCTGCAATTACTGAAACTTCCAGACGGGACCGTCAAGGTCTTAGTCGAGGGGCTCTATCGGGCCATTGTCCAAGACTTCGTCGAGGCCGAAGATCACCTGCTTGCCAAAATCGAGAAGCACGATGTGCATATGGCGGAAGGTAAGGAAATCGAAGCCTTGATGCGCACCAATATGAGCCGCTTCGAAAAGTACGTGAAGCTCAATAAAAAGGTCTCTCCGGAGATCATTGCTTCACTTTCCGGTGTCAGTGACCCGGGACGCCTGGCCGATGTTATCTCGGCACATCTATTCATCAAGATCGACGAAAAGCAAAAATTGCTGGAAATGCAGGATGTAAAAGCCAGACTTGAGGAACTGGCACATTACCTGGAACAAGAGATCGATCTGTTACAGGTGGAACGTCAGATACATGGGCGTGTCAAAAAACAGATGGAGAAGAACCAGCGCGAGTATTACCTCAATGAGCAGATAAAGGCTATCCAGAAGGAACTGGGTGACATGGAAGATGGAACCAACGAGATCGAGGAACTGGCCAAGAAGATCGAAGAGGTAGGGATGTCCAAGGAGGCCAAGACCAAGGCCACTACTGAGCTCAACAAGCTCAAGATGATGTCTCCCATGTCGGCGGAAGCCACGGTGGTACGTAACTACATAGATTGGTTATTGAACGTACCGTGGAAAAAGCGCACCCGTATTCGCCACGATATTCCTAAGGCCGAGGAGGTATTGGAAGAAGATCACTATGGGCTGGATAAGGTCAAAGAGCGGATCCTGGAATACTTGGCCGTACAACAACGGGTAAAGAAACTGAAGGGACCTATCTTGTGTTTGGTTGGTCCTCCCGGAGTGGGGAAAACCTCATTGGGCAAATCCATCGCTCGTGCTACCGGTCGTGAGTTCATTCGCATGTCCCTGGGTGGTGTGCGTGACGAGGCGGAAATTCGGGGACACCGGCGTACCTACATCGGTGCCTTACCCGGACGCATCGTACAAAAACTGGCCAAGGGTGGGGTGCGTAATCCGTTGTTTTTACTTGATGAAGTAGACAAGATGAGCATGGACTTTCGGGGCGATCCGTCTTCGGCATTGCTCGAAGTCCTGGACCCCGAGCAAAATCACGCCTTTAACGATCATTACCTGGAGATCGATTACGACCTTTCAGAGGTTATGTTCGTTGCCACTGCCAACTCCATGAACATCCCCGGTCCCTTGTTGGATCGAATGGAAGTCATTCGTATTCCTGGTTATACGGAATCGGAAAAACTCAATATCGCCAAACGTTACCTGGTTCCCAAGCAGCTGAAAAATAATGGGTTGAAAAAGGGTGAGCTCAACATTACCCACAGCTCCATTCAGGATATCATCCGCTACTATACCCGGGAGGCCGGGGTTCGTAATGTAGAGCGGGAGATCGCCAAGCTCAGTCGCAAAGTCGTCAAGCAAAAAGTCCTTACACCTTCGGAAAAAGAAACACGGATTACGCCGAAAAACCTTGAGAAGTACCTGGGCGTAAAACGGTTCCGTTATGGCCGTGCCGAAGAAGAGGATCGCATTGGTCATGTCACCGGTTTGGCCTGGACTGAAGTCGGGGGAGACCTTCTTACCATCGAAGCGGCCACTATGCCCGGCAAAGGTAAGTTGATTCATACCGGTTCCTTGGGAGACGTGATGCAGGAATCGATCCAGGCAGCGATGACTATCGTACGTAGCCGGAGTCAGCAACTTGGCATCGACGCTGAGTTCTATCAGGACCGTGACGTGCATATCCATATGCCGGAGGGGGCCACCCCTAAGGATGGACCAAGCGCCGGCGTGGGTCTGTGTACGGCCCTGGTATCGACATTGACCAAGATACCGGTACGTTCCAATGTAGCCATGACCGGTGAGATTACCCTGCGCGGTGAGGTGCTCCCCATCGGTGGTCTTAAAGAAAAACTATTGGCCGCCTTGCGCGGTGGGGTATCGAAGGTCCTAATCCCGGAAGAAAATCAGCGGGATCTCTCTGAAATTCCGCCCAATATAAAACAGGGATTGGAGATCAAGACCGTAAAGTGGATCGATGATGTGTTGGAGATTGCCCTCCAATATATGCCTACGCCAACTAATCCCGAACTTTCTAACGAAAAATCCGATCAGAAAAAAAACGTTAAGGGTTCCCCGCCGGATTCTTTGCAGACCCATTAACATGATAGTGGGAAAGTTTATCCTGAACTTTTCCACCCACAGAATCAAAAAAGTGTGATTTTTCGATTCCTTACCTGTTCAATGGTGAACATAGCGCTATGTCTCTGTATCGCGCACACGATGGCGAGAATTACATTTTTTACCACCGTGTTAATTTGTTTGGCTCTTCGGCAAAATTTGTGGGTAGAACTCCGTTTTCTGGGTATGTATTAGAGCAGTGGTACAGTTTATAAGTTGGTTGTCTGGAAAGAACCCTGTGGACTTGTGGACGAGTCCTTCGGAACGGCC
>Ga0209780_1004997_pt1 | contig 10372 bp, 6 predicted proteins | sample WorMetexBAHAMAS2_FD_187384 | JGI IMG/M metagenome (GOLD analysis project Ga0209780, IMG submission 187384) | Marine gutless worms symbiont microbial communities from Max Planck institute for Marine Microbiology, Germany - Inanidrilus exumae... | ecosystem: Host-associated > Annelida > Digestive... | reverse complement strand
CAGGTTTTGACAAGGGAGCAAATTACATTAATACCATATAAGGCAAGGACTAATCACATTTTAAATGCTCTTAACATATTCCCCAATACTAAAACATAGGTTTTGATACTTTGTTTGTCCATTTTGAGCAATTTATAGGGAAGTTATAGGCCGAAATAGGATCCTTATTGAGTGCGGTAACTAATTAGCATAAATATGCAAATTAGACCCTTTTTTACCAATTATATTTTAGTATACTTTTTTGGAATGCCTGGGAAGCATCCGGACACATTACAAGTGGAATCATTTTTGTTGCAATTTTATCCCGGTTCCACCCCAATACGCTATAATTTGACTGGACTAATAGTGGCCATCTGAGACAAGTGCTGTGATGATTAACGATAAATCATACGAATGTGTGGCGATGCAGGAGGTATCCTTAGCTGTTTCTGTATAGCAGATTTACTGCTGAGTCCGCGTTTAAAGAATTTGGTAAATCAGTCAACTGTCAACATCTGACCAAATTTCAGGCAAGAAGTTGATTGTGTCATATGCCCTGTGTACTTGGGCTATGTCCTGCTAAGAAGAGATAAGCTCGCCCGAGACACGACTTCTGGCGGGCAGCCGCTGCTGCAACAGCAGCAAACTGGAAGATGGACTTTCCGGTGTCGACGTCGATGCTTTCGCCACCACATTCTTAGGCCTGTTGTGACCTTGACCTTCGACCTCCAAAATCTAATCAGGTCATCAGTAGGGACTAATGAATATTCCCTGTCAGTTTTATCAAAATAGTTCAAGCCGTTCATGAGATATTGCTGTTATCTGACTGGTTGAACCAAGGAACGGGAGAGCCTAAAAACATGCCTTCGCCCACACTGTCGGGTGACGAAGACGTAATTACTACACTGTATTATCGTGGCATTAAGCTGGCATCGACGTCTGACACAGTGACACTATCAGCGAATGTTCTAACGATATTTGTATGCAACGACGCTTTTTGCCGCGACGTCTTTCTTCTTGGTTGCTGATCGTCTGTCGCAATTGATGGATTGTAATTTTATTATCCACGTGTTGTTTTGTCAGGCGTATTGTTATAGAATAGACTATAGACTTACAATTTGTTGTTTGCGTTCTGTCAGTTGTTTAACGAGTATGTCCGTCTTCTTAATACTCGAACGAAAATGTCCGCCGGCCGCGTTGCGTGCTGCCCCCTGGTGAGTCACGTTGAGTATGCACCTTCAGCCCTGTTAAAGAGCGTTCTCACTGACGCTTTCGCACGCGTTCGAACGCATTCGAACGTCGTCGACGGCGGTTGACGGCGTCAGTGAGAACGCTACTGAAATCTAGCAATACTAGATTTTTTGAGAATATCTCCGCGTTCGCACGCGTTCGCACGCGTTCCAACGCCGTTAACGACATTCGAACGCGTGCGAAGGCGTCAGCGAGAACGCTCTTTTAAGGTTAGAAAAAAGGCGGGACAGACAGACAGACGGACAGACGGACGAACGGACGCCAGACCGGTAGGCCTACATGATGCTTACCGCTAGACACGGCCAGCCTAATAAATGGATGTGTTGTGTTATGCTCCGTTCTCCAGATCGATACATTTGATCACTTTGTGTGTTTTTCCATGTGGCAACCGCAGCTAGGCCTATCTTTGCCAGGAAACAACTAACATCACTGGAGAATATTTCTGGCAGCTGATGTGAGCATCTGAATGACGGTTGCGCATGACGGTTTGCTTAGCTTAGTTCGTGATCATGGCGAATTTTGGAATGATATTTCACATAGTAGCGTATAGCGTAGCGACACGTATAGGGCGTGGTAGGATCTTTACTGATCACTTCACTGCAAATTCACTGTTAACATTAAAATTAAGGCATGACATTCATGAGTATACTTATCCCTAAAGCGCTCAGACTGGCACGTTTTAACGAGATATCACACAGTTTAACTTGCCATCCACACGCTTATCCACGGATGAAATGAGCCATCCTGCTTTTGATCCCCAGCCGCAGCGCATCAACGCACTTAATGGTTGTGGTACTTATTTCCCGTCCCACAGAGGATAGGAAGCTGAATGGCCTGGGTAGCTTGTTATACATACCAAGGTGGCATGCCTGCCCATAGACTGTCACCAGTCCCACTGCCAACCGACCGACGGTGCGGCGGACGCTGGATCGAACTCGCGACAATTGAGTCACAGGTTTGACGCCCTAACCACTAGACTACTGAGTCCGCTGAAAAAGTTTTGACTATCGGCTAAGTTTTGATACAGTTACCGCCTTGAGTTTGATATCTTATTGTTTGGAACACAGTGTATAACTAAATTAGGCCTATTATGAGTTGACATAGCCTAGGCCTACAAATTTGTTGAAGTCAACGAATATCCAGGATATTATGCGGCAGTTTTTAGAGTTACGTGTTCAAAGGTCAAGGTCACGTGATCAGTCACGTGATCAATAAAGCTACGGCTGGATATGCACTTGCCAAGGGGACGGCTTGGGCGCCGGTTCGTTGACCGAATCACATTTATACACTGTGTCCCGAAAATATGCCCATCTTTTTATTTTTTTAATAACTCTGTCAAAAATTAACCGATTTTAATGATTTTAGTATGTGAGATTTTTTGACATCATAAGCTTATAAATTTCCTCACCTCACCTGTCAGATGTAGCCACTTTACCTTGGGAAATCCAAACAAGTCATTTTACCTTCGCGACGCTATGCTAGCGCAAGTATTAGCAGTTTCCAATTCAGTCTGCTTTTTAGCAAACGTGAACTACGTTACGTTTGCTATATGCGATCGCAATTCCGTCTGTCGAAAAAAGTTTAATTAGCGCTTATAGGAAGTCGACCACGCGCTTTCCAACGAGCCATAGATGAACCGTGTACGTTACCCCTAAGTCCCTCAAAGGGTGGCACAAAAACGCGATATCGCTGTTTGTGCCAGTAAAATTCAACTTCTGTCGAAAAAAGTCTGCTACAAAGTTTCTTTGTGTGAAAACTTCCAGCGGCAAAGTTGTAGCTGCATCATTCCCCTATCCAATGTCCATAGATCGATTGCGGGCGACGTCCCCATCTATCTGACATTGGCGTTCAAGGTGACGCACCCCTTCAGAAAACACCGATTTCCAAAGCTTTCGTTTAGTTGCGCTTCACCCGTGAGTGACAGCTAGCAGGGATACTTTCTGCGACAGAAATATAGCCCAAAGCATCTAGTTTTAGCGATATATCACTTGCGATGATACGATATACATGATATCGACAGTTTAGAATCATAGCAGGGTCACTCGAATTTTCACCTGCGTCCGATTGAACTCATTGGATAATCTATTACTGTTTTGTTGCGGCTGGCAGTGCACTCGCCACTCGCCAGGGGGCAGTGAAGACGTAATGAATGAATGAATGAATGCATTTTATTTCAGACTCAAGGTCCATATAAAACAGAACATATTTCAGACAGAGAGAACAATATGTACAGACAGACAATAAAAGCATGCACAACTAATTAATCACAACTAATTGATAAAACGTATAGCATTAACCACAGCTCCTGTAGAACAACTCAATCTAGTGTAGAAACCTAGTTTGGCATTATGCAAAACAGTGTTAAAGCTATAGGCACACCTAGCTGCAACAGCATAGTAGTTACACTACTGTACTTAGAGAAACCAAAAAACAGCTGTAGACATTTTATATAAGCAGAAGCCAGTTTACCGATAACAGAAACATGAAAATTTTCCCAAAGTGCAATATCATAAAAACATAAACAATACGTATTGAACAACTTCAATTTAACTTGTATTGAACAGTAGGAGAAACGACGAACAAGAACATTAGCTCTAGCAAACAGACACTTGAGCTCTCTATTAATATCATTATCATCACAAAACGTATGATCAATAATATGCCCCAAATATTTAAACTGAGAGACAAACTGTAAGTTACAATTTGCCAACTTTAACTGAGGGAAAGATTGGCACACAAGTTTTCGCCGATCATATGGATTAGCAACCATGCAAACAGTCTTATCAGTATTAAATGTCATATCCACTGCTACAGCAGCCTTCTCAATGATGTTAAGTAATTTCTGGAGTCCATACCAAGAAGGAGCAAGTAGAGCCATATCATCAGCATAGGCTAATATGTTAACGCAAACTCCAGCAATATGGCATCCAACTTTAGAATTAATAACTGAATTAATTAAGTCTCTGATGTAAATACGAAAAAGATATGGTGACAGCACACCACCTTGTCTCACCCCATTTGCCACAGCAAAACAAGTGGAATGACTAGTCTGCCATCTAACACACATTTGCTGGTGAGAATACCAGTAAGCTAGAAGCTTCACAGAGATGAAACATGCCCTTGATTTATTGTAATCGAGCAATTTACAGAAAAGTAGCCAGTAATCTACATTATCGAAGGCTTTGCTAAAGTCTATAAAACAACAAAACACATGACTACCACGCTGCCGATAATAATGAACAGTCTGTTTGAAAGCATAAAATAAGTACAGAGAGCAGTCGAAAAACCTTTCTTAAAGCCAAATTGATATTCATCAGCATCATTTGCAGATTCTAGAAACTTGAAAAGAACATCTTCCAGTAACTTTGAAACGGCATTAGATATCGCGATGGCACGATAATTATTAACATCAGCCAAATTACCATTTTTGTTTTTTACTAAAGGAATTATGACAGCATGACAGAAACCATTTGGTAAGTATCCAAACTTCACAAAAAATATTAAACAAGACAGTTAGATACACATGCAAACGGTGACATCCATAAATAAAAGCTTCCATCTGTAGACCATCTGGGCCAGCAGCCTTACAAAACTTCTGCTTATTTATAGCTGAACTAACATCATAAACAGTAAACAACACAGCACTAGTATCAGCTAAGTTATTTAAGAGCTTATTTTCAAATAGCTGTCGATATTTAGAGTCAACCTTTGCACTATAAATATTTTCAAAATAATCTTTCCACATGTTTGTGATATCGTCAGTACCTGACACACCATTAATACTGCTAACATGGTTAGTATCTTTACTATTACTTATTTTGTAAACACACTTCCAACATTTACGACAGTCCTTGTCCATAAGTGCACCAGCACATGCATCTGCCTTCATTTCCTCCACATGATTTTTGCAATATCTGAGTGCTAATTTAAAAACAGCCCGAGTCCTTTTCATATTGTCAAACAAAACACCCATTTTGGTCTTACCGTGCCTTACCCATCTTAAATAAGCTTCTCTAGCTACATCATGCTTTTCCCTGACATACGTATTCCAGCCTGGCACATTAAAATGTGAATAAGAGGACCTACGCATAGGTATTGCATCATGTACAGCTGCTGATATACAGGAAAACACCTCGTTATAAAATTTATCGATAGCAATTTTATAACACGTGACATTTTGATCATCTAGTAAAAACCACGGCACATCAACATTATGCAGCAAACTGTCCAACCGGTATCTATAATTTAACAACATAAGTTTATCACACTGCTGCCAGTTTGGTATCCAGGTTGCAGTATTCTTATCACTAATAGTGTCAGCTAATGTACTTGACGAGACATCACATTTCAAGCAAAATAAATCTGCTACAGTCCACCTTGCAGTTATAGAATATTTGTACCGTGGGAGTCGCGCGGTCCCTCTGCAGACGTTTACTAGCTAGTAGACAGTAATCGTAAATTGCCCATAGTTATGGCTTTGTCAACCACTTTTACGCAATGCGCCCCGGAAACTACCAAATGCGGTAAAATAACGCAAAATAAGGGCCATTTTGCCGTTCAAGGTCATTCAAGGTCACCGATTTTGGTACAAATCGAAAGCTTATATACGGCTTCCTATATCAAGACGATAGCTAGGCAAGTACTGCGCACTAAGTCTTGAATTTATGAATCTGCTAGGAATTCATAACGTGGGCGTCGCGCGGTCCCTCTGCAGACGATTACTACTAGATACAGTAATCGTAAATGTCCATAGTTATGGCGTTGGCAACTACTTTTACACAATGCGCCCAGGAAACTACCAATTTATAGCTTTTAGTGTCGTATAATACAAACCAATGCAAACAGACGTTTATACTAACACGGGATAAAACATTACCCTGTCAACCTGTGGAGCACATAACTAAGATATTTGAATTTCATAACTGAAGGCCATTGACTGATCCAGTTCACCGTTATCAGAACATCAACACGTGACAACGAATGCTTGATGACGTCACGATACCTGCTGTACACAGCGTCACGGATGCTGATGACGTCGATGACGTAGTAGTGACGTCATTTAGGCGGGATTCATTTGATGTCGTCGTGTTCTGTGAAAGATCTAATAACACACGCCACGAAAGCTGTTGCGTTAATGTACAAAACAGCACTAAATGATTACACCGAAAGCAACTTCAAATTATTATTGTCGACAGTATTAACCGCATTTTAAAAACTGAGACAATAACCAATAATTTTACAGTTCAACGACACATAAATATTGTACGTAATTCTGCACCATCGATACACTAAGAGATAGGATGTACTTACTCGTTCTTTGTAAAACTTTACACCGATTCTAAAACTAACAGTTTTTGTCACACACTTCTTGCTTCTATGTAGCCTATATTATCGTGTCTTTTACTCTTTGCTTAATCAGGGCTGCTGCGAGTCACATCGGCTTGTATAACGTGGCAATTTATTCCAGATTCATATTGACACATCAGTAGCTTTTTACACACTAATAATACGATACGATACGATACGATATGGTAGAGATTAACGTGCGCTCAAAAGCTGACTGGATGGCCAGCTTAATCTAGCGACCCGGCCCAGAAGCGAAAAATAAGGAAAAAAATAAAATAAAAAACCGAGCAGCTCAGAACAAAAAAACGATCCAGGCAAAGATCCGTGCAGGCAGTCCGGGAGGAAGAAGTGAAACTACGTGAGGTAAGATTTGTGAAAGAGGTAGGTTTTAAGCCGGGAGTGAAAGAGAGATGGAGTTATAGATGTACAGAGAGGTGAATCAGATAGGAAGAAGTGATAGGATAATGTGACTAATTACAGCGAGCCACACATTGTGGCGCCATCTACCGATTGTGAAGACTTCAATTTCGCAGAAGTTCATCCGGTCGTTGCTCAACGGAAACTGGACGACGACGAATCTGAAGCGCAGCTGACGCTCATAGACGCTGGTACATCGGACAGAGACCGTCGCTGCGGCAGGTACAGCGCCAGCATACTGACCACACAGCGTGTAGTTCCACAGGACAGGTGCGTGAAGACCCGGATGATCATTCGTCAGACCGACGATGAAGTTGTCCGATCTATTAGCTGCAAACAGTTATCTGGCTGATATTAATGGCAAGCCATTGTTCATTGATGGCGGAGTGGCTCGGTGATCGAATCAACGAATTAAATATAGAGCAGGCCTACGTCCAGTATTAAGATGGGCGACCATCCCGGGTATACCATCTTTGTATGTAACCAGCCACTCGTGCCACGTCAGCCTCCTACCCCCAGCGATACGTAAAATGAGTACCGGCCAAAGAGCAGTAGCAGTGCTCTGCGGCTAGGAAGGCAACCGTCGGTCTGGTGTCCCACTGGATACTGGGTCGCAGAAAAATGTGATATACCCACATATACGGGCTCATTGGTCTAAGAAAGGCAGCCTATGTTCAGTATGAGCGGGACACCCTTTACCTATACTATTTTTATCAAAAATTATCCACAAAATTATTAATAAGGTGCAGTAACTGTCATCATTGTAAATCATTTACGCCAGTTTCTTTGAAATGAATTAAGTGAATAGCCTACACTAGAAGAAGCTAGCACTCGCAAGAGTGCAAAATCCCACGCCAGCGCACTGTTTTTTGTGCCTCGTGACTTTGCCCTTTGACCTTTTGACCCCAAATTAAATGGATTTCCAGGACTCGTTGTGGAACATGTCTGTGTCAAGTTTAGTAATCCTAGCCGCATTGGCTTTTGAGATACAGTATATCGTCTGGAAAACAAACAGACAAACAGCGATGAAAACCGTACCCCACAACTGCCACCTACGTGGGCGACCATTCAGTTGGTCGACGAATTACCCGTCAACCTATCAGTCAGTTGGATTAGTGATTGATTGATCGATTGGATACACAAGCAACCAACTGATCTATTAAGCAACTCCGATTAGCTAGTTATTTATCGAAGTAAGTAAGTAAGTTTATATAAAATTCCATTAAAAGAACTGCCCCGTAATCGTTTTTTTGGAAAAAACAAGATTGTAGTTAAGTTGTTTAAGATAGCTACCGTGACCATCTCCTCTGTTGGTCAAGTTCACGTAATAGACAATCGTCGGAACTCCGAGGTCCACTGCCCACCACGGATTGGTTTCTATGTTGGACGCTGCACAGCCGTTTGCCTTGACATTGAAGTTCGTCTGTCGACTGCCGTCGTTAGCGAGTCTTGCAGGATGCGGTCCATATTTATCGCCTTCATACGTGCTCACTTGGAATGCCGGCCTCAGCCACGCCACGTTGCGAATGATCGGATTAGGCACTGCACAATTATTATAGCACTGCATCATCATCATCATCATCTTCGTTTAATAAAAAAAGTTGTCAAAACGCAACTTATACAATATATCAAATCCAAGTGAAATAGCGAGAGAAAAAACAGTCAGTGCTTTAATGCTAAGAATATAGTATAATGCATGCATTCCTCTTAAAGATCTCTTCAGTCATTCTGACATGAACCAGAGACTGTTGTGATAAAAAGAAACATTTGTGATCAAACGACACAATATAGCGACATATGCTGCACTTACAAATTTTCATTGTGTTCGATATGATGAAACGCAATGATTAGGTCGAACAAGATTAGGCCTAAACCTTAACGCAATAGACGTTTAGGCTACACACACAATCTTTACAATCTTTACTTAAGAATTACAGACGACAGAAATATAAATATAAAATTAAAGCAAAGAGCGTCGAAACCCAGACTGTTGTCGTTCACAGACCGAATGTATAGATTTCCACCTCACGGAAGTTCATGCTGGATTTTCTGGGAAACTGGAGGATGACGTATCTGAACGGCTGCAGATGTTGCTGACAGTACAGAGTTGCTGTCTCATTTCTCGGTACAACTCCCGGATACTGTCCACACAGCGTGTAGTCCCACAACGTCAAGTTCTCTCCTGGAGATGGAGGATTAGTATTTCTCAGTCCAACGATGAAGTTGTCTGAGCGTTTCCCTGTAAAATCAAACATCCTATACTATAGTCATTTTTTACCCGTTCGACGCTAGCGATGCGCGAGTATTAGTTGTAATCATGTGTCTGTCTGTCTGTCTGTCTGTCTGTCACACGCCGGTATTGTATCAAAATGGTTAAACGCAGGATCACGCAAACAACACCACGTGATAACCCAGGAGTCGTCGGCGTATGACCCCCTCAGCCCCTCCCCGTGAAATTTGCGCTGAAAGTGACCCAACCCTTTTCGAACACTACAATTTCCACCAACATCCGCTCATAGCGCCCCTACCGTTAGAGCTGGCGAAAAAAGTTCAATTAGCACTTATAGAAAGTCGACCACACGCTTTCCAACGAGCCATAGATGAACTGTGTACGTTACCCCTAAGTCCCCCAAAGGGTGGCACAAAACGCGATTTTGCTCCTTTTGCCTGTGAAATTCAAATTCTATCGAAAAAAGTCTGTTTCAAAGTTACTTTGTATGAAAACTTCAAGCGGCAACTTGTAGCTACATCATTCCTCTATCTAACGGTCCATAGATAGATTGCGGGCGACGTCCACATACCTAAAATTTGCGCTCAAAGTGACCCACCCCTTCAGTAAAAGCCGATTTCGACAGATTTCGCTTGATAGCGCCGCAGCCGTAAGAGCTAGCAAAAAAGTTCAATTATCACTAATAGGAAGTCGACAATGCGTTTTCCATCGAGCCATAGATGAACCCTGTGCATTACCCATAAGTCCCCCAAGTGATGGCTTAAAACGAGAATTTTTTTACATTTGGCGTTGCCTTTCATTTCTTCGTTGCAGGTAATCGTAGACACTTCAAATTTGGTATGTGGGTTGAACATTACAAGTCCCAACCTACAGATGACAAACCGTCCCTGAAATGGGCGTGGCCACGTCACGTGACCGATTTTAAAATTTTAGTTCCCCTGAGATAAAACGCAATGCGCTCCGGAAACTACCAAATTCGGTAAAATAACGCAAAATCAGGGCCATTTCGCCGTTCAAGGTCATCCAAGGTCACCGATTTTGGTACCAATCGAAAGCTCGTATACGACTTCCTATTAGTGATTAATACTAACTTACCTCCGGACCTATCTTGTACTGTTTCGGAGATACAGCATTCCAAATGTCCAAAAT
>Ga0209780_1004996_pt1 | contig 10374 bp, 9 predicted proteins | sample WorMetexBAHAMAS2_FD_187384 | JGI IMG/M metagenome (GOLD analysis project Ga0209780, IMG submission 187384) | Marine gutless worms symbiont microbial communities from Max Planck institute for Marine Microbiology, Germany - Inanidrilus exumae... | ecosystem: Host-associated > Annelida > Digestive... | reverse complement strand
CAATATATGTACATCATGACATCAGCAGAATTGAGGATACGGTATTCTGTTATTATGCGGACAGTTCAGTCATGGACTTGTGAACACGGCTATGGGGCAGATACCATGTTCCACAGAACGTATTTCTAGTTACTACATGGTTCACGTAGCAATCGATAACAAAAAATACCTACTGTGTTCCTAAATTCAGCTATAGAACTTACAAACTGGAATGTCACTTGCTGACATCATTACAAAACATTCTGTATGCAGCAGTTAATTTATGATTATTTTACAGCACCCTCAGTGGTTTAAGAAGAAAATACCGGATATACACACATCCAATTTACACTGCATTTCTATTACACACAGAAATCACCAGAATACTACATTGGCAATTTGGATTTGAACTGACTGCATTTTCTGACAAACATCCAAAGAGAGTGAAATAATACCTTACATCAGAATTTGAAATATAACACCACACTCTACAACCCAGCAGACCCATTGTCAAGTCTAGCACTGATATATCTGTGCAAACACGTAAGTCAACATTTAATTTTGTTTATGTTTGTGCACGTCGCTTTCAAATGTAAGACCACTGTTCACCACATTATTATCAATCTTGTTAACATTGCCATTATTCTGAATGGCCGGCTTGTGCTTGCCTGCTTTGCCAAAAGCACTGTCCAGTGACAAACCGGCAAACACCAGTACAGTTCCAGTCCACTGCAACGCAGTAAGAGGATGCCTAAAGATGAGCACTGAGCCGAGTATCGTGAAGAACTTGCGTGTCGTCGTCATGATGCTGCACGTCAGAGGGCCAAAATACGACACTGTCAGGAAAATGAAATTCTGCAATTAAATGCAAGCTAAAAATTACAACCTGTCATAATATCATTTTTACAATCTACTTAGAAGTGGCAACTTCCTAGCAGCCTTTTAAATCTTGTTTCCATTAAATCATTTTATCAGTACTTAATTACTCAATTAGTCACATTTGCAAAGACTTTGCTCTGTTTATCTGCAACATCTGCTTCTTGTGAGTGAATCATCAGTGATTTAGTTTTACTAAAACATATTTTTTTAAAAACTGAAAGCCAATAGTCACTTCTATAGTTTATACATTTCCAGAATTTATTTACTTAGTATTAGTCAGAGGCTAAAAGAAAAAAAATAACATCATATCATGCTCAAAATGTACAAAGCATTACAGCCATCACAATGACGCAGTTACCTGTCCAATGGCACTACAGAGTGAGAACATGATCAACTGAATAAGAACTGACGGATATTTAGCTACAAATACTACAAATCTGAAACCTTCTCCAGTGAACAGCAAACCTGCAACACCAACAAAGCTAATCATAAGACACGAATGAAGTATCAATATATCTAAATAATTAACACAATGGCAGTAATAATAATAGTAATACTGCTAGTTCTTTTAGATTTTGCCCCAATCATATCTTTGTAATTGGTGAAACTGGGCACTTCAAATTTCTTGTACTGATTGATACAGAGGAGTACCAGTGCATGCATGATATACTACTCCCAAAAGTGATGTGTTCAGAGACATGTGATGTCTTTACATTTTGGGAAATAAGTGATAATATCTCGGAAACGGTGCAAGATAGACATAGTTGCAATGGAAGACTAATAAGAAATCATATGTGGCCTATCGAACTGCACCATTGCCAATGCCCTTAAATGACCTTGAAGGTCACTTTTGCTGTTTAAAACCTTTATAACTCCCATAGCTCGTGAATCATAGCATGAATTTACTAACATAGTGCATCGCACAGTCCCTCGGTAGCTGAGCTTCTTGTTTTGTGTTAATTTTATGTTGTACTATATTTTGTTATGGATGCAATTTGCTTTTGTTATGTTCGATTTAGTTTTTCAGTACTAAGCCAAGGACTGGCTGAGAAGTACGTCTCCAAAATGACCAATCAATCAGTCGAGTTTGGTGATCCTAGCTGCATCAGTTTTTGAAATATAGTGTAGAAAAATTAGCCCTGTATGGGGACTGACAGTCGACTCTTCGCAACTGACGTTTATGTTGACTTCAAAGTCACGTGACACAAAAACTAGGCTTAATATCACAAATCCGGCCTGACCAAATTTAGATATCGTGCCCCAGTTTAAGGATCTGTCGCCAGTTGTCAGCTGCCATTGTAAATGGCGGAGGAGAAAGCTTATGAAACGGCCAGATTTCCAACTTTAAAGGGCTCGTGACTTTGACCTCGACCTTGGATCGGGTCATACTGCATACCGCCGTGCATCACTCATCGAGATCTACCAACATGATAAATTTCATTGAAATCGAAGTAACCTTTTGTGGGGACGTCCGTACGTACGTACGTATGCATGGACGGATGGACGGATATTTAAGACCGGCTTTATTAGGCCGACTCTGTCGAAGAGTCAACCTAAAAAACACAAACACATAAATGCCGCTAAAAACTCTACCCCCTCTGCCGTCGACGTGGGTAATGAGACACAGCAATCAGCAGATTAATGTGACAATTAATAATTATTATGACAAATTATGACTATCAGGAACCAACAAACGATGAGGAAAACATGCTGCATGCCAGTAACAACAACTAATGACAGACGAACCGATAATTAGATACAGCATTGACCAGAGATTCATTGCGAGCATCATGCGATGGGTTTGTGTCGTGTGTTCAGACCGCAACTTGTCCTGAATGCCGCCTGTCACGCCATCTAGTGACAGGGACGTCAGCTGCAGTGACAAGACACATATCCACACAGTGATATGTATTACCGAAAAACAGTCGGGAACTTAGAACTAAGTAGTAAACTCAAATACGGTACAGAGACAGTGCACGTGACACCACTGAGCAGAACTCTTATCGTCTTCTGCCTAATCTGAATGCACTAGTTCAGCACTAATTCCGCGACTTTTTCAGTCACCTGCAGCAGCAACAGAGGCAAGCTCTTCGTTTGTAACGGCCATCAGCAAACGGCAATTAAGATCAAGTTACAAGTTTTAAGCAGAGATGTAGTCCTCGAGATTGCGGTCTTGGTCTCGAGATTGCTCACTCCAAAATTTTGCGGTCTTGGCACTTGTGGTCTTGGTCTTGAAGGATTGGTGTCGGCTGTTTTTGAGATCAATTAATAATTCATTAGCATGTACGTGTCGTAAAACTATAATTCTTTTCTATACGAGTTAATGACAAAGACTGCAATATTTGGTGTTCTCAAAGTGTAATGCCAATTTGTGAACAGCCTTGTGATGGTTGTTTTACAACATTCATAAAAATTTAACTGTTACTGTGAGCAATGTGTATTTTGTATGTTTCATTTGCCAGTCTTGGTCTTGGCACAGACTACAAGACTGGTTTTAAGACTATAAGAGTACCACTTACACACAGTTTATACCAGGACTGAAATGAAACTACCACAACTTTCCAGGATCTATATGTTTCTCTGACCTTTCTCCGCCTTTTGCTGACCTATGTCTAATTTCTCGACTTCTCTAGGTGTTCAGGTCTTGCAGACTAGTATGTTCCCTGGTGACAATCTCTGTGAATTAGTTTGCACATACCAGCAGCAGTTCACCCCAACCAAACACCGGCGATGTCGCAGACGATGCTTGAGCTTTCGACGGCTTGTACATAAACAGCGCCACACCAGTCGTTATCATGAGCACAAACAAATACTTCAGCCATGGATATTTCTTGCGAGCCAGCAGCACACCGAGGATCATCACCGGAATCGGCTTCGCGGACTTACCCAGCACCTTTCCAATACAGAACATGCAGTTACCACCAGTATCCCTCGAATATAAGCATGCCACACCTGTATTGCAACATCGCTACAGTTAGGTGTCATTTAATGATAGTGTTAGAAATATTACTGGTCATATACACATATAACCTTGTAACAGTCACTTTCAAAGCTCTGTTGGCTTAGCCCGATGCACTTTTAAGACTGAATTATTTTACAAGCTAGATGCTCATCTTGACACCTGGGGTGCATTGCAAATCCAAGACCGGTCACCACAATCAAGACCTGTCGAGTCACACAACCAATCACAGACACGTTCTGACGTGACCAATCTTGACTGTGGCGACCAGTCTTGGATTTGCAACACACCCCTGGTCAATGCCAATGCAGTACATGTTAATAAGTAAGTAAGAATATTTCTACAGCACAGAAAATCATACGTCACACTGCGTGCACTGTGATTTCTCAAATCCCAAATAAATGATTTTTAAGATATCGCCTAAAGTGTCTGAAGCTAGAGAACTCCCGCAGACTTATGGGCAAACTGTTCCACAAACGAGGCCCTGCAACGGCAAAGCTTCTATCACCAAATCTGTTGTGATGTGATAGCCAAACATATGTACGTATCAACATAAAAGACCGAAGGTTATCTTGTGTGGTGCATTCACAAAGAAGTAATTTTTCCACACATACATTCATAAAACAGAAATATGCATTTAAACAAAAACTGAGAAGTGTAGTAATTAATATTCAACGTTTCTTCACAAAAATAAATGGTTGGTTTTGTTGGGAGATTAACGTCCCCTTTCAGCACAAAAATAAACTATATCAGGGACAAGGTCTAAGGGTAAAGATTTAGTTCTGCCAGGTTAAGGATGGCCAACGATACAGTAACACCCAACCTCGCCTGTTTTGTTCACCGACAATCCAAAATGGGAAAAGATAGGGGAGGCTCATTTAAGTTATTATGCTAGCGCCTATAACAGGGTAAAGTAAAGTAAAGTAAACAGTGTATAGCAGTTAGCATCAACTTAGCTTTCACCGTTATGGGAAACTCACATGCCATATGGGATCACACAGTGTTACCTGCCTCCCGGCAGTGGTGAGAATCCCACCTTTACCCCTAGTCGAAGCAGGAAACTAACCAACCACCACAAGACCTATTTATCAGTTCGATGTAATATCTCGTGCAATTGCTGTTCTTCAGGTCCTATAACATATCAGTGCCTAACGACTCTAGTTGTATAATATCTTTTCTGTGTTGGTCTGGCTTTGGAATGCTTCTGTTAGGTAAAACCCAAGAGAAGCATCCAGGGGACCTCGCACCCACAGTATCAGACCTGCCCCCTCCTCCCCCAGATAAATAAACAAGTCTCAGCTGCCGCTGACAGACCCGCGCGACGAGGTGCCTCACGCCCACAGTGTTGTGCACAGATGTAGGCAGTCAGTGTGATAAACTGGTGATCAACGACTATCACCACTTTATCACATTGATCGTCCAACTAAGTTGACAGCATATGAGACAATCAACGTGACAACTCTATCTGCAGCCGTTCCAGAGATACGACTGGTGCCCACAAAATTTAAATGGTTCACGTGACCAAACCACGCCCCGTTTGGAAATAATTTGCCATCTGTTGGCTAGCACTTCCCACCATCAACCTACTACTAGCCCTATTCACTAGGAAGATATAAAAGGCGATACAAAATGTTGAATATGGGGTAGTTTGGGTAGTTAGAATCACTCAAGGTCACTGGAAATAGCACCATTAAACAGAGCACATACCAGTTCCTATTAGTTTTCCAGAGTTAGTATGTCCCTAACTTCCACTGGTTCTGAAATACAGCAAGATATAGGTCGAAAATCACCGCTTCTAATCTACCCCACCTCTATTTGGTGCACCCACTGGAGGTGACCCTGTTGGAATTTTGCCGACATCTTTGGCATCAGAAAACTAGAGTCCCATGCCGTTGTTTGCATCATCCTATTGCTGTCTTTGTAGAACTCTGACTTGTGACATATAGACTCATGATGATAGCATATACCATGCAAGCATAGCGCCGTGCAGTAAAAATGCAGAATAAACCAAAATCTATAAAACAAGAACAGCAACACGTCGTAAACTTGCATCACTTACTTAACACAGCTAACATAATATGCGAATAACTGTACCTGAGTCGGGTAATTGATAAACTGTAACGCATGATTACTGCAAAGCATTGCTCCGAGGTATGAGAATGACATTATCGCGTACATTTTTTGTGGTGAATTGTCTACTGGTGGCTGTGATGTCAATATTGCTACAGAAAAACACATCAACGATTGATCATAAAGATTTAAACTTAGGCAGCTATGTGCATGAGTGAAACATTTCAATTATCAATAGACAAATGAATTGACAGAATATATCAACAGCACTGTATGTGATAAATGATATACTATAATTAAGCTTTTCTGATACTTCAATGACAATAATGAAACTCCCAAGACAAACCTTATCTGTTTAGCTTTTCCATGTCATATGACTGATCCCTCATTGTGTCTGACAAATTGATAGTTTTAGCACTTTACAAATTTGCTTGTATACTTACTTACTTGGGCATTCTGTACCAGCAGTAACTTAACATCTGCAACACTGAGACATGTTTTCTTCGCACAGTATTTGAGATAAAAATTTTCGTACATCCTTAGCATTTTCATTCTAGTTCAAATGTTGTGATTTTTAATTACTAATTAATTGATTAATCATTAAAAATTTTAATAGACTCAAAATTTTTTGTTCAGTTAAAATTAATACGTCATACTTATTTTGTTCCGATAACTCATCAGTTTCCGGTAATATCCTATTTTTCGAGTCATATACATGTAAATGTAAGTTACTCATAAAACCAATGAAGGCAATAACTGTGACTTGTCTATCTGTGTTCTAAGATGTCATTAACACACACACACAATATAGCACAACGTATGTACCAGAAAGAGTGTGCACTTGCAATTTTTGAATTACTGACTTTAACTGATTTTCCATGAATAATTAGCCATCAAAAACGTTCACTTAGTCTATGAAAAAACTTTAATTGTCATACAGCCATACAGCCATGAGAATTTTCACTGATTCTCGCTGACACACACACACACACACCCAAACAAAAATTGGACAGAAACATTCTGTGTATGTTAAGTATATTGTATGGTCCATCACAGCACAGCACTCAATCATGTTAACTATTAAACAAAGGTAAGCAACACAACAACTTGGTGTAATACAGCATGCTGGGAGAAAAAGGAATATAGCTCAAGTGTCTGATGATATCATATAACAAATCAGAAACATTCATGATGGAGTCTGTTAGTTAGGAAAGCACTGTCTGTCTAGTTGAATGCATCTAGTCTTGAATTAATTATTATCGGCTTTTTTATCTGCCTGCTTTTTACCTGTTACCGTATTTCCTCTAATAGAAGCCGGGTCTCAAATACAAGCCGGGGGTCAGACTTCATTTGTTCTAATAGAAGCCGGGTCTCTAATACAAGCCGGGCCTCTAACAGAAGCCGGGGGTCTAAAGGCTAATATCACAGAGCTAATTGCATATTCCCCGTAGCACTGTGGTACATTGCGTCATTCGTGCGTATTTGCATGATTAGCAGAATGGCGTTATGGCCTACCGGGTATTTCGCTTTGCAGTAATACATATAAAACCAAGAATCTTGGTGTTTTAAATAATGTCATGTTCATCGGTGAACCGGGGGGTTCTAATAGAAGCCGGGTCTCTAATAGAAGCCGGGGGTCTGATGCTATTGTTCTAATAGAAGCCGGGGGCTTCTATTAGAGGAAATATGGTATGCACAAATGACACCAACAACTTCAATATAATGAATTCACAAAAACTAAAGTAAATTAATTAAATCAGTGGTCACGTAAATTGGACACACAACTGATGTAGGGACAAAAAGTCTATCACTCAAGATACATATTTTCGAAAAGAGACAAAATGTTACCAGAGCAAAAGTAATCAATAGTATCAATTAAATAATATACAGCAAACTGAGTACTCTTCAGAGAGCCATTAGCAAATGCATACAGCAAGCAGTTTAAATAATGCAATTGTTCCATACACATCTCAAAATAATTAGCAATACAAAGACACATACCTAGTCTGGCAAATATGGCATTTACTATACACTGAATAAACACCATTGCCAATGTATAACGAAAACGTTCTCCATTTGGTCCATGACGACTTTGTGTACTAAAAAGTGCAAGAAATACATAACCGAATGTTACTGCAAATATTGATAATATTGATGTTGTTTATTTGTTCAACTTGCTATTTATACATGCTCACACATTTTTGATTAGTCTGCATGTAAAAATGGGCCACGTGACCATGACCACCCCCTTTTAAGTGTGATTTGTCATCATTGTGCTGGGACTTGATATCGCCTATCTGTGTACAAAATTTGATCACTCTAGCTTCAGCTATTCCGGAGATATGATCAGTGACCACCAAAATTAAAATGATTCACGTGACCTGACCACGCCCCTTTCGGGGATGATTTGTCATCCATGGGCTAAGACTTGCTACGATCAACCTGCCTACCAAATTTGAAGTCTCTATCTCCACACACTATGAAGATATGAAATGGGATATAAAATGTGGAAATTTGGGTGATTTGGGGTAGTTAGGTGTCACCCAAGGTCATTGAAAATAGTGCCATTTGACAGATTGCATACAACTTCCTATTAGCCTTCCATAGTCACTATGGCCCTATCTTGCATCATTTAGTCGAAAATAGCAGCTTCTAACCTAGTATCCCACCTCTGTTTGTCGCCCCCAATGGGAGTGATCCTATTGGAATTTCGCGGAGATTTTTGGCATCAGAAAACGAGATTCCCTGAGCTATTGTTGTATGGCATTGTTTGTGTGATCCTAAGTTTAGCCGTCTTAGTTGAACACTGACTTGTGACAGACGGATAGACAAACAGACGGGCAGACACATGATGACAGCAGATACCGTGCTAGCATAGCATCACGCCGGTAAAATGGGTCATGTAACCCTGACCACGCCATTTTACGGGTGGTTTGTTATCCAAAAGCTAGGATTTGATAGTCTACCTGTGTGCAAAATTTAATGATTCTAGCTTTAGCCGTTCCACAGATATCACTGGGGCCTCAAAATTTAGTGGGTCAGGTGACCCTGACCAGGCCCCTTTTAAGGGTGATTTGCGATTCATTCTTACGCTGGTACTTGACATAGCTTACATGTGTACAAAATTTGATCACTGTAGCTTAAGCCATTCAAGAGATATGGGTGGCACCCAACAAAATTTAAATTGGCGGAAACCAAAAATGCAGCAGGCCGGCCAGTGCGGCGGTGTAATCTCATTGGTCGAATCGAGTCACGTGGCTTGGCCAGCTGCCGAATAGTATTTTTGTCTAAAATGCAGATACTGCTATGCGGCCATACGTCAATCATTTCCTACTGCAACTCTGCTGGCATCACCTGGACAACATCCATCACTGATGTCATACGACAAAACTTTCTGCTGCGGAGACTTTTACCTTTCTGTCCGAGTTAATGGTGCTTTGACAGTGTTCTAATGCAGTGAATATTGTTATGTATACAAATGCTGTAAGAAATGATTGAGTTTTTTAGTTCTTTTGTAGCCGACTTTGAATGGTGATACGTGTAATACAAAACTGAAACAACAGACGCACATATCCGTTCACATCCAATTTCTTAGTTAGATGAAGTAGTACAGTGCATGAGCTGTCAAACGAACCACAAGTATCATAAAGTGCTCGATTATAGGCCTATTGATTGCAGACAGACAGTACTTTATAGGGCACATGAAAAATGCGGGGTGCGGGGCGCGGAGTGCAGGGAAGTCGGTAAGTCTATAGTGCGGGGAAAACTGCGGGGACGCACCCCGCAATTTAGACGCACGAACACACACTGAAGAGCACGCTTCGGGCACGGGGCGTATCGGCTTTACAGAAGCGGTCATTTCAAGGACAGCAGGTAATTAACTGAGATCTAATCACCATTCCCGTGACACAGATGCAGATAGGCTCCTTTGCGTATTTAGTCGGAAATAGTTGTACAAGAGCACGCACTCTCACGTTTTACGAGTACAAATTGGGGCACCCTACAAATTTTAATGTTATTTTTTAATGTTATTTAAGGAAATACGAAGCATACGATTACATAGCGTAAGAGTATGAAATAGTTTACTCGTGCGCACTTTCAGTTGTTTTTTTTTCACAAACCTTTCAATGACTTTCATTGCCAAAGTTATATATTTTTGTTTATTTTTGATCAGCGCCATATGAACAGATGTAGGCCTACAGCAATATACAACGTAGCTGTCACGTATCACCCATAGTTGTATTCAGACGTTATTGTGAAGTGTCATGTTATTTGTGTCATACATATACTTATAGGCCTATTAAATGTGGGCTCAGTAATTGTTTGTATAGTCTGAAATGGGCCTATGGATAAGCTGTTTTCGTTCTTACGTTCACGTTCGCAAAAGCACCGGCAGCTGCGCGAGTTACTATAGCGGCGTCTACCGGGCGGCGGCGGCGTTCGGTGGCGCGGGAGTTATGTTCCAGTACCACGGGTGTGGGGGTGGG
>Ga0209780_1004995_pt1 | contig 10375 bp, 10 predicted proteins | sample WorMetexBAHAMAS2_FD_187384 | JGI IMG/M metagenome (GOLD analysis project Ga0209780, IMG submission 187384) | Marine gutless worms symbiont microbial communities from Max Planck institute for Marine Microbiology, Germany - Inanidrilus exumae... | ecosystem: Host-associated > Annelida > Digestive... | reverse complement strand
AAGTTGACCTTAATCATATACCCAGCCAAAATATACTAAATTTTACTTTTTTTAAAGATGTTTTAATGTCAGTAAAGGAATAGTATTGATGTCATATTTGAGGACGACATGTAATGGTCCATTGTATAGTACCTACCGCAGACAAATTTAATGTTCTGATATTAAAAAACTACACAAATAAAAACTAAATATATTTGCATATTTTGGTGATAAGCTGTCATTTTAGATACCTGTATCACAACGATGGAATGACAAGTTATCTATAAGTACGTTATTGTAAAAATGTCATACTCTCCAACAGGCAACTAATAATTTGGCAAAACACCCTTAATAAAGGCTAGTTTAACAAACAAATTGGCCCCGTGCGGGACTGACGGTCGACTCTTCAGTCACAACTGACGTTTCTACCAAGTTCAAAGTTACGTGACACAAAAACTAGAAAAATATCAAAAATCCGGCCGTTTAAGAATATGTGATCATAATATGTGGCAGCCAGCTGCCATTGTAAATGGCAGAGAAGATAGCTTTTGAAAATGGAAGGATTTCCAACTTTCAAGCAATGGCTCGTGACCTTGACATTGGATGGGTCATACTGCATAGCGTCGTGCATCACTCATCGACCTCTACCTAGATGCCAAATTTCATTGAAATTGAAGAAACTTTTTGTGGACGGACGGACGTACACACGGACGGACATTTGAGACCCACTTTATTAGGTTGACTCAGAAGAGTCGACCTTAAAACAACTAACAACATGACATTCATAAGTCAGTTATTACTCTAATTCTAAAACTATAGTACCTACGAAGTTCTTAAGGCCTTACTCATTAAACATTAATTTATCAAATGGTCAGTCAAACCGTCAAGAACTCCAGCATGCTCTGCCTAACCCGAATGCACTAGTTCCCCTCAGCAATGGCACGTGGGCAGTAAAATGTTGCTCTATCAAAATCCTCCACTTCTTGACTGTGGGTGTTGACTAGCACAGGCAGACCTATACAGTGGCCGCAAAACCGTCATATTAAATCATATTTTCATGCTATCTTGTAAAACATATAAATATATAGCGATTGGTAGTATTGATACAAACCAATCCCTTAGCATGTGAATGCTTAATGAAACGAGTATGACTTAAGTATGTAATACTTACTTTCAAACTGAAAATAGCCAACAAAAAGTATTTAACTACATAATGCTAACAAATGACAAAAGGCTGAGCTGAGCTAATGAACACAATTTGCAACAATGATAACAAATGTCTGTTGCTCGTAAACACGTGAAGGAGAACAGGCTTCCAGCAGACGTGACTCAGTCATCGGCCGACAAGGTCTGAAACAGATGAGACATGGACTCCTGATTGTGAATACGACGTATCGCTTCTGACAACATGCTGCTAATGTCTACCGTCTTGATCTTGTGACACTGCATCTTCTGCACTTCGTGCGGTACTGTGTTGGTAACAACAACCTGTCATGCAGTCAGCAACATGCACAGCTCACTGCTGTTCTGTTACCATCACTAAATGCAACCAGAGAGACAGAATCAGCACGTGATGCTTCACAGACAGAACGCCGAGAACTAAACACAATTAATTCACAGTTAAATGTATCGTCGACTCCAGAAGAATGTTAGCAGAGAAAATGCGGTCAGTGATTGAAATAAACAAAAACTATAAAACAACAAATTTTAGGCTGCATCACAGCAACAGCTAGATGCAGCCTATTGCAGCAGATGGAGTAGCATAGTCTGTCTGTTGGTCACATTCGTGAGCTCTGCAAAACAGCTGAAGCGATCAAGATGCCACTGGAGACTGTCCTGCATGGGTCTAAGGAACCATGTATTAGATATCCTTCCACGGGAAGTGGCATTATTGTTGAGGGCTGTGCAGCCCATTGAAAAGCAATCAGAGTCTCTGCTGTGGTGTATGCAGCAAAAGAGATAATTCAATCCTCAATAACGGCACAACATATGATGCAGCCTTTCGTCAAAATTCTTTGACCATTTGTTTTCATTTCACTACCCATGTTAAACCAGGTCTCCCAAAAGTAAACCTTTGGTACTTGAGTTTTTTATAGGCCAGATGACACTTCAGTTGGTTGTTGGGAGATTAACGTCCCCTTTCAGCACAAAAAAGCCATATCAGGGACAAGGTCTTGGGTGGAGGTTTAGTTCCACCAGGTTAAGGATGGCCAACGACACAGTAAACTCCCGACCTCATTGCTTTTTGTTCACCGACGACCCAAAATGGGGAAATATTGGGGAGGCTCATTTAAGTTATTATGCTAGCACATAAAACAAAGTAGGAACGAACCAACCACAACAAGACTTATGTATCAGTTCAACGTGATAGCTTGTGTAATTGCTGTTCATCATTTCCTATAACATATCAGTGCCTAACGACTCTTGCTGTATAATGTCTTTTCCGTGCGGGTCTGGCTTTGGAATGCTTCTCTTATGTAAAACTCAACAGAAGCACCTAGAGGACCTGCCCAAATAACAGACTTACCCCTCCACTCCACAGAAGACTCTTCCGATCGCCCTATCGTCAGCATTACAGCAGTGAAGAGATTAACTAGGAAAACCATAAAAAAATCAATTGTCATTTCTAAACACGTGCATAAAGGTTGAGGGACACAACTTAAACTTACAATTTCATTTACTGTCATTACTGCATTAATTATGCTATCATCACTTATTTTGAAAAAGGGGCTATTTCTGCTAAGTTTTCCACAGAATATAACTGGCTGTAGTATCTCATTCTAGCTGCTATAAGTAAGCTATAACTAATAACTAAATGATTCAAGTTTGACATCCATACTCCATGAATAAAAGCAAAATTGACGTACATATTACGATGAATTGTGGACATGACTATGCTCGCTGACAGATTCCAGGAAGAAAAGTAGAATTAGTTCGAGTAAACTATATTTACTAATTGTTTGTTATATTGTTGCATATCCTACGAGTTCATTTAATCAGATTTATACCTCATCAATAAATGAATCTTCTATGAGACGTGGAGCATCAGCGGATAGCAGACCATGAGTTGCAACTATGTATATTTTATACGCACCACGATCATGCAGAATCTGAGCAATACTGACGAACGCCTCAACATCATCAATCATATCATCCTAAAACAACAACAAACCACAAATACAACGTCAATTAACAAGCTAACTTCACAAGATAACAGCATTTGAATCCGATGGTTAATTGTTCAGCCAGACAGCTGACGCCATTTTTGATCCAGACAGCTTCAACTAGCTGACATATACAGTTCTTCTTCTTGCGTATGCATCAAGAGCCATAATTCGTCAGCCAAGCAATGGCTTCATCATGAAGCCATTACCTGGCTGACGAATTAGCTGACGAATTATGGCTCTTGATGCATACGCAAGAAGAGCTTCATCATCAGCAGGTGTAGCTGAGACAAGCTGCCATTTGACTTCGTCAGAGAACAGGAGTCGACAAAACATCGCTTGTTTCTCACTGCAGGGACACAAATCAGTGGCTGCCTGATTCCATAACTTCTTACAGACACCATAGTAACCCTGTGCAGTCCGAAAACAGTTAAGCAGTGACCACTGTTGTCGTGGAAGGTTGACACCCGGTTGTCGGATTGTGGGATCATCCACTAGGTAAAAGCTGACCACCTGAGCTGACCTCCAGTTTTCTTTCCATTGACTTCTAATGTCCAAAGATACCAGATCCTGCCACAGAGGCTTCCAGGATGGGAGAAAGGAACAGGAACATATACAGTAACAAGTGTTCAAAACAATTTGGATAATGGCCGTACCCCCGTCTTGTCACCCCTGACAATGGCAAATGCATTCGTCCAGCGCATGTGCTGGGCAGGCACATTTGTCATCAGCGTCAGGCAAACAACGCAGAATGCTGTTGTGCATAGATATGTTACAATGTCCGGCAAATTCCATTCAAAAGTGCCATTCTCATGGGAGGTTCTGGACCCCATCTAATAAAAGATTCCCTTTGTCCACGAGCATGTCCCCCAAACGACATCTCGATCGGTTCAGCTGCTTTTGCACAGCTCACCGATGTGACTAACACACGCACAGACAGACATATATACCACAATGCATGCAACATCCGTAGCAACAGGCCGCATCTATGCACTGCCTGCAGGCGATGCAGCCTAAAAATTGGCTGCAAAACAAAACAAAAGTGAAGCCAATCAACTGGAACTATTGCTGATCAAAATTTTGTAATAAATCTATCAATAACGTTTAACTCAAAATTAATGAGAAAAACATTCAATTCACAAGCCATCATATGTAAATCCTGAATTTAAAAAAAACAAACAAATTTAATTACCTTTAGCAAATAACAGACAGTGCCAGTGTTCTATTAAATTAAGCCATTTGGCAAAAGAAATCAAATATGTATGCAACACTGTGTATCTACGTGTATGTGTGGACAATAAATAACACAACAAAAAACAAGGTAAAGCAGTTAGTAAACTTCAATTACTGCAACTAACAAACACCCGTTAAACATCCTCTTTTCCAGGACAAGCTCGATGAGCCAGCACCAGAAAGGCATATCCATTCTTTATTTTAACGAAGCAAAACAATGGGCTATCAGTGGCGTCAGCTAAACCATATGCAAATCATTTGCACCTCTCTGCAGACAGACAATCATGCCAGCATGTCATCACTCAATTTTTACTCGCCTGATGCTCTTCTTGACGCCCAACCAACAGTGCCAACACACTGGAGGCAAATCAACATCCTGTTGGATGTTGATCTGTTAAACCAGCTTCAAGACTCAAAGACGTAGAAACTGCTAAACAAATTGTTACCACTTATCCACAGCCTCTGGCAGTCTACAAACCTAAACCAACAGTCAACTGAAAAAACCCTTTATATGTGTTCGTATCACTATGCACAACTGTCATACACAACAAAGCATAGAACTGCGATTACTGCCTTTAAAACTAAGAGTGCAACCCAGTCAATGTTAACAACAATTAAAACTTGAAAGAAAAAAAAACAAAAAACACAAACAAGATGACATACAACAACAATGGCAATGTGTCCAGCAACATCTCCGACGACATTAATCGGAGGTTTCTCCTTCGGATGAACCACTGCAATCCAGTCACAACAGAAAACCTTTCCAAAATACCAACAGCAATGCAACAGCAAGATAAAATAATTAAAATTAAACTGAACTAAAAAGTCTGCTTCATAAGTCTCTTGCAATAATGTGCCAGATATTGATCAGACTTCAACTATGATGCCAGGTCACAATAAATGGACATATATTAATCCAATACATAATTACATAATTTCACAAGTAATTAATTAGATACAGATCTGATGTATTTGCACAGAAACACATTAACTACAGATGCACAGACTTACAGCATACGTTATGTTTACAAAGACAAAGAGAGATGACAGAACATCTCACCAGGAAGTAATTTTAGACCCAAGTCAAAGTTCCTGGATGACTTTTCAATTTCACTAGGTAGCAGCAAATTTCGTCCATCATCGTGATCAGTCTCATCTTTCTCTTCACCGTGAATGACAGCAATATTGAGCCGCAGTCGTTCGGCATACGATGTAGCTCGTTTCACAGCGCCTGGATGACGCGCTACAATAACTGCATTTCGGTAATCAGGAACCTAAACGTGGCACACACAAAGCATGGAGGAAGTTATTCTATACTCAGTCCTCAGTTAATTAAGAACTACGTAAGGCAGCTGAAACACAAAATTGAACAGAATGAAAAAGTGCAATGACAATTTACCAAAAGGCTAAACGGTTTAAACAAATCGGCGTACAATGAATGGCTAAAGGTGCTGGGTCTTCGTAGATTGGAGTTACATTGTCTGCAGTTTGACCTAATGTATTGTTACAAGGATTTGGCCTTGTCACTGTAAGCTACAGTGATTTTTTCATTCTCAACCCTGTAACTAGAACCAAAGGTCATGCCTATATTATGTATAAGCTACAATGTACCAGCAATAGTCATAATATTTTCTTCTGGAACCGAGTTGTTCATGTGTGGAAAACTCTATGTCTGTAAACTTTCCACGTTTTGCATTACTGTATTCAAGAGGTCTTTAAAGCATGTGGATCTGTCGGATTACATGACTGGTAAGTGACACAGTTGTGTAGACAAAGATTATTAAACGTCAGCTGTTAGTGTTATTTTAGCCCTACTGTTACTGCCTATTTTTACTGTTTCAAGCTAAACAAATAAATTAACAAATAATTGAAATCCTGCAGGGGGAAAAGTGTGACATGTTACCACCACCAAGATGCAGTACCGGTATTTATATACTGGAACACTTAGCTATTAAAAGAGGCAGAAAAGTTTGAAATGTTTGCAGTCTTGGCAAAAAGCTGAAACAATTTTAAGTATGCACACATGCACATACAGGCAGTGTTTTAACTGCCATTTTCCCCGTTAATCTGTGTCCGGCATTTGCCCCCCCCCCCACGTTGATTGTCTCCCTTTCTTTCTTTCTTCTTTGCGGGGTGATGTTGCCATCAGTGCTGAGGCCTCAAATGGGCCCAATGCGCAACCCCACATCCCTAAAGGTTTAAAATCGCTGAGAGGCTTTTGCAAGCCTCAACAGAGCACACCAGTGCATCTTACCTAGTTCCTCATAACAGAGGTATGGGGAGCCTAGTATATTTGCGCGTTTAACGACTAAAGCGCTACATTCTCCTAATAAGTGGAGTACTGTTTCTTCATCCTCCTGACACAAGGGACAAACTGTGTGAGTTCAGATCTGCATAAGAGTAAGATGCCGATTTAAGTCAGCGTGACCCATTAACAGACCGACGAGTATTCTCAAATCGGTCCTGCATAATCGCAGAGCATACTTGGTATAACTGAGATTTGCTTGTCTCAGAAGATGTTTAGCCTGGCGGAACTGATTGTCTCCCATCACCTGATCAAAAGATAAGCTATGGGTAACGTTTGTGCCCGTTTTCAGTCCAGATGATCTTTGTGTAGTGGTTAAAGAAAGCTAAAAAGCACCGTAATGCCATTCCGGGGCCCCCAAATTTGTCCCGTTAGTATTCCGGGGCATTTAAATAAGTAAAATTAAACCAGAATGCATGTTCCAGGGCCCCAAATATGTATAACATGAAAGGTGTGCAATTTGATGATCTGTTTCTTGCAGCTATATTGTAGTTTTCATGTTGTTTGCAGTGTACATATGCCACAGTGTGTGGCCTTTGACTACTTCAGCATAGACTGCGAGAAGCAGTCTGTGTCAAAGAAACTCCTTAAGTTCTGGGGCCGTCATGTAGCATTGGGGCCCCAGAGAAAGCAGGGGGCCCTACATTTTAAGAGAGTTCCTGGGTCCCAAAAAGTATACTTTAGCCACTGTCTTTGTGTCACGGAACTAACAGCGTCCAAGCAGTCACGGAAACTCAGAGCACTGACACAAGAGATAGAATATCAGGACTCTACTTATCAGACACACATGGATCATTGTAATGAACCTGCTAGCAATTCCACTGACAGAATTCGTCAAACTAACCGACTGTGTGATGAACTCGATAAGAAAATTTGATGCACGCAGATTGTCAATCGGACAGTTGAAAAATCCCTGAACTTCTTTTTGGTGCAAATCCATCGTCAGAATATGACTGAAACCTGCATTGATGTAGCTGAAACTTACAGTAAACTGACGAAAAAAAGCATATGCATTCTTCAGACACAAAAGTTACTATTAAGCTGTGTCAAAAAATGCAAAAACATCGGACAGAAAAACTGCCAACATGTGAGACATTTTACTGCACCCCTCTCCTAATTTGTTGCATTCTCTTACTGTAATAATAACAACCGTTTTCTGTACTGAGTTCTCAATATAACACAACAAGAAAGTGAAGCAAAACCCAACGTGTAGCCTTCCTGGCGTGCGCAAATACGACTGTGCATTTCTTACTTATTTACAGATTGGCCATTTTACTGCCACCTAGCAAATAACCTTTAAAAACCATTGCAGTGCGCACTTTTGCCTACGTGCACCCATACACCCCTGCAAATTCACCAAATGATCTCGGAGGTTACTGGATCAAAGTTCACAAAATTTTTATCAGCCATAGAGGAATCATCGTCAATGTTAAGGCAACAACTGACATTGCAATATTCCTATCAAACGTTGAATGCCAGTGCACAGAATAAAGACGGGGTGTGTCAATTTTTGCTGACACTCACCACAAATCGGCTATCATAGCAACATACCTTGAGCGAGCCGTCACAATTTCAATACAATATTATAAAGCGCACAACCTGCTCTGTAATTACCGAAAGTTTGGTAGACATCAGTCTAGGAACTCCTAAGAAAACAATGCAAACGTGCATATTTTCACCTATGTATTGTACACCCAACGACCCCCTGCAAAGTTGCAACGCACCACTGGACCGAAGTTCCCAAAATTTGTACAAGATGTAGAGGGTACATCCAGGATCTCTGTATGGGTATAGGTTTTGTAATCCTCCCAATAGTTGTCAAATACCAGCTCCCAAAATTAAGACAATGTATGTCAGATTTATCTGACTTGTGCCACAAATCGGTTACCATAGCAACATCCCTTGAGCAAGCCCACTAATCGCCCTACATTTGCTGAAAGTTTAGTGAAGATCAGTCTATAGACTTGTTGCCGTTTCATGCCACAAAATTTGGTAACTTCGGTCAAGGACGTTGTCCCTTGACCGAAGTTCATCTGATTTTTAGCCATAGGAATTTTTCATTGACAGCGTTAACGCAACAATCCATGTTGCGATCTGCGCAACCATTGTCAAATGAGAGGGGTGACAGTTAAAAAGAACGTAGATCGTTGGTAAAACATAATCCCGCCGGTGGCATTGTCATGCCTGTCGGGCGTGCGGTTGGTTGGGAGATTAACATCCCCTTTCAGCACAAAAATAGGCTATATCGAGGACAAGACCTATTTATCAGTTCAATGTGATACCTTGTGTAATTGCTTTCTTTAGTTCCTATAACCGATCAATTCCTAACAACTCTTGTTACATAATATCTTTCCTGTGTTGGCCTGGTTTTGGAATGCTTCTCTTAGGTAATACCCAAAAAAAGCATCCGGGGGACCTCCCACCCAGATCTGCTTCCGCCGGGTTGGTAATTGATGCAAATCACAAATCAGCTGGTCTGTTAACAGGATGCTGCACAAAATTACACACTATAATCACCTTCTTTAGATCAGAATGCTGGAAGGTTAACAAGCAGTAAATGTCATATGGCCGATGGATATTTACAAAAAAACACAGTTATCACAGTGAAATAACATGGCACTCTATATCATAGGACATTTCTCCTAAGTTAATTCGCAACAACAGTCTATGAAAATTGGCCCCAGCACCAATAATTATGGCCAAATGCTGTAAACAAAGTAAGATGTTCAGAACTCAGTGTCATCAACAACTTGCAACAGTATAGTTGCATTTGGCCGACAAGTGACAACACTTATAGTGCACTGAAAAAGCTCAGCTGACATCTGCATAGTTGTAAAAGATTAAATTTCAAATGGTTTGCAATAGCTTAAATTCCTCAACAGTCATTCCATGAGCACTGTCATTACGTATGATTACCCATTCGTCAATAAGTGTGTGCCAGCAAACATGTTCAGTCATACTGGATTTAGAAGATTCTAAAATAAGTGAAACGACAATCAATGTCACTAATCAACAGATCTCCTACTAGTCTTCCATGCCACTATCTTATACCATTTACAAAATAGGAGCTTATGTGAGTGTGACCACACAACTTTAACCTTAGCCTTTGGTCCAAACACAACATCAGAAATAGTGGCTTACATAGGAGTGATGATATCACTGTGATCAATTTTGTAGGCGATATATGCTGTACTTTTAAGACAGTTGCTTAGACAAGTTAAAGTAGACAGGCCTAAATGAGCATCCAAGGTCACTCATGATCATCAGCAACATCACTGTGCTATAGATCACATGACTTCCTATTAGTTTTTATAGCAACTATATCCCCTATCTTGTGTATTGTTTCCAAGATATAATGAGACACTGGTTGAATGTAGCATATTTTTCTTACCTAAGCCACTTGCCACCATATAACATTTGGGGACAACAATCAGAATTTCACGGAACTAGACATTTTCAACCTTTTAACTGGATGCATGAGTGTAAATACCGGCATTGATAGCCAAACATAATGAGTAGCTGTCACGCTCGGCGATATGCTGGCCAGCGCCGGTGACGGCACGTGACGTCTAGGTGTGATCAACAGTGGAACGTGGCGTACGTGCGTGTCCTACTGACCTGTCGACGGCGTACGTGACTGGCCGCATATAAAAAGAGACTGTCCGAGCACGTGGCATCGTGGCATAGTCAGTCG
>Ga0209780_1004994_pt1 | contig 10377 bp, 6 predicted proteins | sample WorMetexBAHAMAS2_FD_187384 | JGI IMG/M metagenome (GOLD analysis project Ga0209780, IMG submission 187384) | Marine gutless worms symbiont microbial communities from Max Planck institute for Marine Microbiology, Germany - Inanidrilus exumae... | ecosystem: Host-associated > Annelida > Digestive... | reverse complement strand
GTTGTAAATATTTCTTTTCTAATCGAGTAATTAATAGGTGGAATCAGCTGGACCAGCGGGCGGTGGAAGCCACCAGCATCAATGCTTTTAAAGGTTCGTTGAGCAAAATAAAGGAAACAAGGATGGGCTTCTTCATGGACTGATCCGCCGAGCCCTGGGCCTCCCGGTGGGTTTTCTGACCGGTGAGGCCACACAAGGTGAGTGACAAGGTGAGTGAGTTATACGTCGGGTTTCAGACATGTAGGCACAACCTTAAATATTCTACGACATGTTTATAAACATAAGCAGAAGTGTCGAATGTAAAAAATAAGAAGAGAATTAGCCGACTTGTGATGAAATATCGATAAATTAACATGATTCCGACAGTTTGTAGCATCCTTACGAAACGACTGCAACATTTATATTGTATTTTACCGCGAATGGCGCTCCGTAGTACACTGTCACGTTCTGTGTCGGTGTGTTTTCCAGTGCGCGGCTTGTTTTCACAGTCCCCATACAGCCTTCACGTAGCAGCCGTTAGAGCTGTGACTATACGTTCATTTTATTCAACGACTATTGCTTCATCTCTTCACAGTTGTCATGGTAAAAGCGCATCTGTGCTTCATAGCGTGTCCTCGTGGCCTACGACGATGCAGTGGTTACAGAGTCGATCCAGTTCTGCAGCACCAGATGTGTTTCCAAAGAGAGTGACGAGGCGGCCAAAGAAGAAGGACACAGTTCAGCGAAACCAGGTACATAACTTTAATGAGGCATAGTGTTGTATTGGTACTCATAGGATAAGGTAATCTAGCATTTTCTGACCCCAAATTGACAGAGAAATTGCTAGTAGTGTTGTTGCGACCACTTATCTTTCGCGCCATCACGGTGGTTGGCTACCATCTTACCAGCACTGCCATCACGGTGTTTTACAGTGTTGTTTGTTAGTTTATTTTTCGTTATTTTTCGTTATCTGGGCTTTGCGCTAGATTAAGCTGGCCGTCTCATCAGCTTTTGAGCGCACGTTAATCTATCGTATCGTATCGTATTCTCGGTGGTCTTTCTGGGCGCTCTTTCTTGAAAACTACACTCACTATTTTGCACAGCAGCTAAATGCCGCATCATTTGATGCCGTGTGCACGGCGAGTCTGCGACACCCGCATGTCTACTTCCTCACTGACGAACGACACGACAAATTTCATTCACTGTCGCATCACAGACCGCCTTTACTTGTACCTAGGACTGCTAGTGCAATTAGTCGACTGTCCAAGTTTAAAGCACAACAGAAACAGCCAGCGGCTAGTGGCTATTCAGATACTAACATTAACCGATATTTGCCACCTGCACCATGGTGGCATGTCAAAAAACACCACCACCGACCGAGTTGCAAGTTCTATTGCCTAGTGTGAAAATATTAATGCACCTTGAGAAAACAGATACGTGTGTTAAATGTTGCTGCACCATAAGTCAGATAAAGTTAACATTAGTGTTGTGAAACGGCAATCCGGTAATCGCTTTAAAAACCGATAATCGGTTTGAAAAATTCAAAACCGATTATTGATTTTTTACTATGGTACGTTTTTGTTGTTCATTGAATTTTTCAAACCGATTATCGGTTTTTAAAGCGATTACCGGATTGCCGCGGTAACCATGATTGTTTATTTTGTGATGAATAAAATAAATCTGTAAAAAATAGCACAGTTGGCGGTAACGACGGCAAGATACCAACTAACACATGTTTTCGTGTCGGCTATAGGTCATCTTTCAGCGTAATTACGAAAAATAGGAAATGTAGTTCATCACATAACGTCAACACAGGACTGCGTAGGCCTGGCCTGTGCGGCATTCATCTATAGTTTCAAATAATAATGACGTTTCGATTACCGGTAAAACACCGGTTTCAGCAAACCGATAATCGGTTGTGAAAAAAATTCGGTTTTCACATCACTAGTTAACATTAACGTTAGTTATTTCTTATTTATTTATTTGTTTGTTTACTTATTTATTTGTGTCTTTATGTGCTATTTATTTGTATACTTCATTGTATTGATTGTTGTAACTTGTTTTCAGACTGCTTACAAAGTAAATGCATTTGCCACGGCTGAGGAGTATCGCCTCGAGTCTCTAGTCACAGAAGCGCCAAAGTATGGATATGTTGTTGTACAGCTGCCTGAAGGTAATCGATTTTTAATGGGTTATCTTAATTTTATGTTATTTTGCATATTGTTGCTACCAATGTTGTTTTTGTTTTAGGCACTTGTGGTGGTAAAAATATGATTTTTGCATATGGTAGTTGGTAGGTGATTGAAGTATTGCAATCACTGTGTCTGCGTGTCTGTCTGTTTATATGACCGTTTGCATATCTCATAAACCAAATGTCCAAATTTCACCACGTTTTCTCTACATTATATGTAGCAATGGCTTGGTGCTTTTCTGATGGCAATGTACTTCTGGTTTTGTGGATGACGTCATGTTTTCACATGATGGTGCTAATGGGCCAAAATCAAGCAGTGTTATGTTTCATGGAGTTTGACAGGTGGCAGCACGAGTCAGACATCAGACAACTTTATATATGGTCGTGTTTCTGAGGTAGCTGGATGCAAAGTTTGCCATCTCTGACTGTATCTTGCTATACATGTACGAGGTACTAGTGGTGTTACGACCACCAAACTTTCACCACCACCGAACCAACACCGCCATCACAGTGTTTTACAGTGTTCTCGGTGGTCCTTCTGGGTGCTGTTTCCCGAAAACTTCCCCTCACTTCTGCAGAGCAGTGATAATCATCTAAATGAGTCATCTCACATGTGCTTTGATCGCCGGCACAGACCGCATTCACTAACACTCATAGGCCGACAGGGCGCCCGCCGTTGGACAAACAACGCAGATCGGCGATAATTATCTCAACGACGGGCATTTGCCGTGTCACAACTCTCGCGTCTGACAACTGGCCGTGCGGTGTCCTTTGATGTTCGCCGCCCGCCGACGACCACACACATCGCCGACCGCCACGGCGCTCGGCGGCGTGGGTGGTCTCCCCCGGCGACTGGCGAAGGATCTGACTTGTCGTTGCACGCTGCTTACTATATTTTACAAAATCGATATTGGCGATTTGCCGACGCCGAATCGCCGATGTTTAGCATGCAGTTACTGATTCTGTCTCGGAACAGCAACGGTCGGTTTGTTCGATCTCTAGCCAGAATGCGAAGCCGCAGCATCCATCTGTTTCGCATTAACCACCTTAGCTTTGACACCCACTGGTGTTCGCCAACGGCACTGGCACCGCGGTGGCATGTCAAAAAAAACCACCACCGACCGAGTTGCAAATTCCTGCCACCATAACAACACTACGAGGTACCATATGTCATAAAACAGCTTTTAAGAAGTACAAATTTTTTTGTGGTTTTATCCATACATCATACAACAATATGGAGTAAATTACACACTAATTGATTGAGATGGGGATATTTAGCTTTTAGATGTACAGGATACGTTAATGTTTGTAAATGTTTGTTAGTTTAAAGTACTATTTGTGTTGTTGAAACTGTAGATGCTCTTGATGCTGTTTATCTCGAGGCAATAAACAAAGATAATGCTGAAATGAGACGCATTTTCTTGTTCAGGTTTACTTTGTTTAAATTGTTATACTATGTGTTAGTTTGTATTTATTATTAGTGTTTTCAGAGTTATATGCTGATGTTTGCATTTATTGTTTAAAATTTTCACACGTTATTAAACCAAAATATTATATTTATTTAATTATTTCGCCCGCGGGAGCAGTGGCAAAGTATTGTAATGAGCACGTCTGTGTGTGTGTGTCTGTCCATGAGCATATCTCCCAAACCACATGCACGATTTTTACCAATTTTTTTGTGCATTTTGCCTATCACCATGGCTCGGTTCTGCTCTAGCAGGGTGACAAAATCCCAGAGGGAAGGGGTAATTTTGAAGGTTTTCTTCCACATTGACAATGCATTGTACAGCATAGCATTTGAGACCCATACAAAAACGACTGAACCGATTGAGATGTTGTTTGGGATGATGACTTGGGTAGGCCCTAGGTACCACGTATTAGATGGGGCACGAGGGGAAGAGGCATTTTTTAAAAACATAGCGGTGCATTGTAAAGTAATGGGACATTCTACCATGAGCTGTGCAAAAACGGCTGACCCGATCGAGATACTGTTCTGGGTGAAGACTCGGGTGGGCCCTAGGTACCATATGTTAGATGGGGGCTCAGATCCCCAAGGGGAAGGGGCAATTTTTTGGGGGTTGTCCGGCCATTCAAAAGCATTGGCAATCTTCACTGCAGCGTCGCTGCAAAAGGGATCATTCAGTCGCCAATAATTTCATGCAGCAGAAGGGATCATTCAGTATACCAGGCAAGTGCAAATAGTATTCTGAAAATTTCTAGGCGCAGGCAATGCAGCCTATTGGCCGTGAAGAGAGTGGTGCGGGCGAAGTCTGATATCTAGGATTGCTTTGTCTCTACATGCACCGAGTTCTTCAGCTTGGATATGAATGTTAAAATAACAGCCCACATATATTGTCGTTTTTGGTAACTAATCGGGGTCATGTCATTTTAGATAGCTAAGTGTCAGCTGTGATCGTGATCTAATAGTCAGTAATCAGTTGTGCATAAGATAATGTTGAACTCATTGCGGTTTCATGGTAGGCTCAAGCGGCTGCACTGAACATATGGAACTTGCTACCGATGTCTGTCAGAAAAACGACCTTCTGCAAACAGTTTAAGCTACGACTTGGCTGTTTGAGTGAGTCAACGTTTGGTAAGCGCCTCTGAGAATTAAGTTTTAAGGGGCACTATATAAATGTACGATTTGATTGATCGATTGATTCATGTTTTGTACAGATGTTTCTTTCAGTGCTTTGATGCTAGGTTTGGTGACTGGAAAAATGTCTGCTCCATTGATCCCCAAAGATTCTCTTTATTGGAAGACCCACTCAAACCTGGAAAAGAAGGCTGATGATGGTTGAACAAGAAGTCTGTGTTTGTTTTGTAGTGAAGGTTCAGTGGTATTCTGGAACCTCTCAGAGTCCGAGGTTTTGTATTTGCTGTGATTTCATAACTACCTGTCATGTCTGTCTACCGTCCGAGACAACTCAGCCTCCTATCCTCTGCGGGATGGAATATGAGTACCTGCCAAGGAGCAGTGGTAGTGCTGTGCAGCTGGGAAGGTAATTGAAGGTCTGGCATCCCACCAGTGATGCACCACAGTAATATATCCACCTGTGGTCTCATTGGCCTTAAGGAGATGAAAACGCTACCTACACTGCTGTGGACGTATGACACCTTTACCTGTTTTATTTACTCTCATGTTTTGCTTAACTGGCTTTTTATGTGTTTGCCATCTGACACTGTCTATGAAGGAATTATGTTTTTAGGATGTCCTGTGCGTCCGTTCGTTCATCTGTTCATCCGGTCAGATATTGTTACCACAATATCTCATGAATGGCTTGAACAATTTTGATGAAACTGACCGGGAATATTCACTAGCCCCTACTGATGACCTGATTAGATTCTGGAAGTCAAAGGTCAAGAGTGGCTGAACAAAGACCGGCGAAGTCAAATTTACGAACACCATATCATATGAACTACTTGAAACTTACAGGGACTAACCACTAACCCCTACTGATGACCTGATTAGTATTTGGAGGTCAGAGGTCAAGGTCACAGCAGGCCTAAGTACGTCGTGGTGAAGACATCCACATCGACGCTGGGACGTCGAAGTTTATCTTCTAGTGTTTGCTGTTACAAAAGAGAACTTTTGTGACGAATTGGAGCAGATTTTACCGACACGATGCCCTTCCTGCTACACAGTCATCTATGTCAAAGAACTGAACGTATGTCGAAGTACTTTTGCCATCCCTGGAGAATCATCTTCTTTCTGCTGCTTTATTTAATTGGAAATACATTAAATAAGGAATTTTAGGCTTAAAGAGTCTGGACCTGAAGTGGAATTAAAATGTGTAGTTAAATGTTTTATTAGTCTTTTAATCTTTATATACAGCATGTCTGCATAATGTTGTTGCTTTTCGTATGTATTCCAGTTCACAGTGTTTCATGTTATATGGAATGAGTCCTTTGAGTTTAACAGTCTCGGAAGGAGGGAATGACATTTTATCGTGTGTTGAAAAAGGTTGAGAACCATTGGCCTATTTCCAGTAGCAGACTGATTACTTGTCGTTGTTTATTATCAGCAAAGACAGTGGTTGGACATGATAAGCAGACATCAGGACGGCTCATACGATGTGGATATAGTGCAAGAAGAACAGGAAATCCTTGACTACAGCTATTCTGAGTTAGTAATCATGTACTATTTCTGCCCCATATGGGCTCTGGGGTGGTAATGCGCCCTGATTTATTTGTTGATTTTGGCACTATATAAATTGTTTGTTTGTGTACTTAACAAAGCTGCGTAACAACCTTGGGCAAGTGGTTCACACTTATGTGCCTCTGTCATCAAGCAGTATGAATTGGTACCGGCCAAAGGACGGTGATGCTTTGTGGTTGCCAGGCTGGAAGGTAACTGCAGGCTAGGCGAAAAGTAATGGCAGCCTGCCACCGGATGGATAGCTTTAAGTCACCTGCGGGCTGACTGCTTGTACACTGGGATCAGCTCCGGGCCCAAAGTTCGGTAACAAGTATGGTAAGCCTTTTTACTTTACTTAACTTTCTTCCTTACTTTCTTCCATACACAAAGCAAGGCAATCAAGGATAGCAGACTTCCCCCCCCACCATGTGCAATTCAAAGATGTGGAAATTGTAAATAGGTAATGACCAGCCGAAAATTCTTGTTTGGCTAAAATGTTGCTAAAGTGGTCAGTGGAACCTAGATGCGTTTTTGTTGTTGACCATAGAGTTGCTGGTGTGTTTTAGTGGTGATTCTCGTCTTGTATCGGGTGACATAGAGCTGTGTCGGCCAGATGCCTCAGCTCAGCAGCTCGACATGTTTGCATTCTCAAATGCATTGTCATCTTCAGGTTCAGTTCAGTTATCATAATCGTTGCGTGGTTCCATTTAAGCGATTAGCTGCGAATACACACACTGGCTGAAAACGTCGTTTTTTTCAAGGCAGACGAAGGGGATGAGGTAGAACTGTCAACACCAAGGCGAGATGGAGACACTGAAAGCTGAGAACAAGGCGAGACCAAGGCAGATGCAGCCATCCAGAGGCAAGGCAATGGAGCCTGAGGCTTAAAAATAGAAATACGAGAAAAACAAAAAGTACTAGTGATGGAAGAACCAGTAAATTGTACAATAATAATGTCTGCTGCCTACAACAATTAAGACAGAACTCATTGGCCAAGTGCACTAAATGCACAACAAATTTATTTATCTGTAACTAACTCTTGCTTCTAGTTCTACAGGCGTTTATTGCACTTAGCAAGCAGCAGATCGAGGCGGAAACTTCGAGGCTGAGCCGAGGCATTTGGTTTGATAGCGAGGCAAGACCGAGGCGTCGGGATGCCGATAAGATCCGAGATGAAGACGGGTAAAAAAGATACCTTAAGGCTGCCTCAAGGCAATGAGCTGCCTCAAGGACTACATCTCTGCTAATTTCACTTATGAAATTGATGCGATACGATACAGTAGATTTACATGCGCTCAAAAGCTGACGAGATAGCCATCTTAATCTAACGCACAGCACAGAAATGAAAAAATAAGGAAAAACTAAAAACAAAATCCGAGTAGCTCAGAAGAAATGGTCCGGGCAATAGTTGAGGTGAACAAAATTGACTTGACTCGTCATTGGAACTTGAAGACAACTTCAATAGAGAACAGAGTTTAGTTGAACCGTCCCACTTCTGCATCTGTTAGTTGATGACGTATTTTTGCGGTGTGTCTAATTGTCGCTGATGTGTTGCAGTAAAGCTGGCAGTGTGGGAGGCGTTGCTGGCACAGTACGTCGACTCCATTGAGTGGGTGCTTGAGGTATTGCCAACACGTCACTTTTCTTGTTTCCGCAACTTCTCCATGAAGCTTGCATAACAGACTGATCTTGTGCCTCTGTCCAATATACCACTGCTGTGTTCAGTCTTTGTTTTTAAAACTGTACTTCCTTTTCAGAGTTATTAATAATAATATAATAAGTGTCCAAAGTAATTTGTCTTACCCACATGAGTCATCCCCACAAACTGTACAGCATCTTGATTGGTTCAGCGGTTTTTGCACATTACAAAATCAGATTATGCTTGTGAAAGTTATAGCCAGCCAGGACTGTGGTACAATGTAGAAGAATAGTTGATACATCCAATATGCTTACTTACTTTTGACTGTTGTTAATGTGTTACTGACTGCTAATATATTATGTGAAGGATTTAAAGGAAGGCAAAAAGATTCGTATTTCAGAGCCGGATGTATTGAAGAAAGCTGGTCATCTGTTTACATTGAGGTTAGAAAGATTCCAGGAACGCTTTTTCATTAGATAGCTGTTAAGATTAAGCATTGTCTAAAGGCCTTTATGTTAACTCTTACAAGAAGCATCTCAGCCGTCCATGATTTTCTTATTAAATGTATACACATGTGTGTGCTTCCTTCAGTGCTTTGACACTGTTGGATGGGTGATGGGAAAAGGATCTGGTCATGACAGCCTATGCCACTTATCCGCCACGTATGTGTCCGTGGCAATCCCCCTTTATCCCTTTTCTTTCCCACTTCCCCACCTTCTACTCTGTCTTTCAGTATCTTCTACTTTTCCCTTTTTCCCTTCCTTACTTGCTTCATCTTTTTTCTTGCTTTTTCATCCTTTCGCATTCTACCAGAATAGTCCCACTCTATTTCCAGGCCGTTGTTATATGTTTGTTAGTTAAGGATGCATGCTTATTTTTGTAGTATTTGATTTAGTTTTGTCTTGCAGTGTAATAGTTGTCTCTCCCTGTTGTAGGCGCTGGAATAATAATTTAAATGAGCCTCTTGATCCCTTCCCCTTTTGGGTGGCTGCTGAACAAAAAGTCGGCCAGGGTTGTGGTTAATATATTGCTGGCCTTCCTTTACTGGCTAGGGATAACTTTCCACCCCTGACTTTTTATTTCTTATATAGCCATATTTGTGCCAAAAAGGGACGTTAAACTCCAACTAACTAACTGTGCCACTTTTCCCAAAGATTCTGTTCCAGAACAAGTGGAAATCTGAGAGGAACTGGCTAACTGAGGTCCACCTGGAAATGGACTGCAACAGCGAAGGTGGAGATGGCATGTATGCATATTTGACATCTTGCTGTATTTGATTGATCGGAGTAATCGTGAAGTTGTGCCCACTGTAGCCATTTGATCAACTTGAGTTCGGACCTGCTGGACACGCCGGACTTTTACTGGGATCGAGAAGACCTGGAGATACTCTACAACAAGACTTGTAACTACCTCAACATCACACGTAGGACTAAGGCAAGATCTGCACCACTCTATATCATAGTGACAAATTTGCTACTGCACAATAGGCTGAGGTATTAATGCCACATCGTAGGAAAGTAGGCCCTATGAGAAAGCATTTAGTGAAAAGAACTTTTGTGAAGGGGGTTCATTCACTGGTTCATAATAAGTGGAGAGGATTAATAAACCTACGACGAATGGAATACTTCACCAATTCCAACCAGATTTGATGGTGGCGTGGCTGATAGATCTAAGTTGACCACTGTCGGGACCCTCAGGCTCCCTGGGTTCTTTTCCTATCTTTTACAGTGAGATTGAAATAGGTAAACAGTGGTAGCTTCTAAACCGGGGCACTATCCTGAAAATCTGTAAAAGAATTGAGAGGTTGCTTTAATGTATCTGTTATGTGTGTGTGTGTGCTTTTGAATCAAGATACAATAGATTTTATAATATAGATGATTATTCAGCAAACTATTTACACGCTATGAATGATTGACGATATGAATACAATATAAATAAAACTGATACGTCTATACACGAGTTGAGATACTTATCTACTATATAATATCACAAAGTTCCCAGATCTCAAACATCTAGTACCTTCAACAGTCCAAGACGTTCACACTAATCACTGTAAATAATATCGTCACTGCATATAAATACTCTACAGAACTGTTACATAATAAACACAAAGTACTAATCAAACGTTACAAATCTAATAAATACTCAATACTCAGTATTCAATACTCAACACCTCAATACTTCAACACAAATACACAATTTCTCACATGTTATTTATCTACTTCTCTTCTTAAATAACTTCCATTACGCCAACCACCTCCACTCGCAATCAACACTCTCAAAATCTCACAACGAAATGTTATCTCACCAAACTCCACAAAGCTAATGTATCGAAATATACCCTGCAAAACACTGAAGGCCTAACTTTAAGACATAACTAGGTCGCTGCTGGCCTATCATATGACAGCAACCTCTTTCTCAACACACTGA
>Ga0209780_1004993_pt1 | contig 10377 bp, 8 predicted proteins | sample WorMetexBAHAMAS2_FD_187384 | JGI IMG/M metagenome (GOLD analysis project Ga0209780, IMG submission 187384) | Marine gutless worms symbiont microbial communities from Max Planck institute for Marine Microbiology, Germany - Inanidrilus exumae... | ecosystem: Host-associated > Annelida > Digestive... | reverse complement strand
GATGAATTGGAGTACCGTACGCTTGCTTTAACACTAGCATACTATTACGTCACCTTGCTTAACGACGGGACCCGTCACCGGAACTGGATCGTCCTGCAACAAACAGCAGAAACATAAAATGACAAAAATTATTATGCATTCCCTTCTAAATTTTAGTGAAAGCCAGGTAGTATAATGTGCGAAACGAGATTTACAGTTATATAACTGCTGCATTCTGTGATGTAGCAAGGTCACTAGACTATAGCGACGTTTTCTACACGCAATAGGGGAGCCTATTACATAGACAGTATTGTCACGTCTAACAGTCTCTATGCGATGGAATAGATTGGATGTTTAGGTATTATGAATAATTATTAAATTTAGTCCCCGGCACCGAAAATTAACAATTACCCGAATAATAAGTCTGGTATGGGTTTTTACCGGCTTGGTCGATTTACTCATTGTGAGAGCGTTTTTGAGTTGGAGTTGGTTTTACATGTTTGTTTTTGCTGTGTTTTTTTGCTCCGACGTCGCATTGAGTTTTGCTGTTTCGAGCGGTTTTGTCTGCGTTTACATTAGGCCTACCTCCCCAACCGAAGGTGACGGGAAGTTATGCTTCGCCGGCGTCGGTATGTAGAGAGATAAAACGTTTTTAGTTTTGTCATCAGTGAAAGCTGTGCAAATAGTAAAATGATTATATTCTGGGCGACTATACCACCGCGGTATGTAACCAACCAGTCAACCACCCAGGCCAACTCAGTCTCCTACCCTCCGTTGGACGGGAAATGAGTATCGACCAAAGTGCGGTGATGCTTTGCGGCTGTGAATGAAGATAGGATGGCTCATTCCATTAGTGGATAAGCGTGTGGGTGACAGGTAAAACTCTGTGATCACTTTAACACGTGCCATTCTGAACGCTTTCTGTGCAGTCTGTCGGGTCTACCATTTGTAAGTTACATCAACACTGTAAGTAAGTAAGTTGTTTGCAGTAAACGTACAGTGAAATAGACGGGGAATGACTTTCGGCTTCAACTGGTTTACTGGTTGAAGCAAACAGTTGGCGAAGGTGATTTAGGTGAATTGAACGGTACTCAGAAACAACACAATCCGTATCATACAGAAATAGCGTCTTGAAAACTTTGATCTAGTTCTTCTACAAGCGTTCATCAGTTGACAGTCTATAAAATAAAACTGAAGTTCAGTTTTGCCTAAATACTGATGCCAAGTCATAGTTTATTCATCTATTAATACCTGTACATGTTTATTCTCTTGTGTATAAAATACAGTATTTTTTAAAGAATACAAATTTGTTAAAATTTACTAGGTTAGATTACACAATAGCCTAAAGCCCCAACAGCGACCGATAACACAGTGAAAGTGATCTGAAAAGCGAATGCAGGTTATAAGCAAGACTTGGTCTGTAGATATTTCAGCCTAAGATGAAAATATGGGAAAACTTTTTTTTACTAAACCGCACTCGATAGAGCACACATCTCCGCTACTATTGAGCCCTAACCCTTATACGTAACCGTAACGTCCCCAAATATTTTACTATTTTCTACTCATTCCCCAAATGTCACGAAAATCCACTCATAACGTTTTAAGTTGTTCTGCAAACGAACAGACAAAGAAACAAACATACAGTCAGGCAAACATATGGGTCAAACATTACCCCCTCATCACAGATCATTTTTGAGTTCGTACAGGGGTACGAACTCAAAAATGATCTGGCATACTCGCTGGAGGCAACCAAGAAGCAGTACGTCATCAGCGCTAGCCGTCTTGTGTGCACGCAAAATCAACAAGATGCAGTGGGGGACCGCAGACTTCGCTTCCGGTGCCGCCACCTGGCGAACTGGACAAAACATAGCGTCGTCTTTGATTCTGGCCCATACGCTCCGTGCATACTACTTCGGTATGTAATAGCCACCCAGGCTAATTCAGCCTCCTATCCTCAGCGGGACGGGAAATGAGTACTGGTCAAAGGGCTGTGAAGCTCTGCGGCTGGGAAGTAAAGTCCTATGGCTTATTCCACTTGTAGATAAACATGCGGGTGGCATATGTGATCTCATGCTTACATGTGCCATACCTGAGCGCCTTAGAGATGAGCAGCTCATAATATATACGACTGAAGCTCACTTTACTTCTTATATGAAAATATAACGTCATCCACAAAACTGGAAGTAGGCCTACGTAGCATATTGCATTGCCGTCAGAAAAGGACTGAACCACCGCCCAAAGTAACGTGTGCAGAAAATTAGGTGAAATTTGGACGTGTGTTTTTTGACATGGGAGCAAACAGACAGAACAGACAGACACACAGACACGCTAATGGCTATACTTCACACCCTTACCGGGGCGAAGTAACAATTTAAGATAATGAAATTTATCATTTAAAATGTTTTCTTATTGGCGCACTATAGGTCTATGCAAACACACGCTGTTAATCGCTTACGTTATACATATGGCCTACTGCAATGATACTGCGCACCTCCTGTAGGCGAGGTAGCAGACTTGCCATGTCATCCTCATATCTGCACATTTGCACAATACATTTAAAATTAATACAACGACGCCGTCATAAGCTTATTTTGTGGCATAATGCTGTCCATTTACAGTGTTTGTGTAAAAATTCTTAGAATAGTCCAGAGAAAACGTTGTATCACTTGGGTTGCCGGACTCGGACATATCCTGGACCTCCCTATTTTACGGGAGCTCCCGTATTTCAGCCCTACTCTCCCGTCAGACCCTGCCCAGGATACAAGTCCTCTCATATTTCAGGCACATGAGAAACTATTAAAATGGTCAGTATTATTAATAATATTTGATGGGAAATAACATGCATGGTGTCCCTGCCATTAAATTTCACTGTAATTGACTGATTGCCAAGGGTTGCTTTATCCGCATGCGCTATAGTTATGTAGGCCCATATTTTCGTCAACAGCACTGACATGAATTTTGTACTTTTTAAACCCCGTCGACACCAGCAACAATGTCGAAGCAACGTTCGACCTTGTTGCCAAACGGCAACAATGTCGAACGAGTTTTTACGTAAAATTTCGTCTTTTCGACAAAGTCGAAACAAAATAAACATGTTCGATTTGTTTCGACTTTGTCGAAAGAAAGAAATTTCGTTCGACATTGGCGAGTTGACACGGAATGCAGCAAAATAAAAAATATGCCAAAAATTCACCAAGACAGCGGAAACGCAATACAGCGACCAATCAATTATTTTAACCGACAGAACTGACGTTTAAATCTCGCAGAAGTTCTGTCAATGTGCAGAGATGAGATTGGTCAGAACTTAATATTTTGTCGAGCGATATAGCAGTTTCATAAGTGATTACCGATGATTATGGCATTAAAAGGTGGGCACGACGCATTTAACAATTATTATCCTTAATAACGTGCAAGTCATTACCTGTCACAAAACGTTTGTGTGTTGTACATACGTTGCAGACAACAAAATTATTGAATAGCCCAGCACGAAACTGAAACTGGCAAATGCTACAGGGACGTGTGTATGCATGGAACACGGTGAAGTTTCGTTTTTCGGCATTAAGACTATTACGCTGCTCGTACATTGAATACAATCTCGAAATAATTATAGTCGTTAATGACAGCGACCGCTTACGTTCGGGGCAAGCAATCGCAATGATGAAGGACGCAGCCCAGAAGCACCAGCGACAATAGAGCCACGTTCGTCATATTTCTTCTCTCGATTCTCGAATGACTGTACTCTTAACGCCTGCAAAATACTGCATTGCAAAAACAGCATTGCTTCAGCAACAAGAATGTTGGTCCGCAATGTACGCTGATCGCGTGAGTCACGGTGAGAAAAGTTGGAACAGACAGACGGACGTACAGACGCCAGACCGATGTATTATGCTAACAGCTAGACGCGGCTAGCGTATTATGTTGATATTATGTTGATATTCTGTAACACGACAGCACTCGGTGGAGCGCATACCGCCCCTCCACACTGAAATTGACAGGTAGCGTTATCGGCCAGTAGAAGAAACATCGGCCTAAATTTTTCCGAACTGTGCCGTAGCTGGTTTTCCCAACTTCAATTTCACATCGTCTACTGGGCAATCTACGAATAAGATAAAATAGTCAGATTATGTTCCTGGTCATTTCTAAAGTTCAATGAACTCTTCTGCGGTCCACGTAGTCTACTTGTTTCACAAATTGCACGAAAATCTGAACTTGCAAAAATTCTGAAACTTGGTACGGGCCAAGGTGCGGTGATGCTATGTGGCTGGGAAGGTAACCGCATGCCTGGCGGAAAGTAATGGTAGCCTACCGCCGGGTGGATGACATTATAGTCACCTGAGGGCTAACTACCTGTACACCGGGATCAGCTTTGGGTCTAACGCTCGGTAACAAGTATGGAAAGCCTTTACCTTTTTTGTAATACATTTCTTGTTGCCCTCTATTAAGTCAAGCGGGTACTCCCTCAGAGCTAAAGGACATCCATATCAGCTCCTCAGATGTGAATATCAATTACATAAGAAGTCTTTTATTCCTCGATGTCTGTATAAAAATTGTAACTGTTGAACAGTCAGCTTTTTCATTGTTTGCTTTTATGTGTGTTTATCTTTATGTGTCTTAATGTCTTTATTTTACTATGTGCGTTTTTTCTTTTATTTCTCGGGTGTCTGATTCATTGTCATGTTTAGTTTGTTGCATGTACGTTTGTTACGTGCTGTAACAAAGATCAATCAATCAATCAACAGTTAACGTTAAAAATATTTCGATCTTAACAAAGCTTCTTCCATGTATTCATTTGTTTGCTCTGTAATATTGAGCAAAGCATGTGACATCAAGGAAATCATCTACAGACTACAACGTTATTATCATCCTGTCACTTTGTCTGTATTTAAAAAAATATAGCGAGATGAGATACTGGTCGAAAAACGCTGATTTCTCTCCCCGTCTGTATTTGGCGGCCCCGTTAAGGTGACCCGTCGGAATTTCCTCAAGTGCCTCGGCAACGGGCAACTCGAGTCCGTCGGCTTTCATGAGCATTGAGTTCAAAGATCTGTTACGTCCTTTCAAGTAAACGCAATGCCAGCGTGTGTCAGTATTGCTATATCAGTATGACGCTCTGAACAGCTGTGCTGTGACAATGCGAATAAGAACAGCAACACAAAACGCTTACATACCGGACGACAAGCACAACGTAGACTGGCAATTCGACCTGAGTGACTTCTTATTCAGCAACATGTCGTATTTAAATGGCCGCTATCGTCCAATGCCACGCGCCCTATGATACGCGCTCCGTTCATTGGTCGAAATGCAGTTTCGGGGTGTTCACCTCACTGCATACACTGTATCTCGGTTCTGATGAATGCTGATAACGCCTGCAAAGAGATGATTACACAACAATACTTAAGCAATAAGGTGATCTAGCCTTTGACACGGGATACACACCCTTACCGCAGTGCATGGGTCGACTCAGCCTTTCACCCTCCGTGGGACGGTAAATTGAGTATCGGCTTTCCGGCTGAGTAGTAATAATAAACGGCGATGGTGATGTGGATGGTATCAGCCTACCGGCGGACTCACAGCCCAAGTCGGTTGGCTTGATCTGAGAGTTGGCGGCCACTTGGCGCTGAGTCTGCACTCACCAAATGAACCGGGTGATCTCTCGTAATGGCTTTGGCCATGATGGCAGCACCATAAACATTGTACTGGTATTATTATTATTATTATTACTATTATTTTAAACCCACAAGCACAAAGCCGCAGGTAGTCAAAAACGTTAGAAAAAAATTCTGAGAAATGACATTTATTCCGGCTTAACATAACTGTTGTGTAGCAATGCAGCGTTGAAACGCTGCACAACAACAGAAATTCTTTGAAACAGAAAAGAAACCTCGCGAAGGTCACCTGACGCTGCCGATATACGTCTGCCAAGATGTCTCAACAAAAGACGCGCGTCTTTGTTCAGTGGGCCCATGAGTTTCAACCGCTATTGGGTAGAACGTGTGCTGAGATGACAGGTTACTGTATTAGGCCGTCTTGCGCGTAGCAGCGATTTCGGCTGCAGCGCCTGCCTGCGGCTGGAGGAGTCAATTATAAGACGAAGCACTGGTACAACTTGTTGTTACGTCCTACACAACTGGCTTGTCAGCTTTCCAAGGAATCAAAGTCATCCCGTCAGGGCGCTTTCCATCTGTACGACAAAGACCAGCTGGCTCTTTGACAACGGGAACGCCAGCTAAAGAAAACACCCTTGCAACCACGGCCACTCTAACGGCCTCATCATCAAGCTAGCTTATTATTATTATTATTATTATTAATGATTTTAAGCCCACTAGCACAAAGCCACAGGCCGAAATATTGACGTTAAACAAAGTAAATGGCTGCAACGACGTTTCATTCGGTGATCAGTGTTCTGGAAGGAGACCGCATTCCCCCGTTGAAGAGCCATGGACAGGCGTTAGAACAGGAACTCTGTTTCCCTGGTGTCCTCAGTGACAACCGTGATGCGTCTGCCAATCTTCTGCGTCACTTCTATGGCTCTCTCATGCTGCTGCTGCAGCTGCTGCTGCTGCTACTACTACTACTACTATTATCATTATTATTATCATTATCATTATTATACACTAAAATACAGTACTAGCCCTAAAACATTTATAACACTGAATATTAACTACATCTACGGTATTTGATCAGTAATTTAAATAATTATGTACTTGTATTTCCCATATAAGTTCTATTCGTATAACAGTTACTTGACATCGGCAATTAAAGTGCGATTAAATTTGATTTGATCTGTCCATGTAAACTCGATGCAACCGGCGATAATGTTTGAAAATAACTTTATTGCCAAAAATTGCGTTCACAAGGAACACGTGTAAAAAGCTGGCAAATTTACGACAATCGATAACGGGTTTTACGCGGGTTCATGCCTAAAATTGACCGTTTTTGATCTAAACCGATGAGGTAATGTAAAATTTACTGGGAAGTTAACGTATACTCCACACGTTTGAATTATTCAGCGTTGCAACGAAAAATTAGCATCAAAAGATCCATAAACTTGTGTTCATGTCGCCGCAAAAGAATATTGCCGACGATAACAAAAGGTCGTACCACTTCGAGTATAAAGTCAGATGAATATCTTGTCCAGTCTAGCACCTTTTTAATCAATCAGTGCAAGAACTTAACTTCACGGTATAAAACGGCTGAGTAGTTTGAACTAATGCGGCAAAATTTGGTTTGGATAAGTCAATTGAATGTCGATTTTACGCCGAATTTTAACCCCATCGATGCAAGGCAAAACTGTGAGACCCCACAAACTGAAAATGTAACGCAATTTCGGAATACACAAGTGTAGGCCTAAGTGCCCCGAAGGGTATACTATTTTCGCTAGACATGGGATTATACAAAGTTAAACACTGCTGCACGACACCCATGGACTCAAGTTTTTCGTTGCCGCAAACCTGAATGACATTTGAATGTGTTCAGTGCTAACAATACATGACACCAAATACAGTTGGAGTAGGTCAAAATTGACGAAAGTTTCGTTCTATCTTATAAACGGTAAAAGGTATGGAAAATGTTGCTACAGAAGGCTAATTTGAACTCGCATGCGCTGTGCAATTTCCAGTGACCTTGAGTAACCTTTAACTACCCCAGACCACCCCATTTTTGCATTTTGCTCCGTCTTTCTTCGTGGCCGGAAGAAGACTTCAAATTTGGTAGATAAGTCAAACATCACGGATAGCAAACCACCTCTACAAGGGGCGTGGTCACGGTCACGTGACCTCTTAGGCTCTTTAATTTTTGGGATATCACTGACAGTATTTCAGAAACAGTGAAAGACAATAAAAACAAAAAAAAAACAGTGAAAGACAAAGACGTAGATGCAATGGAGGACTAATAGAAAGTCATGTCGCCTATCGAACTGTAAATCTGTAATAGTGACATTTAGTTAGATTATCATACAGAGTTAAATATTAATATAGCCTAATTATAAAGGGTTAAGCTGCGAATCTGGTGTTTGTCATTAATTAAGCGTATCCGGACACAGACAGTTTATGGCAGCAATCCTGCAACCAGACACACACGTATACACTCCACAGACACGGTAATTTATGACTTGCGACAGTACAGGCCTGAATTTATCGAGGCTTCTGTTTAACATTCATTCGTTCTTTGCAGTGACGGATTTAGCATACGGCTGTTGCGGATTTGGCCCAAACTATCCGTGAAAGTCGAAGTCCCAACCCCCAGCAGCTGGGCAAACCGCAGCACTTGTGCGATGCTCTCTGAACGCTGTACCGATGTGCGCTGTCGCGATTTTTTGGCAAAAATTATCATCACTATCATCTTCGTTTATTGAAAGTTGACACACGCAACTCACACGTCAACAGCTCAAAACAAAAGCATTAATAAAAGGTTAAAATAACCTTTAACTACCCCAGACCAGACCACCCAATTTTTGCATTTTGCTCCGTCTTTCTTCATGACCGGAAGAGACGAAGACTTCAAATTTGGCTTCTCCACTGTGCATTCAGCCTATTGTTACCGTCCGAGTAGCGTGGTGTGTCAGTCGGTCTGTCACCTAGTGAGCACTGCAAAAACGACTGAAGCGATCGAGATGCCGTTTGCGTTTACGACTCCGATGGGCCCAGGAAAAAAGCTCTTGAATATCGCAAGACTTAATGCGCGGTACTTGCTTAGCTATCGTTTAATTTGCTAAACAAAGTAGGTTCTCTTTTTGGTATTTTGAAGTACGTGTGCGATATCGTCGTAAAAAGGTTCACGTTCGCTATCTCGTCTTTTTGATGAGTTCTTGTTAAGCTTAGCAGCTCATCGAAAACGTTTGGCGCGGCCGGGCTCTGCCCAGCCCCTCAGGGGGAAGGGGCTCTACCCAGACCCTCTGCATGGGGCAGGTGACACGGAATGCAGCTTACCCAGATGTTATTGACGCTCTGATGTCGCTGCTCTGGTCCGGACGCTGAACAGTGGTAAGCAATTTACATTTTTTGAGAGAGCCCATCAAAATAAATTAGCCCCGTACGGGGACTGACTCTTCGCAACTGACGTTTGTGCCAACTTCGCAGTCACGTGACACAAAACTAGGACAAATATAAAAAATCCGGCTCGATCAAATTTAGATATTGTGCCCTAGTTTAAGAAACCGTGGTCAGTTGCCAGCTCCCATTGTAAATGGCGGAGGAGATAACTTTTGAAAACGGCCAAATTTCCAAGTTTGAAGGGCTCGTGACCTCGACCTTGACTTAGATAGGGTCATACTGCATACCGTCGTGCATCACTCATCGACTTCTACCTGCGTGCAAAATTTCATTGAAACTGAAGAAACTTTTTGTGGACGGACAGACGGACGTACGTACGTACCTAGACCTACGCACGCACGTACACTGTACGTACGTATGCACGCACGGACAGACGGACGGACATTTGAGGCCAGACCGGCTTTATTAGGTCGATTCTGTCGAAGAGTCGACCTAAAATTGGGGTTGTACTCCCCACTTTATACGTTCAGCCCCATAAGTCTCTGCAGGGGTTGCTCACTTTTATAGGTTTTTAGCGAACGTGAACTTACGTCACGGTGTAAGATAAGTCAAGTCGCTATATGCTATCGCCCGTCCGTCTGTCTGTCTGTCGTCTGTCTGTTACGTTCGTGCACCCTACTCAGCCGGTTGAAATTTTCGGCAATTTTTTATTCGCCGTTTTGTACCTTGGCTATTCGTTGACATATACGGAAAATTTTACGGAGATGGTCCCAGGGGAACCCCTCCGATGGGGGATTTAGAATTTTAAAAAAATCGTTGCATATCACCTTTAATGCGCAGTACTTGCGTAGCTATCACTGTTCTTTTTTGATATTTTGAAGTACGTATGCGATATCTTCGTAAAAAAGTTCACGTTCGCCATCTCATCTCCGAATGAGTTTTTGTATGCTGTGTTACTAATGTAAAGGTGGCGCAACGGGTAGAACGTTGGACTTGCGATCAACAGGTCATGGTTTCAAATCCTACTCGAGGCAAAGCTGCGTAACAATCTTGGGCAAGTTGTTTACACCGATGTACATCTATCACCAAGCAGTACAACTTGGTACCGGCCAAGGGGCGGTGATGCTCTGCGGCTGGGAAGGTCACCGCAGGCCTGGCTGAAAGTAATGGCAGCCTACCGCCGGGTGGATGACATAGTCACCTGCTGGCTGACTGCCTGTACACTGGGATCAGCTCCGGGCCCAGCGCTCGGTAACGAGTATCAGTATGGGAAGCCTTTAACTTTTTTTAGTAACGTAAGTATCAGTGTCTGAGAATGAAATATTGTCTGCAGTACATCGTTGGCAACGCAATAACCGATGCAAAAGTGAGGGGCCAGGCCCCCTGCGTTGAAGAAAGTGATAGAGCC
>Ga0209780_1004992_pt1 | contig 10379 bp, 6 predicted proteins | sample WorMetexBAHAMAS2_FD_187384 | JGI IMG/M metagenome (GOLD analysis project Ga0209780, IMG submission 187384) | Marine gutless worms symbiont microbial communities from Max Planck institute for Marine Microbiology, Germany - Inanidrilus exumae... | ecosystem: Host-associated > Annelida > Digestive... | reverse complement strand
GGTGCATTTAATAGATTTGCCTCATGTTACTATAAATGTATGAAGTGCTTCTTCGGTATCCAAAGTACAGTAGCGTTACAAACATGTTGTTTGAGCTTGGACTTCCTAGTTTTAATACTTTGATTCACAATTCTAACATAAGTTTTGCTAATAGAGCATTAGCCTGTGATAACACTATTGTACAATGTGTTTTATTGCTTAATTCGTGATTGTGTTGTGTAGTTAGATGTATGTCTGTCTATCTCTGTCTGTGTCGTATATGTTTCTATGGACCTAGTTGTGTGAGCCAAATAAATGAATGAATGAATGAATGAATAACTGGCCCACCTACTGTAGGGTCCAGTATTGTTTTGCTCTCTGGCATCTGTCGGGGTCTGTAACACTCCACGGTGGGCCTGCAGGCGGCTTCACCTGCAGAGGCCAGCCGATGACGTCATGCCGCCTGCAGTCTAATTATAGCTCCACAGTAACACTGCACGGCGGGCCAGTAGTGTTACGTCCCATTAGGGCGACACTTTGTTTGATCTGTATTTTAATATGCAGTTACTGTTTTAACATTTTATGTGTTTGAACTATGTAATATGATGGTGGACCATGATTTTCTGTAATTAGCATATACCAAGTCACTATTATAATGTAATGTAATGTACTATCTTTACTTTCTTCGTGTGGTCCATTGGTCCATTGCATCTTTCTCGTCTAGTTGTCGGATCTGACAGCCTTTATCCACAGTTTCTGTCCAAGTTTTTTTGGCCTACTACCTCTGAACCCTCTGCTTCAGAATAAATGCATTCTTTTCACGCAGTCACTCTCATCCTTTCAAACATGTCCATGCCATCTCAACCTATTTCACTGTAACACTAATCATATCATCTATTCCTAGTCAGTCTCTCTGACAACTGATTACACACGAACCTATCTGTTAGTTTAACGCCACACATCCCCCTAATCATTCTCATCTCAACCACTTAAATTGACAACTTGTTCTCTTTCTTCACTGTGCAGTCTAGAATAAATTCAAAAAAAACAAAAGAAATACATGCATCAGTACACAAGCAAGAGTAATCAGGTTGAAAGTAGTACATGCCACATGTAAAAATTATAAAACGTTTACAACATTTACATAAGTCTGAATTTGTTATTTGTTAAGTTATGCCGTTTCATATGACTGATATTTTCTTCTGTCATGTGGCTTATAACATCCAACACTGAGGACTGAAATGGCAAATGATCAACATTAAACGATATCTTATATGTCAGCGGTTAACTGTCTGCAGGCGGTTTTGTGCTCCTCCTGTGGAGTTGAGCTTCGAGACAAAGATGATGATAGACAAGTTGGATCCACTGGCTGTCAGCTGCGAGAGAAAGAAAACCAAACATAGAGACTCGAACGTGGCACATTCATCACTCAACTTTGCACTTGGAGACGATCCATTTGGTATGACTTATTATATTATTGAAATTATTAGTATTCACTTTCCATTTGTTACACAAGCTTAGTTAAATTACTTGAAGCTATAAAGCGTATGCATTCCTTTCTAGGTTACTACTTGCTAATTAGCCTGTATATTCCTTAAGTAGACGTTACAGATTGACAGTACTAATTTTATTTTATAATCATTTAATCATATCATTTAATGTTCATCAGGGGTGCAGTGGCCATATTACACTGTGTGAATGAGAACTCTCATGGTGGTGACATTTTTCAGATAACTCCACAGAGAAAATGAGTGTCATCAGAGTACATCCTACTGTCCTACCTATCTGCCTGAGTATTCAAAATGCGGTAGACCTGTAAGCCGGCTCAGTCATAAATTTCCGCCTGCTTATCAGAAATTCCGGCATATTTTCGGCCTAGCCCTAACCCGAAATCCTACTAAGCCTAATACCGTAACCCTAAGGTTGTTTGGCATTCCAGGCGTTCGACACATTTGGCATTCCGGCATTTGGCACTCCAGGCCATTCCCATGTTTGCAGTAGTTTACAGTCGTTCATCTGTGCACAGGGCTGAAGTATGACCTGACAAGTGTGAGTTCACGTGACTTCTCGTCAACTTGGTCAGCGGCGTTGCCGTACGGAACACATCGCTGCAGTCGAGCACCGACGCCGCTCATGTTACAGCGTGGATTTGGTCGACTGCAGCGACGCTATTCAGAATCTGGTAACATAACACATATTGTAATTTGTCGATGTGTCAGTTTCTGATTTGTTTGCCAGCAATATGTATGAACTATAAGGTCATGTTCGTTGTCGATACGGCATTAGATGTGAAAGTAGTGGCATCAGCGGTGGCTACATTCCATGTAAACTCTCACAGATATTCCTAGCTGCCAAATGTTTATTCTGCATTAATGGGCCGCATCGTGTGGGCACAACAAAACGTGTATTAGATGGGATTGAAGATCGCATTTTCAGCCATGAGGAATGTCAAGTGGGTGATGTGGCTTTCTGCCAAATTACTTTGAACACTTATTAAGCCTATAAACCATCATTTTCATGCATCTTGACCACGTGAAAGGCAACAAAGGTTAAAAATTTGGGGAATTTCTCAATGGGTGAACCCCACAACCGCTCATCCCTGCCTATGTGTGACAGTTAATCTGCACTTGCCATAAAGAACTTGCAGTTTGTAAGCCAGGTGACAGAAAGGCATCCAGTCTGTAAAAGTGTGACTGAGGAAAATCTTAAGAAAAACTTAGGATGAACTTATGCAAAACTTGAGATCAACTTAGTAAGAAAAAGCAGTTTCTCAAAAATAACATTTCTTCACAGAATTGCCTGCATATACATAGGAAGAACTTAGTAAGTCTTAAGATTGTTTTAGTAAATTACATCTATAAATCTATGAAAATCTTAACTTTATAACTTAGGATAAACCTAAGATAAACTTAGGAAAACTAACCGTTGGGAATCCTGGGGCCAGATTTATCAAAAATCTTAGGAAAAACCCTAAGTTTAGCATAAGATTTTTTCATAAATCTGGCCCCAGGACTCCCAACGGTTATCCTTCAGGTCCTATAATAACAACAGAAAATATTTAAGTTAAACACAAACTATGTAAGTTAGGTGTTCAGTGTATATTTTCACATTATGTATGTGGAATATTCTACCTTGCAAATGAAGCTATTTTCACTGATATGGTATTAGGTATGAGTTTATGACATGACCAACATTTGACAGTAAACTCGCCCAACTGAATAGCATACTTTACTCTGTGTGCTTGGCTGTTTTCTAGATCTACAGTCAGTTACGTCAATATGGACTCAGTCACAGCATGAACAGCAAACAGCCAATGTAATGATTCACTCGCCACCGTCCGACAGTCATTCAGTACAGGCTGTCACCACTGCATCTTCTGGCACACCGCAACAGCCAACAGCACCGTCATCTACTGACAGTCGACATAGTAGAAGGACACTGAAAAATATCCGACAGCTGCTGAGCCATCGTGTAACCCCAATGCCCAGCACGACTGATGCGGAGGACGGTAGTAATACCTCGGCGGCTGCAGATCGGTGTCAGCTGGACCTCCCCGTGTATAGCAAATTTATCGCCAGCTCGTGTCAGGCCGAGATGTGTCTTGCATCTGATGCTGGCGGGATGAGTTCTGGAGGCAGTGTGGCAGTATGCAGTGAGTCAAATAATGAGACGGCTCTCAGCCGCGGTCAGACGAGGAACGACACAGCCGATGCTAGCGATGAAGACGGTGATCATGATGATGACAGTACAGTGGCAGCAGACAGTGAGTGCCACTTGGAAGGACTCTCGGACAATTCTCCGGCATCTTGTGCTGCGGCTGATGTGGTTTCAGATGACGCGGAAGATGCCGTCAGTGAGACGGATATACACAGTAACAGCAACTACAGCATTGCAAGCAGCGACACTGCGGCTCTGAGCATCAAACTCGATGAAAACTATGATCCAATCACTGAGCCTGCAACAAAGTCGATGGCTGAGTCTCAGCTACCACCTGTTACCAAAGTGTCAACAGTAAAGGCAGTTGTCCGACCAACTGAATCTCGAGGATCAACCATTCCCGTCCTTCGAGCATCAGCATCACTTCCTACCAGTGCGGCCACATCGAAGTCCAACTCTGCCACTCAGACCTCGATTGTACGTCCACCAGTAGGATATTATCATCAGGCATTTCCATATCCAGTGTTTGGCTACGGTGGATACTTACCACCAGTGCCACCAGTATGTGAGACACCCATCTGGCCACCATTTGCATATCCTCCTCCACCACTGCCTTGGTACTATGGCGGTCTGCACTACGATCCAATGCAGTACATGCCAGCGGCTCCACCTTACTGTGTGGTACCACCGTCGGCAACAACCACTTCCAACTCCAATCAGTCCAGTGTTCCACAACACAGTGACACTACGAGAGTGGTTCCGAACACACAACCAGCTGTCACTGTTGAGCCCACTAAACCCACTGTCATTCTACCTAGCAGCTTGCATGAACCAGCCGTTTCTGCAGCAGACAAATTATTCCGACCAATAGCCAGCAGAAGTTGTTTCCAGCCAACAGCTGGCAGTCTGTTCAAGCCAGTGGCAAGCGGTGAGAACAGCGGACTTCACCAGATCAGCCGGAGTGAACCAGTGGCGGATGAAAAGCTAAGCCGCAGCCTGCTGGAAATGGTGCAGTTGATGACGCCACAGTTGGACTCCGGGACTGAGCACAGTTCCAACATGTCGGAAATGCAGGAAGATGCCGAGGATGAGGCAGAAAAAGAAGCTTGGGAAGCGGAAGAGCGAGAAAGACAGCGGATACGGAGACGACACACGCGGCAGTGGATGCGTGCACTGCGGACTGACATTGACCACACACAGTTCTCAGACACGTCATTCTAAGCATATCACTGAACGCAATGCAATGACGATCCCATGCTTGGACACTGTACAGTTATGGGAAGTAAGTAAGTGAGGCGATAGGTATTCAGACGTGCTCTGAAGACTGGTAGAGAGGTGCTATCCAGTCTGTTTTAAGTTGGACCAAAGTATCTCATAGCTTTCAAGTTCTGCAGAAATTATTTCTCGCCCTTTAACAAATGGCGTCAGTTCTGTAAGCATGTCATATTGACCATTATTTCATGACCTACTTTTGTCGGAGTTTTATAACCGCCCATATCACTCCAGGCAAGCGTGGCTCGGTCACTATTGTCTGTGTACAGCGAGTTGTGACCTGTTATTTCACTCCATACACTCTAAAGGTTGTACTATATCTGATTAAACATTACACTGCATTGAAAAATCTACCATTTTCCAAAGTCTGTGCATCTCGCATATCTGAATGAACATTCTTTGGCAATAAAATTAGCTTTCGCTACTACATACGTTTCAACCTCTGTAGCCTCACAGTAAATGGCACTGCATTTGGCTCTTATGAGGCCTAAACAGTTTATCACAAGACGCTGGTTCACTGTGCAGTCATCAGCCAAGCGTTATCAACGCTTGCCTACAGTGAGACATAGTACGTAGGTCATGAAAATGATGAAATAAGTAGGTTACAATTACGCTCACATAATCACTCCAGACAGTGTTGTAACATATAGTTGTCTCCCGTATCTGTGCCATAATGAGTGGGGTGAACTGGTAGGTTTGTTTTTTGACAGATTGGCTGTTACATATGGCAGTCCAGCAGGCTTCTCACTCCCCAAATCTCCACTGCATCGGGGTGAAGGGGGCAGGTCTGGTACCGTGGGTGGGGCATCCCAAGGATGCTTCTTTTGAGTTTTAAGAGAAGCATTCCAAAGCCAGACCAACACACAAAAGATATTATCACTGTGGGGCATAAAAAACACCAAAATGTGTTTCGCCATAACTTTCATAAATCTCGACGGATTTTGAACATATTTGGCAGATTGCTTCTTAAATAAATTTTTCATAAAGCAGTGCAAACAAATGTCACCTGAACCGAGTACCAGCTTCGTACTACCTGCTGAAACTTGAAAGTCAGTAAAGTTTTACTAAAGTTATGGCGAAACACATTTTGGTGTGTTTTTTTATGCCCCACAGTGTATATTATCGTTACGCACTGATATATTACAGGAACTGAAGAACATAATATATTTTCTGGAACTGATAAATAGGTCTTGTGGTGGTTGGTTAGATTCTACCCCGTTGTAGGCACTAGTATCATTGGCCATCCTTAATCTGGCGGAACTAAATCTCCACCCAAGACCTTGTCCCCAATATAACCTGTTTTTATGCTGAAAGGAGATGTTAATTTCCCAACCAACCATCTTCACTGCATGATGCATGAAATGCTAGTCCTCTAGCATTTCTCAGACTATTCATGACTGTGAATGTGAGGTGCAAATTTGACGAGTATCAACAGTGTATTGTTGGAATGACAAAATATTTGTCCAGAACAGGTACTCTGTGAGAAGCAGACAGTAATGTTCTTTGCATATGTGTGTAATTTCAACTGCTTGCCTTCAGACATTTTCCATCTGTATTGGCTGACAATACATAAGACTACAAGAATAATGTCGCTAGTCTTGCATAACGTAAGTCGTTTATTCTGTATAGTCTGTACTTCTCAGTAACCAGTATTGAGACTTCTGGTGCAAATTCACCACTGACAGCAATATGCAGATCTGATGTGAAATACTGTGGAGGGATTTCATCACAGAAGCCGTGCCATGCTAAACTGTTAACCCATCACTGACAGACTTGACAATGACAACAAACTGACAGTCATTCATCCCGGTCCATCAGATCTGAGGAGATTTTTACATTGTGCCGCAAAAGCATCTGAAACCGTGTTTCGTACACGCAGAATGCGCAGTAAGCCAGCATTTCCACCGACAGCAAGCCATTCGTGACTGCCCAGGTTCATATTCCACGCCACCTGTAAAACAGTAGTTGGTAGAAATTGCACAGAGTATGTCGGGTTACGCATGAAGCTAACTTAGCTGATGAAAACAAAATAAAACATCCACACAGTGCAGGTACACTCATCAGCAAGCATTGGAAAACAAAGCAAACAGGTCAGCTGTACTGAAGAGGATGCAGCAGACTGCATTATGATAGCATCATCAAGAATCCAATAAAACTACGCAGTCAGAGATGGCAGACTTCGCCCCTGGTGCTGACACCTAGCATACTGGACAAAACTCGTCTGATTCTGGCCAATTCGCTTACTATGTGAAAACATGATGTCATCCAAGACAAATATAAAAAATCTGGCTCGATCAAATTTAGATATCGTACCCTAGTTTAAGAATCCTTGGTCAAGTTGCCAGCTCCCATTGTAAATGGCAGAGGAGAACTTTTCAAAGCAAAGGATTTCCAACTTTCAAGGGCTTGTGACCTTGACCTTGGATCAGGTCATACTGCATACTGCATCACTCATCGACCTCTACATACATGCCAAATTTCATTGAAATCAAAGAAAATTTTGTGGACAGACGGACGAACGTAGGTATGGACGGATGGATATTTGAGACCCACTTTATTAGGTCGACTCAGAAGAGTGGACCTAATGAGGTCTTTTTACATTAGTCATCAGCAAAATGGTGTTAAGTGGAGTGATGGATCAACGAAGGCATGGTGAGTGGCTGCAGCGCTTTGACACTGTTTTGTGACATAAACGGCCTACAAACACCTGCTCCGATTAATTCCCAGAAAGCTCTTTCTTCACCCAATCAGTAGTAACTCCAGACAACAGTTAAACAACAGCCGTGTGTGTGTGTGTGTGTATGTCTGTATAACATTATGACACTGCCGACGAAGCAAATCAGATTATGCAAAATTTCTTATATGAAACACCTAGCCGACAAATCACGGTTCAGAAACAGACAACAATAATTACATCATTAAACAGTACAGTGATGAACAGACTTACCCGATGCAGAGCCGCATAACTACTGCCAATAACATTGTCGGAAGGCATATTTTTGGGGAAAGTCAACGGCTTGTCATAACGCCATTCCTACAAGTAAAAACCATCAGCACGTGAAAGTTTCTTATGACATGTACACGACTGCTTTATAATAAATAAATAAATAATGCAAACAATGGATAAAGTAGCAGCGTAACGCAGGGGTACTGAAGTATAGGTATCAGGGCTGTAACCGAAAACGGGATATGCCTGTCTGCCTCTTGAACAACTTCATACGGATGAAGAGAATAGGTTCATGGTATCATTAATGACTACATCAATAATCAAACTAAAAGTCAGATGTCACCAACCGACAGCATCAAAGTAAATGACTGAAATGGAGGAAAGAAAGCAGAAAGCACTAATCAGAACTAGTGGCACCTTAACTCAATCAATCGATCAACTTTCACCCACCACTGGACTTCGATGGATTAAGCATTGTTTGCTTCATGCCAACATCAGTACCAGCAAGTCATCAGGCACAAGTCACAGAGGGCTAATCTGAATCTGACGAGAGGCAAACTTACGCTACTCCTGTAGTAATCCTTGAACAAAATCCTTGATGGCTTGTTTGCATTAGTCCTTGTTGACGCTGTGTTAGTGGTATGTGTTGTACGTTCTATGCCACTGTCAGTGCCTTCAACGCATGAAGACATGCCTTCACACTGGCTACTGTCATTCTTGACATCATGAGTGACTGGTTCTGTGACTGAGCTGCCGACGACTGCCTGGTCTATGTCGGATGTCGTATGAAGTAACTCTGTTGTAAAAATAACCTGTTGCAAAGAAACAATTAATTAAATTCCCACAACACATATCCAGTGCAATCTGTACTACTGTGTAATAGTAGCAATATGATGTTTGTTTAATGCACAAAACAGTTAAATAATAATGCAATCATAGATATCACACTTTGCCCACGGTGTGCAATCACACCCCCCCCCCCCTTTGTGGCCGATAATAGTCTTCCAACATTTTCAATCAAGCGTCTGCCCCTATCGTTTGCACGTAGGTGCACGGAACAGTCCAACTCGCAATTCATAGGGGCGTTAGGCTTGTCAGGCACACGTTTTCCCCAAAATTGCCCCTTCCCCTTTGGGGATCGTCACCCCCATGTACACTGTTCCTGGGGCCAAGGCCCACTCATCACCCAAACAGCATCTCGATCGGTTCAGCCATTTCTGTATGGGTCACAAACGCTATGCTGTACAATGCATTGTCAATGGGGAAGAAAACCGCCAAAACTGCCCCTTCTCCTTGGGATTTCGTCACCCTGCCAGAGGAGGACTGAGTCATGGCCGTAGGCAAAAGGCACAAAAATTGGTAAAGAATGTGTGTGTGGTTCCGGAGATATCCTTGTGGACAGACAAACGCACAGACGTGCTCATCACAATACTTTGCAACCGCTCTCGCGGGCGATGTCATTATGATGAAAGACAGATACAAACTGCTGCATTTGAAACTGGCAATTGTTAGACTACTCACTGCTTACTGTGAAGGCATGTAATACAAAGAAGTAAAATATTAAAAATTTAGTTTACCAGTACACATTATCAAAGTTCTCCTGCATAATACAAGACAGTGAAATAAAACAGACATAAGATTTAGATGCTAATATTAACTTGCAAAGGAGACAGTAAAACGAACTGCTTACCTGACGACAATGAGTCATGTTGTGCACTGTCTTACGTGGCCATTCACATGACATCACGAAGCCGACACTGTCACAGCTCACCAGTGTCTGGAACCAATCACTGAACGACATGTCCTGCAGATAGGAACATTTGCTTACAACGACGAATATAGGAGATCCTCATCACAACAAGATGGCTAGAAGAAGCAGGACATTCACACAGTGCCATCAGTTTAAGACTAGAAGAAACCAGCTGTCACAGGAGTGCAATGACCCACGCTGGCAATGTTTTTGTGCTCGTGGATTTGACCTTTGAAGGTTTGACCCCAAAATAAATGGGTTTCCAAGACTCATGCTGGACTATGTCTATGTCAAGGTTGGTGATTCTAGCAACGGTATTTTAGATATCATGTGAAAAACACTCTGCAGAAAACCCTTACCACGTGACTGCCATTGGTGACGTGTGTGTAACGAATGGTGTGAGACATGCTCACAGTGGTTCACGTCTGTGCACAAAGCTCGACTCTGATCTAACTAACTAGTGTTACGTTCATGTGCATCCTGCTCAACTTGGTTAGCACTTTTGCCATATGGAAGACATCGTGGCAAGGCAGAACGTATCACAAGGCCAGTGAGGCTGCCGCTTATGTTGCCAATTTCAGACCCCCCCTTCAGCCAAAGATGTAAATGTAACTGTAGAAATGCAGTTAAAATTTAAAGCACATTTTATGCTACTAAACTTTTCAACCGCATATATTTTTAACTTCTAACTAATATATAGTGTGTTACTAATAAATGTGTGGAATCGTGACCAACGACGTCCCAACCAGCATCTCAGACTGCTTATGCGTACAT
>Ga0209780_1004991_pt1 | contig 10379 bp, 7 predicted proteins | sample WorMetexBAHAMAS2_FD_187384 | JGI IMG/M metagenome (GOLD analysis project Ga0209780, IMG submission 187384) | Marine gutless worms symbiont microbial communities from Max Planck institute for Marine Microbiology, Germany - Inanidrilus exumae... | ecosystem: Host-associated > Annelida > Digestive... | reverse complement strand
GTGGAGTTGGCAAACAGCGCATTACAATAGTCAAGGCGCGATGTAACGAAAGCTTGGACTAGCTGTCGCGTCGCCGGCTCGTCAAGGAATGGGCGGACTTGTCGGATGCGGCGAAGGTGGTAGAAGCACGCGCGGGAGCAAGCTCTAGCATGCACGTCGAATGTCAGATTTTCATCGATGATCACGCCGAGATTGCATAGGACTGAGCTATATTAAGGCCGCCTCATATCTTGCAAGATGAGCTGTGAGGTGTCATGAACGTGCGTGCAATATGCCATTGAAATCGAAAACAATGATTGTAGGCCTAATTGTCAAGTGTCACACTCACAGGGTATGTAGAAACATGTTTAAGGCTATAGGTGGATAATCTCTATGATATGAGTGTAAAAAATTTCTCAGGAATCTAGCTGTCAGTGAAAGAATATATTTTGTAAATCGGTCTACATTTGCCGAAGTACGTTATGATCAAAAGTTATGTTTATATTGTTTTTTTCACCCACGGTGTGTAAGTCCATATGCTTCGAGTGCATGCGGAAAGTATCGTGGTATCGGAAATGGGCAAAAGGATATGGGAGGGTTGGACCCTAAAATAACGGCTGATCAGCCTATGCAGCAGGGAGGTAACACTGCTGTCGGTTTATCGATCGGCTGTAGCTACAGCAGATCGATCAAGTAGAGGATAGGCGGTCATAGCCTATACATGCGACCATAAACAATGACTCGTACTCGTCAGGCCGCTCAGGCGCCAGTTCCTCTTGGCACACACACTAGGCTATACCGTACTACGTCGTGTGGAAAATCATAACTCGATGCAAATATGACTGTAACACGGAATAGATGACCATTCTAGCAATAGCGGTAGAGCTCAGAGCCATCAACTGCCACATGTCTTCGCTGGTATAAAGGCGTTCTTAACGTTCTGGATGGAGTTCTATACGAAAGTGATATTTGCCATTTTGGGGCTATGACTGTGTCGCCCTTACACTTGGTTGTAAAACTGGCCAGCTTTTACCATTTATTTTGAGATATGAGCCTATACAACATTGTTGATCCATGCTATCGTAGTCGAACGAAGAACAATTCGATCGGGTACTAGAGAAATGCCAGCAGAATGCTCAGACAGACGGACACACGACCACAGCATATACCGTCGCGCGGTAAAACCGCATATCCAAATACTTTACGAAATGTTCTGTAAGCTTATATTATAATGTTTACTGTGGCCGTGGTTCGGACCATCTCTTACGACAATACAACGTGCTTCAGTGTATGTACTTCCGGTTTTGTGGATTACGTCATGTTTTCACGCTGTGCGGCCAATGGAACAGAATGAACTAGAAGAAGCCAGCACTCGCAAGAGTACAAAAACCCACACTGTCGTTTTGGGCAAAGACAACGTTATGTTTCGTCGCATTCGCTAGGTGGCAGCACCGCATTCGAAGTCTGATGTCTGCGGTTGCCTTTTTGTAGTAACTTGCAGTTAGGTATAGTGCATTGGAGCGTGTGCTAATTTATCGTTAAATATTAATTGCTGCGGCCTTTGACAAGCACGGTGTGGCTTTCCTACAACTGGGGGTGTTCGTCGTCGTCGTCAACGCAATGCCGAGGAGGCCGTGGCGTATACGTTCTCCACACGGCCCGATTTTGGGCACAGTTGAGGGCATCTCCCGCTGACAGGCCGCAGTCTGAACAAATCTGGTGCAGCCAGGTAATGGAGGAGCTGCTGGGCTCTTAACCCATTTTAGCTCAGTGTTCCCAAAACATCGATGCTAACCGACCATAGGCCTATTGACTTTCGGGTACTCTGGCGCGCAGAGTTGAGCGCCAGAGTGCCTGAAAGTCAAAAAATGGTCGGCTACAGCCTGGCATAGAATCCCTTAAGCCACTATCCCCATTTTTGAACTCTGGACAAAATGGGTTAAACATGGCATTGCCTCGGAAGGCTTGGCCTACATCCCCCTCTTAAGACCCGTTCAAGTAGTCCCCGCGACAGAGCTAAACAGTAGCCTACTGAACTAACACGGCAGTTCGCATGCCTGACGGCATGACGTGTTCCCATAAACACTGCACGTGAACGACGCTTGTCCTCATTGTAGGGGTGTTGCCGTGACTGCATGCATATAACAGAGCATTACAAAAGGAAGGTCAACGAAATACAAGCCTAGACGCGTAGCGGCGACGTGGGTCCCTGCAGCGCAGCTTATTTGCACAAGTCGCTTACCATGGACACGCATGGTCGATGACTGAACCACGTGCGCCTAAAAAACGATCGCCGACATTTTAAACTGTAACTTGATCAGGTGTTGTACGATTTTTGTTAGGCCTACTTCAAAATCACACAAAATGAAGATGCGACGTCTATTATATAATGTTTCTGCACCTGTGGATACTAAAGGCGCGTACCTCGCGAACCAGGGAATCCTGGGAATGGCACCATTACTAATGACCTTGAGTAACCCTGAAGGTCACTTAAGTGATTTTAAACTTTTTCAATCATCATACATCGGTAAATGTAAAATGTACTGTTTATACGGATCGTTTCTTCTGAGAGCTACTCGGTTTTTGTTTTTAGTTTTTCTCAATTTTTTCGTTTCTGTGCCGTGCGCTAGATTAGGCTGGCCATCTGCTCAGCTTTTGAGTGCACGTAAATATACTGTATCGTATCGTATCGAATAGAAAAATCATATAGACTGCACAGGTGGCTATAATTGTAACTGTCGTAACAAAGTATAGAAGGATTGTTCAATGAGGTCACAGTTAGTCACGCGCGCTAAAAAAGTGACAATATCTCGGAAACAGTAAGAATAGAAACAGAGTGATATGTGGTATATAATGTCATTGTCGATGACCTTGAGAGACCTTCAATGTTATTTCACATAGCCTATCGCAAACCTTTTAAAATGCAACCTATATGTAAGGAAGGAAAGTTTTATTCGTTTTAGTGATATACTTGTATTGTTAGTTTTCTCAGGTAAGGTTACGACACCGTTAATTGGAATATGGTGGAAAGTTATGTAGTAGTTTCATGTGCAAGTCGTTCCTGAACATAACGGTGAAAAAATATATTGTTAAAATCAATGGTACAACTGAGAAAGTTATCGCGAAAAAATGCCTTTGTTTTTCTTGAGTGGCAGTAATTTCAAACAGTAGCCTACTCAGTTCACCGAGTTACGGTGACAACAAAGTTAAGGTGTGGTCGGAAGCGTTGCAACATGTTTAGGCTATGTGCCGGTCGTTACTGATTACAACAGTGAAAAATTCTGTAAAATCGCACACATTTGACAAACCTATCGCGAAGATAATGTTGGTTTTTGGGCAGTTTTTTGGACTCACAGTGTAGTGTCGACGCATGTGATTGTGAACGATCGGCCTACCAACCCGGTATACCTGGTGTGCTACAGTGATGTGCGGACTGCGGAGCGTCGAAATTTCGGTCCGCGTCAGTCCATGGATTGTGAGCAAAGATCAGCGTCCACTTCCGCAGAAGTACTGCAGTCTCCAAACCTCCAATACGCAGTCCGTCCGCGTCTGCAGAGTAGCGTATGCAGTGCTACGCATTGTGGTTCAAAACATCCACTTTTTATTTGTGAATAACCTGATCAAAATTAGCCGATGGTACAAGTTCTGATGCTTATTACCGTCGAAATAACGGCATGTAACCGCTGGTAATTTGTTTCGTCAACGCAATTCATAATTTCTAAAGAGTACTACAAACAAAATGTTCATTGAGGAATAGGATCCGCGTCAGTTCGCGTCCGCAGTGAAACAAAGATCCGCTGTCAGTCCACGGATCCAAACATCGCTGCGGATCTAAGTCAGTCCGCTGACGGGTCCGCAGTCCGCACGTCACTGGTGTGCTACCTTCTAAGGCTGGTTCAGCTGACTCGCTCGTAGAAGCGATTGATCATAGAGGACTGTATTGCACACCGGTCAGTCTGTGATGCTTTTACTATAGATGTTAGAATCGAACTGAGCTTAAAAATATGAAGAAACAAACCCGAACATAACTTATGAACCGATTAGGCTCGCAGATTGAAAGTTCATTTTAGTTTACTTTGTTTTACCGCGCGACGCTGTGCTAGCGCGGTATATGCTGTCGTCGTATCTGTCTGTCCGTCCGTCTGTCTGTCATGTACACGCCGGTATTTTATCAAAACGGTTACACGTAGGATCATGCAAACAAGGCCATACGATAGTTCAGGAACTAGTTTTTGGTGCTAAAAACTACGCGAAATTCCAACGGGGTCATCCCCAACAGGGGCGCCAAATAGAGGTGGAGTAGATTAAAATCTGCGATTTTCGACCTGTATCTCGCTATATCTCAGAAACGATAGTTACTATGGAAGGCTAATAATTATAACTCGTGTGCGCTCTATCGAATGGTGCTATTTTCAGTGACCTTGAGTGACCCTAACTACTCCAAACCCCATTTTAGGTCGACTCCTCCGAGTCGACCTAATAACATTAGTGGGTCTCAAATGTCCGTCCGTCCGTAGGTCCGTCCGTCCACCAAACGTTTCTTCGATTTTAATGAAATTTGGTATGTAGGTAGAGGTCGACGAGTGATGCACGACGGTATGCAGTATGACCCGATCCGAGGTCAAGGTCAAGGTCACGAGCCCATGAAAGTCGGAAATTCGACTATTTTCAAGGGCTATCTCCTCCCCCATTTATAATGGGGGCTGGCAAATTACCACGGATTCTTAAATTAGGGGGCAATACCTAAAACTTGTCCGGCCGGAATTTTGACTTTTTTCTTAGTTTTTGTGTCACGTGACTTTGAAGTTGGCAGTATGTAGTAGTCGACCGTCAGTCCCACATGGGGCTAATTTATTGACATTTTGTATCACCTTTCATATATTTCTAGTGAGTGGAGATATAGACTTTAAATTTGGTAGGTAGGTTGAAGATAGCAAGTGCTAACTCACGGATGGCAAGCCATCCTTAAAAGGGGCGTGGTTAGGTCACGAAAACCATTTAAATTTTGGTGGGCACCAACCACACCTCTGGAACAGCTGCAGGTAGAGTTGTTACGTCGATCGTCTCAGGTGCTGTCAACTTAGGTGCCGGTGAGTGTGATAAACTGGTGACGGTTGTCGGTCACCGGCTTATCACATTAACCATCTACCGGGTGGGCCAAAAAAGTGATACCTCTCGTACAATGTAATATATGTACGAGAGGTATCACTTTTTTGGCCCACCCTGTACATATATGTACAACACGGTGAGCGTGAGGCACCGCATAGCGCGGGTCTGCCAGCGGCAGCAGAGACTTGTCATATTTAAGAACTGCAGTACCATTTTGTGCGCTATGCACTGTCAATTTCTGTTTTACCTGATTTTTTTTATTCGGAAAACTGGAACGTGTAACTGGAACGTGGCTCGGCCTGAGGTCGAACTGCTGTTGTTAAACGGAATTCGAACCAAACTGAACCATCTGAACCCGAATCAAAGCCGAACTTCCAACGCAACGTTCTATTCCCGTAACCAGTGTTTAAAGTAGTTTGAAAAAGCTGGCGGGGGGGCTCCGTCTCACCTCTTACCCCTTTCCCTTATCCCCTCCCTCAGTCTACCACCACACTCCCCCCTGAGCTGGGGGGCTGAGCTAAGATCTGGGGGCTGAGCCCCCCGAGCCCCCTTACGTTAAGCCCTGCCCGTAACTAACTGTTACATGCGTGTTTTTAGAAAAGAAGTCGAGAAAATGGCTTCGGCGCTGCAAGAATTGCTCGGAGCTACCGTGGTTGATGGTAGTGGAAAAACGGTGGCCGTCAGTTCTCTGGCTGGCAACGACAAAGTCCTGGGTACGCGCTCACATATGACCTATTTATTGCGACTAGGCCTAATGAATGACATTCGGAATGCATGCACCATATTTGTCATTTGTCCACATCGCACAAACTGAACTGAACTAAACTGAACAGGGGTCCATGTGTATATCGATATTTTGATTTTCGGAATGGAATATGAACATGAATTTACATTTTGAGATTCAAAGTGGCTTTTTATGTAACCAGTTATAATCACCGAGATTTCGTCATCTTTTAGGCTATGAATTACTTTTCGTTTAACGTCAGTGAAATCACTATGCGATGTGAACGACGCTTTAAGCCTATATTGTAAGCTAAAGGTGCGTTCACACCGGTTGCGCTGCGTTGCGGTGACTCGCGGTGGCGTGCGGCGCCGCAACGCAACGCATTCGGTGTGAATGAACCTTTAGTCATTGCATATTAATTGTGCTTCTAACTTTAGTTGTAGTAGTAAGTTTTATTTATCGCGCGACGCTGGTGAAATTCAGATGGGGTAGGTTAACATCGGCTATTTTCGACCAGTATCTCGCTATATCTCAGAAACGGTGCAAGATAAGGACATAGGCCTATAGTTACAATGAAAGGCTAGTAGGAACTCGTATTGAATGGTGCTATTTTCAGTGACCTTGAGTCATTGCTTATATATTTTGCGTTGCCATTCCTATGCTCGTAACGGGTGGAGATGGAGACTTCAAATTTGATAGGCATGTTATTTTTAGCAAATACGAGCCATTCATACGAGCCCATAGGCCTACTGGGTCGATTGTGTTGTATGTAGCATCTGTTACAACTCCGGCTTATCGTCATAATTCGTTCGTAATAATTAATTATGCTTACTTTACTGATACTACTGATACTGATACTTTATTAAACATCATGCAACAAACGTGCACGAAAATAATGCAATGAAACTGATACAATGCAATGACAGTAACACAAGATTACACAAACGAAAGAAAGAAAGAAAGTTACAATGTAAAAAGGCACCAATTGACAAATGAATGCTTAAAAGCATTATAATTGCACTGTGGTAGTGTATAACTGCAGGATCTGTTTCTAAGCTTATAGTCGGTTTTCTTTTTGGGTGGAAGCAATGAGTTGAGACAGTGTACTGGTGACTGCATCTTATGAAATAAGGATGAACCGGATTTAATTAAGAGCTCGTTTCAATTGATCAGGGGAGAGTCCTTGATTGCGGAGTAGCCGCAACAAATATATACGTTGCTGCATTGCTTCAAAAGCCCAATCACATGTAAGTCATATGACAAACTATGTTGCAAGATGACACCAAGTGACTTAACATGATCAACTAATGCAACTTCGTTAACAGAAGGCACAAAATTGAACCGTAACGGGCAAGGCCGCCGAAATACAATTTCCTTGGTCTTACTTCGGTTGATAATCATTTTATTATCTGTGGCCCATCGCTGTATATTATCAAACTCTGTTGCTAGATCAATATCACAATACTGTGGAACAAGAAGATCAATATCATCAGCATATTTACTGAGAATATTTGTTGATGATAAGGTACTTAGATCACTTTTCATTACAATATAGAAAGTCGGCCCAACACCTGAACCTTGAATAATAGTGCTAATAATAGTGCGATACCGGTACCGGTAGAGGTCATGTGTTCTGTCAACAAATGTGAACGAATTGTAACTTTTGAATTTGAGAAGGGATGCCCCTTCGGAAATCCTAAATAGGCCCCTACGCCACTGCCCCTTGTCCATAGCCCATTGCCCCTGATTGCTATGTATATAGCCAGCCGTAGCCTACGTTTCAGGTGTGCTTCGCTGAATTACTACAGCTGCAGGTGCGTGACAACCGTTGCTATGCGCGAGTACTTATCTCACTAATCGCTTGATCGATAATCTCGTCCTCTGCTGCAATAACGTGCTGTGTTGAACGTCTGCAGGTCTCTACTTCTCGGCGCATTGGTGTCCGCCGTGTCGCGGATTCACCCCAGAGCTGGCCAAATTCTACACACAGATGAAGGAGAAGGTCGGAGACAAGCTTGAGATCGTTTTCATCAGCTCTGATCGCGGCGAGGCTGACTGGAAAGGATACTTTGCAGAAATGCCGTGGCTTGCGCTTCCATTCAGTGCCAGAGACCTAAAAGTAGGCACTTTTCTGCTAGTTAATCCGTATTGCGATTTGTGATTATTTTGCGCATTGGATTAACGTGTAAGCCTATTTTTTCAACATTCACTGCATTGAAGTAAGAAAGTAAGTAAGTAAGTAATAAAATTTGATTAAGCGCCATAATCATTCCGTAGAATGAATCAGAGGCGCTGGACAAGTATGCTGAGTGATTGAAAAGTCTTTTGTGTTGGTGTTTTCTTATAAAATTTTACAACGTAGGCCTATTAGCCGTTTTGGTAGAACTGAGACTTGTGACACGGACAGACAGACACAGCAGGCCCATAGCATAGGCCTACCGCGCCAGCATAGCGTGCGTCGCGCAGTAAAATGGTATAGTGTTTCTGTTGAGTTATGTTGCATTTAAATGAATTTCAATTTTGGCGTCAATTCAGCTGTGTCACAGTCTAATTTCATCCTACAAGGCCGTATCATCCGTGAATGTGTACTATTCAGATAGTTATAACTCCTCCACTTGCGCCACCGGCCGACTTGTCACCCCTCGCTTGCGACGCCGAATGCACTCGTCCGCCGTTGCTGTGGCTAGACTAGCCCGCGGCTCGTGCCTGGCGCTTGCCATGGTTCTCCCATGTTTTTTACACATGATTTTGCACACACAGTAATAGTGGCGTTTATTAGTACTTAGTACAGATTTCGCCTTACTATTCCCTGTAATAAATTTCTCGTTTTAAGTAGGCCTATGCTGCATCCGTTAAATTCGAAGCTCTTTTTATAGGGGTCTGTTAGGATTGCCTGTACGTCGAATTGCAGTAATGCACTAACGGAACAATACTTATAGGTATGAGTTTTAATTGTAATGTTATTTTACATTTTGCACATCGCGTTGCAGGAAAAACTGGGAAATAAGTATAATGTCACCGGAATTCCAACACTTGTGATTCTCGATGCTAGTTCAGGAGAAATCATCAGCAAAGAAGGACGAAGATTAGTCATGACCGATCCAGACGGATTTCCGTGGAAATGAACGTCGCACTGTAGACTGGCTGGCAGCTGTCCATTTTGTTCCAGATCATACTTCGCTTTCACTTTTAGTTCTGTTGTAGTGACGCTTGTAGTTGGTTGATCAGCAGACATTTATTTATTAAGATAGCGACTGCATATAGGCCTAATTAAACGCGGAATACTAAAACGATTCAGGCTGTCATACAGCATAAGTAACAAAATAGTATGCACATATCTTCATCTAGCTTTTAGCTTCGACATGGTGATAACTGAATTTAAATGTTCACAACCTAGTTTGCAACATGTTTTCAATCTACAGATAGTTTAGTTTGCACTGGTTTCTACAGATTGTAGTTTATATAGCAAATGAACTTATTTAACTCAAAACGTCTTCATGCTTCTGTGTAACAGGATAGCCTAAGCGTATTGTGCAAGATGACATTTCATTGTTATAATTTTCATTTGGGATTTAGTACGTTGTCTATATAATATAACATTGACACGATAAAGCTATTGTTGATGCTGAATTAAATTTGTGAAGTCTCTGACCAACGGCCTAGGCCTACATGCTGACGCCTTTGATGGCCGGTGTTCAACTCTCAGGCCTAGTAGATTGCCTCCTTTCATCCTTCCTTTCGTGCTACGTCGCTATCCGTAGCATTGTCGTTTTCATTAGCCTATTATTTTTATATTAAGCTTATAATACGACAGCAGCCATAACACGCAACTCGACTGACTGCATGTGTCATAATATTCGTCTACGTTGGCCTAATTGTGTGCAGAACATGACAACATTACGTGCATAACGTATCAATTCTATGTCCAAAGGTAGGCCGATGTGTTAATAAAACCACTAAATTGTTGACTGAACCACACGACTGAATCACACAAAAATAACAGGAGAGCAATTTTGATTAGAATATTATTCTTTCGAGAAAAAAATTCGACAAAATGATTTTTCAGCGTTGTGGCCTACATAAGGAATGATCAAAATTTCAAAAATGAAATGACATTTTATAACAACATGCAATTCTGCTGGAAACAACGCAATGCTTGTTCTTACAAGGCGGCCTAAAAACAGGATGACATCGTTTGATCTTCAAAACGCCTGAACCATTTTGGCACACTTCAACGTTTTACTCTAAACTCTGAGTCTGTCTGTAAATTTATGTCATCAAGTTTTTAAGTGGCGCCACTTGGTAAACGACAACTAGTTTTCCCTTATTAAACAATTTTTAGCGGACGTGAACTTACGTTAACGTTCGCTATATGCCATCGCCCGTCCGTCTGTCTGTCTGTAACGTTGGTGCACCCTACTCAGCTGGTTGCAATTTTTGGCAATTTTTTTCACCGTACGATAGCCCAGGGACTCTACTTTTCTGGTGCCAAAAATCGTTGGTGGGGGACGCCCCTTTCCCCCTAAAATTTTCGTTCAAAGTGACCCACCCCCTTTCAAACAGCAAA
>Ga0209780_1004989_pt1 | contig 10381 bp, 5 predicted proteins | sample WorMetexBAHAMAS2_FD_187384 | JGI IMG/M metagenome (GOLD analysis project Ga0209780, IMG submission 187384) | Marine gutless worms symbiont microbial communities from Max Planck institute for Marine Microbiology, Germany - Inanidrilus exumae... | ecosystem: Host-associated > Annelida > Digestive... | reverse complement strand
CAAAAAACTAGAGTCCCTGGGCTATCGTATGGTGAAAAAAATTGCCGAAAATTTCAACCGGCTGAGTAGGGCGCACCAACGTCACAGACAGACGACAGACAGACGACAGACGGATGTGCGATAGCATGTAGCGAACGTGAACGCGAGTTCACGTCCGCTAGAAACGGACGGTAGAAGGTATTGCACCGCGACAAATTGGACAATGATAGCTGTTGGCGACGACTGTGTCAGTACACTGCTGACAAAAAGTTGCATGTCCATACGGCATTAAGGCAACTTTGTCACGCGGCGCATTACGGCAAACATCACAAGATGTTGATTCAGAAGCTGTTACAACAGTGGCTGAAGCTAGCTGTTGTGTTGCTGCTGGCAGGGACTAGCTGGTGATCGTGTATTGTCATCAGTGTCGTCCAATTCATATTCATCAACTGAACTTCCATCGTCATCGTTCTGATTCAGTAAATGTGTCAAATTATCACGACAGTGACTAACGGAACACAAAAATTCTGTTGATGTGCAGCTACCACTTGAATACTTTGCAACAGCACTGCAGATCCGCTTGTCATTAAGTTGACTTTCTTTTTCGGTCTGCGGATTTGTCCTCCTCTGCTCAACCTTTGAACATCAGCCATGTTGGCAAGAGTTACTTCCTGCAGATATTCCAAAATGCATAGAAATGTGGGTGATAAATTTTGACTAGTTGTCAAAAACTGTTGTAAAAACTCTCCACACCGTTATTTTTTCTTTGAATAAGTCCACTCACAGATAACCGTGTTGGCCCGACACTTACTTTCATTAACCGGATTCTTCGAACGCAATTAAGCAGTCTTCGCAGCAGCGGTCTGACAACACTGGCAAAACATTTCAAGATCGGTCAAAGCACTGTCGATATCATTCGGTGGCAACAAGTTGCGCATCGAATATATTTACTCGATTCCGCATCGTCTCTGAACGCCGAACATTGGTACTTGTGTGTTCCGTAACTTGCTTTTTCATACGTGCATATTCGATCCTCCGGTACTTACGTTTTTCGTACTTGAATGTTCAGTCTCCCCCACCAGTTTCTCTATCATCGATTCAGCTATCCTTGCGCCTATCAATTCTTCCTCTGTTGACTCACCACTGTGCTCATCCGTAATTCTCTCACTATTTCACCCCCGGCTAAAACCCATATGTTTAACAAATCTGTCCCTTGTAGTTTCCCTTCTTCCATCCAAACTGCCTTCACGCACTATTACCCAGACCGTTTCTGCTGAACAAACCGGTTTTGTTTTTAAGGTTTTCTTTATTTTTTTCGTTCGTGGTTCCGTGCGTTAGATTAAGCTGGCTCTTCTTTAGCTTTTGAGCGCTTGTAAATATATCGTCTCGTAAATCTACACTCTGGAGTTCACATGTCGTTACATGGCTGCGCACACTAGGATTTAGACATAATTGGGCTCTAGAGTGAAAGCTGTGGATAGCTGCATAAGCCATACTTAGCAATGTTAACTAATGTTGTATAACAATTAAATTTAAAAATAGGCCTACTTCCACAATGTGTACAACAAATGCGTGCAAAGTGGAAAAATTGTTCTGTTAGAACCTTAAAAATAGGCCTATACGTTCGCTATTCGGCTTTAACTCATTCATTACTAGAAATAACACAGAAAACTCGCGAATGCATTCACCGCCGCGACGGATGACAAGAAGGCGATGCGGCCTCTTGCCAAATTACTTTTGACACTTGTTAACTTTACATTCTATGCCAAGAGAATAAGTACGATACACGCCCTTGGGTGTACGAAAGAACAAGTGTACATAGTAATTCGGCAAAAAAGTCTGCATCAGTGGAAAAACTGGGCAGAACATTAACAAAATCATGATGCCATTACACCGTTTTTGTTACATATGCATTGTGTAGACGACGCATAGCGGCATATTATATTTATTGCTCGTATCCCGCGGAGCGGAAAGCGTTCATCACGCCCAGCCGCGTATAGTGCGTGATATTTGGTTCTGGGTGCTCGACTTCGTTGCCGCTCCTCGCCTCGTCCAGCTCTCGGTACCTCACGGCCGCTATCCCTCTGGCGGTTGTATAGACGTCATTATGCCGTCGCGTGAGGTTATTGGATTGACAGCCTGACGCGTCACGTATTTCATTATTCGACCGGCTACTGGCGGTAGTCGTACGAAACCATACTGAGACGTCGGCGGCACGTTCGCTTGAGCAAATCTCTGATTCGGTCGTCGTCAACTTGACCTGATTCTTTCACTTGTAGACTGAATCTTAGAAACGACAATCGTATCGTTTTCGTATGTACACTCATGGCCAGTGATGCCATAAGCACTCTCCAAACGTACTTAAGTACAAGTACTAAGTACCGTGCTCAAAAAGTAATTTACGTACTAGTACAAGACTTCAAAACAAAAGTGCTTAGGTACTTATAAGTACAAGTACATCATGTGCTTGTAATCAAGTACTTCTACTGTCGAAGTGCCAAAGTGATGACCAGTGCTTTGCAGCAATAGCCGTGTTTGAGACAAGGGCATATATCAGTTTTATCTTACTGCTAAATTGCAATGGAAGTGAAGATTAACAATTTTCACGACAGCCAATCTTTGCTTCCATTGCAATTTGCATTAGTAAGTTAGTAAGCTGCAGTTTGAAACAGCTAAGTACCTGAATTGTACTTAAGTACTTTTACTCAAGTACATGCTTCAAAGTACTTAAGTACAAGTATTAGGTACGTCTTGTAAAATGTACTTTGGTGCTTAAGTACTTGGCTTCATTGCTCATGGCTACGCTTGAATGTTTACTAGATCTACTGCCACATTTAAAACACGTTAAACAATACACGATATAGTCTGACAGGACTGTTATCTTAAACAAAATCTGTAGATCGGTCTTAAAGCTTTCTAATGATAACAATAATGATATCCGACAGGTGGAAATGGTATTGTGAATACTTGTACCATGATAAAGAAATAGAATTAAACAAGATATTGGGAGCAAGAGCCTCCACCATTTCGTTCAGAGGTTGCTCGTGCCATACATCAGACAGCAAATCGCAAAACCACAGGTCCTGATGAGGTCCCAGTAGAACTGTTCAATGCAGGAGAAGAGACAGTACTGGATAGAATGCACAGAATCTGTGTGTAACGATCTGGAAAACTGGTGAGTGGCCAGAAAAATGGACGTTTTCCATGTTCATCCCACTTCCCAAGAAAAGTGATGATGTCATCAGCGTAGCGAAGGTTCATGTCTTCGTAGTATTCTCCCTTTAATTTGTAGTCAACCTTGAAATCGATCGAGGGTCTCCCTCGTCACCATCTCCGTTAAGATGTTGCACAAGTACGGAAAAAGAACACAACCTTGTCGGATTCTTCTCTTAATACGAAACCATCCTGATAGTGTTCCCGCTATGTGTGGTGATCTGGGAAACTGGTGAGTGGCCAGAGGAATGGACGTTCTTCATGTTCATCCCACTTCCCAAGCAAGGTGATGACGTCATCAGCGTAGCGAAGGTTCGTGATTATTCGCCCTCCAATTTGTAGTCAACCTTGAAATCGATCGAGGGTCTCCCACATCACCATTTCCGTTAAGATGTTGAACGGGTACGGAGAAAAGACACAACCTTGTCGGACTCCTTTCTGATGAAACCATTCTGATAGTGTTCCAGACTCCGGCTACTTTTAATTGACCCTAGCAAGCTGTTTCCTGTACAGTTTGGCCAGCAAGTCAATCAAGTGCAGAGGATATCCCATGTCCATCATAGTCACCCAGAGATCGAGTCGAATGCCTTCTTGAAGTCTACAAAGCACATATTTTTATATAGTTTTATAGAGTGGTTGCTAGTGCTCGCGTGCCTTGTGCATCAGCATTCGAAGATTCGTGATTTGGTTATTTGTCCCTCTTTTTTGTCAGAATTCCGCCTGTTCGTCTGAAATTTTTGTTTCGGTCTTCACTCAGAGCCTTTCCAGTATGGTCCGAAAAAGGATCTTGCTTGCATGTGAGTCAAGAGCAATTGTTCTGTTATTTGCACACTGCTTAAGATCACTTTTCTTGAGAAGTGGAATGAACGTGGATAACGTCCATTCCTCTGGCCACTCACCAGTTTCCCAGATCGCCACACATATTCTGTGCATTCTGTGTCCAGTACTGAAATTTTACGGAAATAGGCCTTGTAATCTTGTTACCCGATAAAATCCAGTGGTAAACTGTTTGTCTTGTGACAATAATGCGCTGCGGTATACGGCTTCACGACAGAACGGCGCGCCAACGGCTTATCTGACCGTAAGAGGACATCGATCATTCGGTATTGGTTCGGACGGCGCAGAGACGCAGGCGGGCGAGCGACCTGCTGGCGGCAGTGAACTGCAGCGACGACATTCACTCAGCCAGGCGCATTCACAAGTCGATTAACTGCTGACTTCGCATCGTCAGCTGTAACTCCAGTGCTGAAGTGATGCAGGTCAAGACAGCCGGTTATAGTTACAGAGTCTTTGCGTTTTGTACGTGACTCACGGACATGCTGTTCTGACTGTTGCTATCTGCAATTTTTCCAAACGAGCACTTCATCCAGCGCTCCCGGGACGATCTTCGTTCGGTTCGGAGTCATCTACGCCGACGGCGATGGCTGCCGCAATCGATTGGTGGCTCGACTTCAACTCCTCCCTACTTCTCGACGTCTTGCTCAACGACACGGCGTTGCTAGGCAACGACTCTGCATCGGCAGGTGTCTGGGACGAGATCACGGCGACGCCGAGCTACTGGCGCCTGATGCTGCTCGTCTTTCCGATCTGCACGGTGTTCGGCAACGTGATCGTCTGCCTCAGCATCTACCAGGAGAAGGCGCTGCACACTGTCACCAACTACTTCATCGCGTCGCTGGCGATCGCCGACATCATGGTCGCCATTCTCGTTATGCCGCTAGCTGTTTACGTCGAGGTTCGTCGTCTCCCTGTCTCGTCCATCGCTGTAACTGGTCCTCCTCATTTGCAGCCGCGTAAGGCACTGCCGTTTATGTGATCTATAACTGCGCCTCGCAGTTTCCGCCATCCAACAAAATCCAGTTAAGATCCAGTTAAGATCTGAATTTGGTTTTTAATATATCACTCGACATATCCGGTTTTGAGTGAACCAAACTGGGTGAATGTCACATTGTTAGGCAGCATCTCATTGCACAAATGCGGCCTATTGCTACAGACGGAGTAGCGTGGTATGTGTGTCTGTCTGCCGGTTTGTCACGTTCGTGAACCCTGCAAAAACGGCTGAAACGATCGAGATGCCGTTTGGTGTACTGACTCGGATGGGCTCAAGGAACGATATATTAAATGATGTGAAGATCCCCATTGGGAGTCAGTGCTGCTGCACCTACGCAGCAAAAAATCAACAACGACGATAGCGGGACTGCGGAGCCATGCAATACTCCAGACTCTGACTCATTGATGTCACACTATATTGTCCCTCGTGAAAAATCCGCCCCCCCCCCTGCTGCGATTCGGCCTTTCATCAGAATTCTTTGGCTAACTTTGGTTAACTATACTCCAGTCAGGAAACATTGTCTTAAGTACAAGCATTACAAGCTCTTATCACTTACATACGAAGTTTTCACAACCATCGAAGTGCATAAACGCATCTCTGTTCAACTCTCTCGCAGCACTTGCTCTTCATTTCTTGGCACTCTTGCTCGTCCACCAACTTCATCCTCTTTAACAACCACAGAACGCCCCTGTCGATACGCTTCACCTTCTGTCTGGTCCTCGATCAACTCCACTAGCCTCATCCCTGTACTTTCATGACACCTCGCCCGTTTTACGTCACATTTTTTCTGTCAGTTCCTCACTCCTACTGTAACAGTGATTGTTTGTTCGGTTCAGTGTTACGATGGGGAATTAGACTGAGCAACTCACTTGGCAGGTTTCTTCCTTCTTTATTACTGGCCCTTCTACACATACTGTAGGGGCCAGTATTGTTTTGCTCGCCGTGCGTTTGAACTTTGTCTTCGTCTATCGTCGTCGTCTGTCGTCTGTCGACATCTGTAACACACCACGGCGCAACGTAACTCACCAGGAGGCAGCACGCGGCGGACTAGTAGTGTTACGTCCCGTCAGGGCGACACCTTGTTACACAAGTAGCTCAGCTGTCACTGACAAACCCGCGCGACGCGCTGCATCACGACAAATGGCAAAATTTGGAAACAGTCACGTGACCATCACCACGCCCCTTTTGTTGGTGATGTGTCATCCTGTTGCTTGAATTAATATAATCTATCTGTGTACAAAATTTGACGACTTTAGGTTCAGCCGTTCCAGTGATATGATTGGAGACCAAAAATTTTGTAATCGGTCATATGACCAGACCACGCCCCTATCAGGGACAGTTTGTCGTCCGTAGGCTGGGACTTGCACATTAAACCTCTACATCAAATTTGTAGTCTTTGCGCTTACCAATTACGAAGATGCAAAATGCAATGCAAAATGTATAAATTGAGGTGGATTAACGTGCTTAGGGGTCACCCAAGGTCATCGGCAACATAAGCATTCGATAGAGCGCATACGACTTCCTCTTCGAATTTAATAGAAACTATGAGGTTATTTCGTACCGTTTCTGAGATACTGTCGCTTATTTTCCAAAAATTAAAGAAGTCACGTAACAATGACCACGCCCCATTCAGGGACAATTTGTCGTCTGTAGGCTGGGACATGCTGTGATTAATATGTACACCAAATTTGAAGTATATAGCTTAAGCCGTTCCAGAGATATCTTAGGGGGACTAAAGTTTAAAATGGGTCACGTGACGTGGCCACGCCCATTTCAGGGACGGTTTGTCATCTGTAGGCTGGGACTTGCTATGTTCAACCCACATATTAAATTTGAAATGTCTACGATTACTTGCAACGAAGAAATGAACGGCAACGCCAAATGTAAGAATTCTCGTTTGGGGGAGTTAGGGGTAACGCACAGGGTTCATCTATGGCTCGATGGAGAGGGCATTGTCGACTTCCTATTAGCGATAATTGAACTTTCTCGCTTGCTCTCACGGCTGCGGCACTATTAAACGACATCTGTCGAAATCGGCGTTTTCTGAAAAGGTGGGTCACTTTGAGCGCAAATTTTAGGTAGATGGGGACGTCGCCCGCAATCGGTCTATCGACCATTAGATAGAGGAATGATGTAGCTATAACTTTGCCGCTGGAAGTTTTCACACAAAGAAACTTTGTAGCAGACTTTTTTCGACAGAAGTTGAATTTTACTGGCAAAAACAGCAAAATTGCGTTATGTGCCACAATTTGCGGGACTTAGGGGTAACGTACACAGTTCATTTATAGATCGTTGGAAAGCGCGTGGTCGACTTCCGATTAGTGCTAACTGAACTTTTTTTGCCAGCTCTCACGGTTGAGCGGATATTGGTCGAAATCGCGGTTTACGAAAGGGAGTTGGTCACTCTGAGCGCAAATTTCAGGGGGTAGGGTTCGTCCACCAACGACTTTTGGCGTCAGAAAACTAGAGTTTCTGGGCTCTCACGTGGCGTGGTTTGCGTGATCCTACGTTTAGCCGTTTTGATACAATACCGGCGTGTGACAGACACACAGACACACACGATGATGATGGCTAATACCCGCGCATCGCTAGCGCCGCGCGGGTAAAAACAACTGACAATTTAATGTGAAGTATAATTACTGTTCCTAACCATCTTTCTGATTTACTGCACTTTATTTGAATTATACAGGGTGGGCCAAAAAGTAAACCTTTATTGGTTTCTGAACAGTGTTAAAAGATGTCAATAAATTAAAATTTTGGGCAGATTTCAGTGTAAAATACATAGTACCATACAAGGATATAATAATTTTTTTAAATTGCTAAATATTCCATTATGTAAACATTCTTGTGTGACGTCATACTTGGTGTCAAGCTAAGACATTTGTTAAAGAAGTAAAAAAAGCTAAAAAGAATTGAAAACTTGAAGAAAAGCGATGATGTGCAAAGAAAATGTTGCAGGAATTTCTTGCTAAATGGTCGTCTAGGAGTGGACATAAAGATGTTTTAGATAACAGTCATGACTTTAAAAGGAAGCCATTTTACATATTGTAGTATAGATGCTAATGAGTCTTCCTGGTTACTGCTAGTGTAACAGAGAATATTGTAACAGTTGATTATATGCTACTGTTCACGAATATATCAAACACCTTTTTCTTACATATCTGGCATTACTAAGAGCATAAGAGGAAAACTGGTGAGCATACTTCTTAGCCCAACATGTACATTAACAAATTTTAACAATAAATGTAGAGAACTTACAACTTTTGTAGAATAATTTGGGTCGTTGTACAACAATCTACTACTTTCTGTTTTTGTTTAACGAGTTTAACTTTCTATAGTTAGGTCTACTGAGATTAGACGGGTCTTCAAACGAAGCCTCTGGACTTCTGAAGCAGGTCTGTACAGGCCAGATGTTCCTGCTGTTGACGAACCAATGATGACGCACTGATGAAGAGCAACGTCATCAGGACAAACGACAGATGACAACTATTTACTAATGTACTACATATACTACTATTGTAGACCTGAAAAGTAATATAAAAAAAGCTAAGCTATACTATAAACACCGTATTAGCGCCATCTGATAAAAAGGATACAGTATGCCATACTGCGTTGGGTAATTAATGACAGCATGCACCGTAAAAGGCTGAGCAGCACTGCGGCCAGTAACCCACACAGCAGCAGTGTTTCCCAGTACAGTTGTTACTAAAACACAATCAAAACAGTTACAAGTGAAAAGTGCAAATATACGTTGAATTGCGATCTTCTTCATAGTGGCAATTACCAACAGACTAGTGTGACATTCCCGTGATGTATAAATCTGCAACTGATTGAAGTAAGATGGCTTCTGAAAGGAATAATTACAATTGTTAAGTTATGTGCTTGTATTCTGTGTACCATATATGTAACTAAAAGTCAAAAGTAACGCCTGGAAGGCACTGCAATACCGGCAGAATATGAAGCTGCAACTTACCCATTAACACAAGTAAATAAACGCAGGCGGCGGAGCTAGTGACTGAGGTACGGACTTAGTGACCCCCCAAATTTTAAGTCCGGATACACGCTACGGTCACTTGTGACATAAAACTGAATTAAAGTCAGATTAAAATTTACTCAACAGTGACCTTGAACTGACAATGATTGACAAATTTAAAGGCTCAGTTATCGCATAGAGACAGGTCAGTTGAAATCTTGTCAACTGCTGCACAACTGTACGAAAAATCCTATTTGAAAAGACTTGGAATAGGTGAGCCATGCTGAATGTCACTCAAGGTCATCAGAAATGGCGCGATTCAATAAGCCACATATCACTTCCGATTAGTAGTCTGTAGTAACAACGTCTCTGTCTTGCACTGTTTCGGAGACACTATTACCACTTTCACAGTGTACGTGACTGCGTGCGACCTTGAAAAGTCCTTTGGTTTCGATATGACAGTAGAAATTGCAGGCCATGTACGACTTCCAATTCACGTGAAAACAGAGTTGCCCAAAGGTCGGGTCGGGTTGGGCTGAGTAAGCAAAATTCAGCTGGTAGGGTCGGGTCATGTCGTCCCTGACGTTCTGCCGTCTGAACAACCTTTCTGGGACCGTCGCAGTATTTTGGTAGATCTAGCACAGGTGAAGTCCAGTTTGAGCACACCGTCACTGCTAGCCTCGTTTCTGACCGCCTCGTTTCCACATAGTGGAGACTGGCTTTACGCCATGCCAATTTCTTCCAGTAGCCTGAGACCAGATGACGAGGCAGTGAGAGTCGGAGTAGGTCTGCGGCTTGGCTTGTCTCTTTGTGTACGACCACACAAATGTTACTGTGGTTCTACGGTTGATGTGCAGTGACTATACAGCTTCGGCTGTAAGAAAGCTTTAGGAAGACCGGCCAGGCACCACACCCTGAATGACTTGGTTGCCCGGGGCTATGGTCTCTGCTGGCATTCCAGTCATCAAAGAACCACATGATCTTAGCCGGTCAGATGGGAAGCAGCCCGACGGCCTTTCTCTCGTCCCTTGGGAAGCGGGAAAGCCATTGTCCTCGGAAGTGACCGTCGTTTGTCCGCTGGCCGATTCATACGTTGCCGCAGCAGCCCGTGAGGCTGGTTCAGCAGCAGAAGTGGCAGCTGCTCGGAAGTCGGCGAAATACACACAGTTGGCAATGAGTCACATTTTTTCAGCCAATCGCCATCGAGTCAATGGGACTGATTAGTGCATCTGGTTGCGTATTCCTGAAAAATCTGGGGCCCGATTCACAAAAAAATCTTACGACAAACTTAGGAAAAACTTAGGATAAAGTGTGACTTAGGAAAATCTTAAGATAAACTTAGGATGAACTTACGAAAAACTTAAGATCACCTTAATAAGAAAAAT
>Ga0209780_1004988_pt1 | contig 10382 bp, 3 predicted proteins | sample WorMetexBAHAMAS2_FD_187384 | JGI IMG/M metagenome (GOLD analysis project Ga0209780, IMG submission 187384) | Marine gutless worms symbiont microbial communities from Max Planck institute for Marine Microbiology, Germany - Inanidrilus exumae... | ecosystem: Host-associated > Annelida > Digestive... | reverse complement strand
TGACCCTGCTGTCATACGCGCTATTTTGATATCTGCGACATCAATATCAGCTAAACGCAGCGTGTTCTTCATGAAGTTGACAGCAGTAAAACGACAATTTCTGGCAGGGGCGGTTCTAGGAATTTTCATTTGGGTAGGCCAGTCAAAGGCCAAGCAAATTTTGGGTAGACCAACAGGAGTGGTGTACGTGGGGATCATGGGGATGACCCGCGCCGTTTGGGTAGGCCAGGAACGAGTTTGGGTAGGTCATGGCCTACCTGGCCTAATAGCTGGAACTGCCTCTGTCCTCTGGTTTAATTACACAGATACGTAAATTATTTCTTCTGCTATATTGTTCATTATCATTTGATATCGACTTTGTGTGGTACTGTTTAAAACTTGAGCCAATCATTCTCAAAGATGCTGTTCCAAAACAAGTGGATGAGCAAAACGATCCAACCCTGATTGACCTGGTAAAAGAGGTTCTTTAAAGCAGAGATGATGTGGTGGTGGCACTTTTATCCAGCCGTGAGGTCGTAGTTTCGGATGCCCTGAAGACTTTATCTTGTCACGTGTCTGTCTAGCATGGATCTCTGGCACAGAGTCTGAATACATGGAGACGTTGACAGCAGATGAGGTCGGACAGAAATGTGTCGACATGCTGAACGTGTTCCTAGGCAAAATGAGAAAAATTCCACACCTCAAGAAGGTCACCAGGTAAAGATGCCGTACAGTATTGAAATAATATATTTTGTATGTGAAGCCATACGGTATTTATATAATATATTTTGTATTTGTTCTCATGACTGGCAAGGCATGTGACTTGGACGCATTGTCCTGTATGAGGTAGACCTTTGCTTGTTTTTGGAGCCATGGCTCACTGCCTTGGCAGTGGACTTGAGGGTTGCTAGCTTGACATGCCTTGAGTATGCGATTAGTAACACTGCTAGTATCTGTGTCTGTGTGTGGTTTGTAACTGATTACTTACTGGAATACTGACAACGTCTTTCCTGCAGTTGTACGGCATGCATCTGAAAACTAACCGCTTCCGTCTTTCACTTTTCTGAAGAAAACTTGTGTGGTAAAGACGGTCGGACCTGACAGCTAGACAAGGCCGCTGTGGTCCGTGGTAAATGGAGAAAGTCAGTTAAGATATTGTGTAAGACTCACAAAGATAGTGAGCGAGTGAGTTGGTGTTCTTTCTGGTACTGACAGACCCGGTCCATCCCGGCTGTTAGACAGCTCGTCGTTGCTGTACTAGTTCTGTGATGTTAGAACTATAGTTAATTGCCAGATATCTGCGGAGTGATTTCCCATCATCCCCCACGAGTTGCTGGAGCCCCACAGACGTTTGACATCATCACCTTTGACTACCCAACGTTCACTTGTGATGTGAAATGGCCATCAATGAGTGTGTGCGTGTCTTTAAAATGTCACTGCTGTAAGGTGCATTGATGTGCTGGTGACAGGTCGTTCTGGAGAAGCAGCCCGTACACACTGGGTGCTTACTGCCACATCCCCGTCGGCTCAACGGTCGACGATATACAGACGTTAGCAGATCCCGTCACTGACAGCTCCGGCAGAGTACGTTACTTATTTCTGTTCATAGTGGCCTAGTTGTACTGCAGTTGCACGTTTCAATGTTTACCGAGATGTTCACACTTTTACTAAAAACGCCAGATTTCTGACATTCTTTACCTGTAACCAGTTACAATGAAGTAACGTAGTTGAAGTAGCGTGAAGTAAGGAAGTAAGAGAACTCTCAATACAAGTTAACTAGTACAGACAGTTAACTAGTGGCTTACATACTTTATCCAGTGTGCTCACACTGCCTTTGCTGTTGCCCAAAATTGAACAATGAACAGCTAGCGTGGTTCTGAGCTTCCGACTGTCTATACTTAATACCATAATTTAATAATGGGCTACTTGCCACAATTTGTTGTATTTTAAGAGTGGTCCACTGCAGAAGTTGACACTATGTCCAGTGGGGCAGCTTATTGATAAATTGGGTCACTTTATCTTTCGCTAAAACCAAAGTCTAAAACCGTAGTTTAAAACCAGAGCTTAATCTGAATGGCTAAAACCTGGTGTTAGACCGAGTTCAGATTAAGCGAAAGATAAAGTGATTTGGTTTTAGATCAAAGTCTTAACTCTAAGAGATTAGTGATAATAGCCTATCTAAATGCATTAGGACGGTTTGGTTTGAGACCGGATTGCTCAGATTAAGTTCGGTTTTAGACCAAACTTTGGTCTTAAAGTTTGGTTTAAGCGGTAAGTTTGGTTTTAGACTTTGGTCTCAGACCAAAGTTTAGCGTCACTTCATGTATTGCATTAATTAGGTCTTAAATCGGACTGTTGGTCTTAGACTAAGGTTTCAGACTTTGGTTTTAGTGAAAGATAAAGTGATAGACCCATTGAGCAGCTAAAGGTGGCTGCTGCCACCAGTAATGAGACTCACGACCATTCATTACCTGATGGTAATGCCACAGATCTGTGATTGATCGTTGGAAAGTCAAGTAAAACATCCCACAATACTTGGTTGCTTGTGGTTAAAAATACATCTGAACTGGTTCCAGTTTTTGGAGGCAATCAGTGGCCATGCCTTCTGCTGCTGTGATTGGCAGGTCATGAGTGATGAATATTCATATAAGATGTGTGGTTGCCTGTAGGTCCTGCTGCTGTTTGCTGGAGAAGCGACTCATCCGACGTTCTACTCCAGTGCACATGGGGCACTGCTGAGTGGCCAGAGAGAAGCGAAACGTATCATAGAGATGTGCTCATCACAGTGATCTTGCTGCGTCGTATAGTGTTTCCGTGTGTAGAGTATTTAAGCCTCCTGGTGACAGCGCCGTGAGCGTCTTTGTGTAAATACTGTGAGGGCATCCTTGTTTGTATTCCACTGCATCATTGAGTGATTGGCAACCAAGCACCTGCTGCTAGTAACTGTCTAGGTTCCCACGGGCCAGCCACAAAGGTTTTTTGGTAGTTAAATTAAATGTTTGCTGATCACGAACAGTCCTCTAGATTGTACTGCAGATTCGTGAAGAAAATAGCATCAAAGATTGTGTGACTTGATGTGAACCTGTCAATAATGTACTTTGTTATTTCACTATTAGTTTACTAGTAATTTTAGCTGACTGAATGTAATTAATTTCAGTAATAATTATATTTATATTATTGGTATTATGATTTATTTTACTTAATATTTGTAATCAGTATGTAATAAATAATAATTTAATTATTATTTGAATAATAATTAAATAACAGTAATTATTCAGTAAGGGTTTCTTAAATAATAAAAGTGATTATTTTTTACTGGCCTGCCTACACCTAGTGTGGGGGGACCAGACAGTGATGCTCTCTGGAGTCTGACGTCGTCTGTAACACTCCACGGCGGGCCAGTAGAGTTTTGTCCCATTAGGACAACACCTTGTTTAACAATAAATGTTATAAAAGTTTTGATGTTGCAATAATTATGGCCAGTACTTTATATTTAGTGGAATAATTATATATAGTTTATTTCGCACAAGTGCAGCTGAACACATGAAATACACGAAACAATAAAAACACAGTATTAAAAACATAGTAAAAAGGCCAGTACTTTGTCTTTAGTGGTTTAAGTAAAAAGTCGCCGGTAAATGATATATTGGGAGTTTTGTCATGTTTATTTGCACAGTTCTGCTGTAATGTCTCAGTAAGTCTGAGTTGTCAGATCTAGGTCAAGTCAGCGAAAATCAAGAGCTCTCGTATAGATTGACTGGAAACCCTGACGTTTTGTGCAGTGTAGACGCATGCGTGTGTGTGCATAGTATTTATCAGTTCATTAGACGTGTGATACGACGAGCAAATGTGATTGGATGATGTTACGTCCAATGAAATTAAGTGCTTTTGTCGCACGACAGTAAAACGTGAATTCGCTGGTTATAATTTTCCAGAAACTTGTTGGATAATTGTTAGCATAGCTGTTCATCATGCTGTTTATACACAATTTCATTTTTACCGCGCGACGCTATGCTAGCACAGCATATTCTGTCATAGTGTCTGTCTGTCCGTCCATCCATCTGTCAAAAATTGGGAGTTCTACCAAGATGGCTGAACCTAGGATCACACAAACAATGCCGTGCAATAACCCAGGGACTGTAGTTTGCCGATGCCATAGATCTGGGCGAAATTCCAACAGGGGCCCCAAATAGACGTGCAGTAGGTTCGCAACGGCGATTTTCGACCAATATCTTGCTGTATCTCAGAAACGGTGCAAGATAAGACATAGTTACAATGGAAGGCTAATAGGAACTCATATGCGCTCTATCGAATGGTGCTATTTTCAGTTAACATGAGTGACCCCTAACTATCCACAACCACCCCATTTTCCAAATTTTGTACCCTTTTCATATCTTTGTTAGTGGGTGGAGATAGAGACTTCAAATTTGGTAGGCAGGTTGATATTAGCAAGTCGTAGCCCGAGGATGACAAATCATCCCTGAAAGGGGCGTGGTCAGGTCACGTGAACCATTTAGATTTTGGTGGGCACCAACATATCTCTGGAATGGCTGAAGCTAGAGTGATCAGATGTTTTACACAGATAGGCTATATCAAGTCCCAGAATACGGAGGACGATTCACCCTTAAAGGGCGTGGTCAGGGTTACGTGACCCATTTTAAATTTTCGGACCATTGCCAATGACCTTGAAGGTCACATTTGCTGTGTGAAGCCTTTCTAATTCCCATAGCTCGTGAAACATGGCACACCTTTACTAACATAGCAGGTCGCTCGGCGCTTGTGCAGTTGCAGAGCTTCTGGTCTTTGCAGTGAAGTTTCATTCTATGTTGGTAGTGAGAGTGATATACATAGTGCTGCTGACCCTTAACATTGACTAAGGAACATTACTTGACAATGCAGCTATGATGATAGTATCTGTGAACTATTGAAAGTATTAGACGTATAGCATTTAACTGTCTGTGATATATGATATGATACGTTTACATGCGCCGAGAGACTGATGGGTTGCCAGCTTAATCTACAGCATAGAACCAAACAAACAGAAAAAGTACGGAAAAGAACTGAAAAACTGAGTTGCGCAGAAGATATGGTACGGTTGATAGTCCGTGGAGTTGTTGCTAAGAGTGAAGAGGACTGTGGTGAGGATTTGTGAAGTAGCCGGGAGTGAAAGAGCGATGAGTTGTTAATGAGGAGAGTGGTGAAGATGATAATTGGAGCAAATATTTGCAACAGTATCTGTGAAATATTAGTTAATAACATGTACAAATTTTCACTGTGTATATGACATATTTTTGCAATTTCTACAGAACTTGATGACTAAGTTCCATAGAAACTTAATCATCAAGAAGTTGTCTTTTGGAGCAACATTTTCAGGACGACATTTTCAACTGTTAACACTTAATCAGTAGTGTATATATATATATTTATCCCACATTTTATCCAATGTAGACGTCTGCGTGTGTGTAAGAAATTGCGTAATCATAATCACGAATTATTGTGCACCAATTTAGGTACAGTTTGTTGAATATCGTTCTTGTCAGCCAATGCTGTGAGCTATGGTTGGCAGGCTGTGCTGATTTATGTGAGATCTGAATGAAACCATTGTTGTGAATTGTGGTTGATGAAGTCTGTCTCAGCCGGAGAGTTGCACGTACACAACTAATTAATCTGCAGATGAGAGCATACGATATGATACATCGGGTCTCGTTGTTGTCAAGGCACTAAGGCAGGCTGCTGCTGTTGGTTTTGCCGCTGATGATGAGGATGTGATGTTGATACTGTATTGATGCAGTTCTGCCATGATACACCTGTTGTTCTGCATTCCTGTCTGTCTGTCTGTCTGTGTTGACTGCGGCATTTGTACATTGAACGTTTGTTAACGCACAACGGACGGTTACAACGCACACCGCGTCTGCTTTACTGACTATCTCTCTCACAGTCACTCGTGGTTGGCTCGAGTCGCCCGTCTAGGAGATATTTGGACTAGGTATTTTCAGGCCCGGACGCCAGGTGCCTTTCCATCACCCAGCCAACACTGTCAGTTGGATTTAATCCATTTTCTTCCTAGGTGTCCTGCATGTCACAGAATATTTAGTGTACTCAATGCCGGTCAGTAGGCATAAAGAGACTGGACAAGCATCGTTCTTTGCAGTCCTAGTCTTAATTTATTGCTTGCCAGTAACGGCTTCTTTATATTATTATTATTATTATGATTATCATTAGTATTAGTTGTGCTCATTATAGTGGACGTAGGAACTGTAAGCGTTTAGATGGATTGTTTGAGCAACTGTCTGGACCAATGTTGTTTCACGCGCACATAGTTTTACTGTTGTTGATTTTACGTAGTGTTTTAATGTCCTTCTTCTTGTATCTTTGTTTGTCTGTCTGCCTGTCACATTTCATGTCTCTGTCTGTCTGTGTCTTACTGAGATGTTAGCTGCATTTATTTATGCGAATTTATTATTCACGTAAGCCGTTCTTTTGTCGTTGGTTGCACATGTTAACACCGCGAGTATGGTGTGCTACGTTGCATTGTACACTGAGGTAATAGTTGTTGTGAATTAAGTATGTGGCTAGTTAATGCATCGGCGCGTGGCCAGTGGGCTCTACTAACGCTAACCCTGACACCAATCTCTAAATGTTCTCAATTTTACACAAACAGATCGCCATGTTGTAAACTGAAACCAAAGTCATGGTGCAGTTAAGAGTGCAAAATGTGAAATATTTTGTACACCGATGCATTAATCAGTCACTTGAGAGAGTTGCTAGCAGCAATGTGTGCCCGGAGTTTAGACATTTTGTCACTGACAGCTGATGGATTAACCAGTCCCACTGATGAGTAATGTATACAAGACAATTTGCTCATACCTGCTTGGGAGATTGTACTCGTTACATTAGAGTAACTGGACGTAGGCGAGAGTAGAGCAGAGGGCTATGGCCCAGATTCTCTTAACTATTTTGCATTTTCACACAATGCTAAAGCTAACAGTTCAACATCGGAGCATCTGTTCTCATGAATGTTGCATGACTTGACTCATGTCAGCCTCCAGCTGTTGCTTGTCCTAGCAGTGATGTGACTGCCGGCTAATACAGGTGTATGCCTACAGGTGTATACAGTGTGTGTAGGTTAAATGATGAACTTGCTTCACGATGCATTGTTGTCAGCATCGTCCCATGTCTGGATGTGAATCATGTTTTTGCGATGTATCCTCTGTATTATTACGGCTTGTATCCAAATACATGCATATACTGCAGATTCAGTCTTCAAGTTCATCAGGTTGAAACACTGGTTTGGGGGTCTGGTTGCCACATGATAGCCCAGGGATTCTAACTTTCTGATGCCAAAATTAGTGACGACCCATTCCCCTGAAATTTGAGCTCAAAGTGACCCACTCCCTTTCGAACACAACGATTTCAACCAATATCCGATCATAGTGTGTTAACCATGAGAGTTAGCGAAAATGTTCAATTAGCGCGCGCTTTCCAATGAGCCATAGATGAACCATGTACGTTACCCCTACGTCCCCCAAAGGGTGGCACAAAACGTGATTTTGCTGTTTCTGCCAGTAAAATTCGACAGAAGTCTGCTGCAACGTTTGTGAGTAAACTTCCAGAGGCAAAGTTGTAGTTACATCATTCCTCTATCTAACGGTCCATAGACGGACTGCGGGCGACGTCCACATCCACCTAAAATTTGCGCTCAAAGTGACAACTGTTTATAATACTGAGTACTGACGGATCCAGCATTCTCCAGGCGTCTAGGACTTGAAGCTAGGTGGTTTTGCGTATATTTTCTGAGTTTTGGTTTTGCGTATATTTTCTGAGTTTAATGCATTTTGGCTCGGGTGACTGACAGGTCCCAACACCTCTGAATCCACCACTACTTGATAGCGCATTCAGTGTAATTAATACACACAATGAAATGACAACTATACCGTTGCTGTCTTTTGAGATTCAACTGTTTACATTTTACACTGTCAACATAATCGTCAGTGCAATTATTACTATGTCATGCTGCACCAACAGAAAAGTATAAAAACGTAAGCATCCCATTAATCTATCAGCACCAAATTTGGAGTGCTACAGTACACCCATGCCAAATTTCATTCAAACTTGTATATTCTCTTGAACACAGTTGCACAACTACAAAGCTTCGCCTATCCAACGCCTATCTGAATCCGTTTACATACTCCAACACGTTGATGGCAAAATCATAAGCACAAACTTTGCATTCAGAAGCCTGAAAGACAAAACAACAATTCTGCCCCCCCCCCCTCCAGCCCAACAGTGTGCAAAGTCAGAGCTGCACCCAACTTGGAATGGTGACAGAGAAGGTCACTACCACTGTGGCACCTGTGCTGAATATTTGGGTGAAGACACACCCACCTTGAGTGAATCCACCCAAATTCTAATACCTAATCCAGCGTGAAGCTGCCCATAAACCCTGAACATTGCGTAAAAATCGATATTCTCCTGTCGGGCATTTATATTCTGAAATTACGTATTTTTTAGATTTTGTGGCTCCATGTCCCCACCCCTGCACTGACGGGGTTGAAATTTGGGGTCGCCTCCGCCACGCAAAATTTCACCCCTGCAGTGCAACGTGTCCCTGTGGATCGCACAAAACCTCAAAATTGCCGCCAAGTAACCAAAATACCGGCACATAGGGCTGCACACACACTATGCACATAACAATTAACAGGTGCTCAATTCTAAAATCACTCGCGTGTCCACAGTACTATTTTTAACAGAAATTACAAACTAAACAGAGTGCCATATAAACACATTAAAAACACAGTGATTCCCTAGTATTAAAGAAAACTATCCATCCATTCAACTGTTAGAAAAAGCAAGATACATTACTAGCCAATGTACATAAAGTCTGTAGGCTACATCAGTAACGATGTCTACCCTGGTTAAGAGAACTACTCTCGTCATCTTCAGCAACAGAAGACCAACAAACCTCACTTGCACTGCTAAACTGGCAACGCCTAAATGGTCTGCAGCACAAGTATCTATCTACACAGTATTTATAAGAAGAAGCAAACAGAACAGACTTAATGCGCATAGCAGTTATTGTGCTCGCAGATTTTTAAGTCGTTGTCAAATTCCAACAAGAAGTTTTCACTGTAAGAAAAACATCACACATTACTGGCTGACAACGTATGTACTGGCAAGTGTGAAAAGTCTAGCCTTGCTGTCTGAGTTTTGACACATTAATACACACTGACAACGGTGATCAAGTTAAACAACAACGACTAACTCCGCCTACCTGGCCACAAGTCTCAGCTAATAAGTGATGTAGCCTCAGACCAAATCAGCATGAATATTTACACTCTACATAATTTTTATGAATATTTACACTGTACATGGATGGCGCACTGCTAATGACTGGTCCACAAAGTGACCATGCGATGGAAAGTCGACAGTTTGCTAAGTGTTCTATTACAGCACTGTGACTGTCTCTATGACACGTACACTGTTAGTATTTCTAACTATAAATTCAAGTAATTACTCGCCCAAAGTGATGTATTGCTTTGGGCGTGTATTGGATTTACCCAAAGGGCCCAAAGAACGGCCTTCATGCGGCCGGCTACAAATTGATTAATTGCCCCTGTGGTCTAGTGGATAGCACACTATATACTATACTATATAACGTTAGGGGTAGATCGCCGTCGGTCTGTCACCCAGTGAGCCCTGCAATAACAGCTGTAGTGATCAAGATGTCCTTTGCGTCGACGATTCTGTTGCATATAGCGACCGCTTTGGGCGAATACTGTATTGTGTTTATTCAACACACTACAGCCTTCTAATTCTGATTAGACTACTCTAGCACCTGCAGATGAATGACGGACATGTCTCACAGAAACCTGTCTTTCTTCACAACGCCACGTCATGTCCACGGCAGACAACTGGTACAAACAGAGAATAGAATCAAGACAGCAAAGGTTGGCCCAGGTTCAGCTGCTGGAAACTGATCGTTAAAACGATGTATACAGGTGAGATACAGGTGAGACTGTCAGACAGAGTCAGTGTTGTCGACACTGAGCTGCCGTCGACTGGCTGCTGAGGCTGCTGGTGGTGGTGATGGTGGGGGCAGTGATGCAGTGTCGTTGGCAGAGATGTCACGACATGGCAGTGAGTCGGTGTCGGTGGTGACAATGTCACGTGGTGTCACTTCACTGGTGTCAGTGTCAGACAATGTCAGCGGATCTACAAATGGACAGAATGCATCAAGTAATAATAATAATAATCATCATCTTCGTTTATTAGGACTGACGTCAAACCGCGCAATCAACACAGTACAACATCCGCCGTGCAGGGCGGGAAACAACAGCCGCCACGCAGGGCAGCACTATGTACAGAAGGGTTAAGCCGGCTAAATTGCTGCCACACACGGCGCA